>OGQT01002865.1_pt1 | contig 11713 bp, 13 predicted proteins | sample 1553261 | NCBI WGS metagenome assembly OGQT01 (sample SAMEA2579992, study PRJEB22360) | human gut metagenome | biome: human gut; feature: human-associated habitat; material: faeces | place: Denmark | collected 2008/2010
GGGTGCCGGCCACAATAAGGCTGCCGCCGCGGTCGCCACCTTCGGGGCCAAGATCAATCACATGGTCGGCAACCTTGATGACATCGAGGTTGTGTTCGATTATGACCACGGTGTGGCCGCGTGCTATCAGCCGGTTGAACGAGTCGAGCAGCAAGTTGATATCATGGAAATGCAGACCGGTGGTGGGCTCGTCGAAAATAAACAGCGTCGGCTCTGGTTTCTCGCCGCCGAGGAACCAGGCAAGTTTCACGCGCTGGTTCTCGCCACCCGAGAGGGTCGATGACGACTGGCCGAGCTTGATATACCCGAGCCCGACATCCTTCAGGGGCTGGAGGCGGCGCACTATCTTGCGTGTCTGCGCCGAATCATCCTCGCTGAAGAACTCTATGGCCTGCGCCACGGTCATGTCGAGCACATCGTATATGCTTTTGCCACGGTACTGCACCTCAAGCACCTCGGGCTTGAACCGTTTGCCGCCGCATGCCTCGCAGGGGATGGTGATGTCGGCCATGAACTGCATCTCGATAGTGATGGTTCCCTCCCCCCTGCACTCTTCGCAACGGCCCCCTTCGGCGTTGAACGAAAAATACGCTGGGGTGAAACCCATCTGTTTCGACAGCGCCTGAGAGGCGTAGAGCAGACGGATCTCGTCGTAAGCCTTGAGATATGTGGCCGGATTAGAGCGCGATGACTTGCCGATGGGGTTCTGGTCAACGAACTCCACGGCCGAGATGCGCCGCAGGTCGCCACCCAGACCGCCGAAGGCGCCAGGGGCGTCTGATGCCTCGCCGAGATGGCGCAACAGGGCGCGGTAGAGGATGTCGCGCACAAGTGTGGACTTTCCCGAACCGCTGACGCCGGTGACAACGGTGAGTACTCCAAGCGGGAAACGTACGTCTATATCCTTGAGGTTATGCTCGCGGGCTCCTTTGACCGCGATATAGCTTGACGAGCGGCGGCGCGTCTGCGGCACGGCCACAGACATCTGTCCGGTAAGATATTTTGCGGTATAACTCTCTTTTGCGTCTGCGAGGCGGTCAACCGGACCGTCGTAAACAATCTCGCCCCCGAGACGCCCTGCAAGCGGGCCCACGTCGATAATCCAGTCGGCGGCCTCCATGATCTCGCGGTCATGCTCCACAACCACAACGGTGTTGCCGATCTGCTGGAGGCGGCGCAACACACCTATCAGGCGCTCGGTATCGCGGCTGTGAAGCCCGATCGAAGGCTCGTCGAGGATATACAGCGACCCTATCAGCGCCGAGCCCAGCGATGTGGCCAGGTTGATGCGCTGGCTCTCGCCGCCCGAGAGGGTCGACGACAGGCGGTCGAGCGTAAGATATTCCAGTCCCACCTCGACAAGAAAGCCCAGGCGCGAGGTTATCTCGGCCAGCAGACGTTTCGCCACGGCGGCGTCGTGCGGGGTGAGTTCGAGTGTGTCGAACCACCGGCGCAGGTCGCCGACAGGCATTTTCACCAGGTCGGCGATGGTCTTGCCACCCACGCGCACATACATCGCCTCGGGGCGCAGACGCGAGCCGTGGCACGCCGGGCACACGGTCTTGCCGCGGAACCGCGCCTTCATCACGCGGTACTGAATCTTATGCTGGTTCTGGTCAAGCATACGGAAGAATCCGTCGATTCCCTCGAAACCGCGCGTGCCATGCCACAGGGTATCCTTCTCAGACTGCGTGAGTTCGCAATACGGCTTGTGTATGGGGAATCCGGTCTGGGCCGCCACGTGGATGAACTGGCGTTTCCACTCGCTCATCTTGTCACCTTTCCAGGGGGCGACGGCGTCGTTATAGACTGACAGCGCCGGATTGGGTATCACAAGCCGCTCGTCGATGCCGATGGTCTTTCCGAACCCTTCGCACACAGGACATGCACCGTAAGGGTTGTTGAAGTTGAAGAGCAGGTCTGACGGCTCCATGAACTCGATGCCGTCAGCCTCGAAACGCCGTGAGAATTCATGGCGGTGCACCCCGCCGTCGCCCCACCCCGCCAGCACGGCGGCATCGTGCCCCTCGAAAAACGCGGTCTCCACGGAATCGCCCATTCGGGTGATCTCGTCGGCCTCGTGCGATACCACAAGACGGTCAACCAGCAGTTCATAACCGGGATTCACCTTCGGGAGACTGGGGTCGGCGAGCAGGTCGTCGAACTCAAAGAAAGCGCCGTCGCGGTACAGACGCGAATAGCCGGCTCCGCGGAGAACCTCGATATGCTGTGCCAGAGTGCGCCCGTCGGGCACGAACAGCGGCGCCACCACGGCCACACGGGTGCCGTCGGGATATGCCAGGGCGGCCTCTACCACATCGGTCACGGTGTGCCGCTTGACCTCCAGCCCGCTCACGGGCGAGAATGTGTGCCCCACACGGCCGAAAAGCAGACGCATATAGTCGTAAATCTCGGTTGAGGTGCCCACGGTACTGCGCGGATTGCGCGTGTTCACCTTCTGCTCGATGGCGATGGCCGGGGGCAGGCCGTGGATGAAGTCTACCTCGGGTTTCTGCATCTTGCCAAGGAACTGGCGGGCATAGGCCGACAGACTCTCGACATAGCGCCTCTGCCCCTCGGCATAGAGCGTATCGAACGCCAGCGACGACTTGCCCGAACCCGACAGTCCCGTGACCACGACCAGCTTGTTGCGCGGCACGTCAAGACTCACATTCTTGAGATTGTTGACGCGGGCGCCTTTTATAATGATATCAGATGATGTCTTCATTTGGAATTAATATATACAAAGTTAGCCATTTTTTCGCTGACCTTGCGTGATATTAAATTAAATTAGCTTAATTTGCGGTGCGTTAATAAAGTAGCTGAAACACGAGTTGAAAGTTCGGCAACGGGCCGAACATTCCCGCACCGCGGGGCGTTTACAATACAAAATCTCATAAACCCACTAAAAGACCAAATTATTATGAAAAATCTGGATATCGTTCTGGCAGTTGTGGGCGGCGCTCTGGTAGGCGCATCGCTCGGCCTGCTTTTCGCCCCCAAGAAAGGCGAAGATACCCGTTCTGAAATCCTTGACTACCTCAAGTCGAAAGGCATCAACCTCAAACGCAGCAAGCTCGAACAGCTCGTTGACGAAATCGAAGAGGCAGCCGCGAAATAAACGGGTCATGCCGCTTACCATAACCGAATAACCAACTAAAGACAATATTACCACAATGAAAGGTCTGAATTTACTGTATGCATTCCTCGGGGGTGCTATCGTAGGTGCCGGTGCCGCACTGCTGCTGGCACCCGAGAAAGGTGAAGACATGCGCGCCGAAATCAAATCGCTGCTGCGCAAATACGGTCTCTGCAAGTGCACCAAAGAGGAAGAACTCGAGGAAATCGTCGACGAAATCGCCGCCGAAATCAAGAAATGAGATTTTCTTCCATAAAATAATCCGATTGCCGGGGATATGGCCGTGCCACATCCCCGGCAACCGATAGTTACCCCCGTAATCCTGACATCACATTCCACGTCATCATGAATTCCGACAGCCCGTTCTCAGCAAGATTCCAGACAATCCGCGACCGTCTGAAGAGCCTCTGCCACCTGTATATCGAGAAAGCCAAACTCACACTGGCCGAACGCATGACCCTGCTGCTTTCAGCCGGACTGATACTGTTTGCCTGTTCCCTGCTATGCATAATGGGGCTGGCATTCCTGTCGGGTTCGCTTGTGATGCTGTTGGGCCAATGCGTGTCTGACATCGCTGCATGGGCAATTGTAGGAGGAATCTACATACTGATCGCCGCCCTGATTATATTGTTGCGCAAGCCGCTGGTCATCAACCCGGTGGCGCGTTTCATCTCGCGTCTAATACTCGGCGACGAGGATGCCACCGAACCCGGCACCGACCGTTCGGCCACCGACAACCGTTTCAAACAGTAACCCTGAAAACAACATTACAATGAAGAACGACAAAACACTACTTGTCCCCAAACGCAAATTCAAGGGTTACACCATAGAGGATATCAAATACCGGCAGCTCGTGAACGACCTCAAGATCAAAATCGAGCAAGACAAGCTCATGCTTGAGATCATGCCACCAGAGCCTCCGCTTGGGGTAAGCACATCAACCGTGTCGCAACGCATCGACATGATCATCACCTACGGCCAGATGGCATTCATGGCTTTCAAAATCGTGCGCCGCGTCCGCTCCTTCTTCCAGAAATTCCGCCAGTAAACCCGCGTAATCCCGCAAAAACACGCCATCCAGCACTCCAGAATTGTTTCTGATTGCTATGTGAATCTAATGCACCCTAAAGGGTGTAATATATCTCGTTTTAAAATATTTTATACCCTTTATGGTGCAGCGTGAACATAATTCATTATATTTGCACCCTAAAGGGTACATTTTATGACTCAATTAGCAAAATACGTTAAGGAGATGCGCAAGCAGTTCGGACTTACGCAAGTTGACCTGTCACAGAAATCCGGTGTCGGATTGCGCTTTGTACGGGAGCTTGAACAAGGGAAAACGACTCTTCGCCTTGATAAGGTGAATCAGGTTCTGGCATTGTTCGGTGCAGAAATGACACCCGCAAAAATCACAGAGGCATGAAACAGGCGAAGGTATTTCTTAACAACGTGACCGCCGGTATTCTGACCGAAAATGATATGGGTTATGAATTTCGTTATGATTCCGACTATCTCAAATCTGATGGTGCCGTTGCGGTAAGTCTGACTTTGCCGCTTACAGATAGGACGTACCGCGACAAGGTACTGTTCCCGTTCTTTGACGGACTTATCCCTGAAGGCTGGCTACTCGATATAGCTGAACAGAGCTGGAAAATATCTGCCCGAGACCGATTTTCTTTGCTGCTTGCCTGTTGCAAAGACTGCATCGGCAACGTCAGCGTCAGACCTGTGGAAAGAAAGGAGGTCGGTAATGAATAAATGTCTGTACTGCTATAAGCCGTTGACCAAGGGAGAAATCGATTTCCATAAGGCGTGTGCCCGCAAAATATTTGAAACGACCACTGTGCCGGTATTGCCATATACCCGAGCCAACATACGGGATTTGGCACGGGAGATTGTTGCGGCCAGTACAACCGTGACAGGGGTGCAGGCCAAATTGTCGCTTGAAATCTCGCGTGGCCAGCGGGGAGCGCCCCAACGATTCACCATTGTAGGATTATGGGGCCGCTTTATACTCAAACCGCAGACCGACCGTTTCGCCAACCTTCCGGAAAATGAAGATTTGACCATGCACATGGCCAAGGCAGCCGGAATAAAGACCGTACCGCATTCACTGATGCGGTTTGCCGATGGCGAACTATGTTACATTACCCGCCGCATTGACCGCACCAGGAAAGGAGGCAAGATTGCGATGGAGGATATGTGCCAGATTTCGGAACGACTGACCGAGGATAAATACAAGGGATCATACGAACGTATCGCAAAACTGATACGTCAATATTCTTCTGCGCCCCTGCTTGATATCGTCAACTTCTGGGAAGTTGTACTGTTTTCCTGGCTAACAGGTAATGCCGACATGCATCTAAAGAACTTTTCACTATTCAGACCGGTCGACAATTATATACTCACCCCGGCATATGACCTGCTGTCAACCGCACTCGCAATGCCCGAGGATGACGAGGAGCTGGCACTGACTCTTAACGGCAAGAAGAAACGGATAAAACGAGAGGATTTTGAAAAAGCCATGCGTGACAGCGGTATGGATGAAAAAGCCATCAGTAACCTATTCAACAGATTCTCCATAGCTATACCCAAATGGCACAAGCTGATACAGGAGTCTTTCCTACCCTCGGATTTACAGGAAACCTATCATGACAAGATAGACACAATGGCGAGGAGGATTTTAGAGGCTGTCTGACAGAGATTATTCAACAAACTCCAAATCGCGTTCCCGCAATTACGCAATATGGCGGGGATTAGGTTTTTTCGACAGAAACGCCAGTAAATTCGCGGAGAAAAGTGTAAATTTGTGCTGAAAAAACGTTTCACGCACCGAACATGAACGATTACATCCTGCTACGTACCGACATCAGACCCGCGTCAGAGACCGCGACCGACGTCATGGCCGCCATGCTTGCCGACGTCGGGTTTGAAAGCTTTGTACCCGATGCCGACGGCCTCGACGCATATATCAAAGAGGAACTCTATGACGCCGATGCCGTCAGGGCCATTGCCGACAGTTTTCCCATGCCTGACACGACCATAACCACCACAGCCACGCGCGTCGAGGGGCAGGACTGGAACCACGAGTGGGAGAAGAATTATTTCAAACCGATTGTTGTGGCCGACAGGTGCGTGATACACAGCTCGTTCCACACCGATTACCCGAAGTGCGAATACGACATCTCGATAGATCCGAAAATGGCTTTCGGCACGGGGCACCACGCCACCACATCGCAGATAATATCGGCACTGCTGAGCCTTGACCTCACGGGCAAGGCGGTGACAGACATGGGTACCGGCACGGGCATCCTGGCCATACTCAGCGCCATGCGCGGCGCGGCGCCTGTGAGCGCGATAGAGATAGACCCCGCCGCCGAAATCAACGCCCGCGAGAACGTAGCCTCGAACGGTCACCCGGAAATCAACGTCCTGCTCGGCGACGCCGCCAGGCTGGCCGATGTCCCCAAGGCCGACGTATTCATAGCCAACATAAACCGCAACATCATCACCGGCGACCTGCACAACTACGTGAAGGCCATGAAACCGGGCGCCACAATGTTGCTGAGCGGTTTCTACGAGTCAGACATTCCCGTCATAATGGCCACGGCCTCGCCGCTGGGCCTCACCGAACACTCGCACACAGTGAAAGGCGACGGCTGGGCCTGCCTGCGTCTAACCTATAACCCCTGACAGATGCGCATATTCAGACACATCACATTTGCGCTGGCGGCGGCATGTGCCGCGCTCACGGCGTCGGCACAGCAGACCGTCACCGTGGCCGACGTGGTGACGCTCGTCGAGGCCAAGGACTCCACAGCCCCAACGGATACCGAGCCGGCCGAGGCGCCCTCGATTTTCGGCGGCCAGCACAGGCGGCAGGGTCTGCGCCATTTCTCGTGGGGCGTCGACCTGGGCACCGGTGTAGACATGACCGCCAACGACATGAGTTTCTTCTCGATCCACGCCTACCTGGGCTACAAGAGCAATGTGTTGCGTTTCCTCGGCGTGGGTACCGGCATGGACATAATGATGAACAATCCGTCGCGCTCACATCCGCTTTATGCCATGCTGCGCACGTCGTTCAGCAACAGGCCGAGGCTCTGTTTCCTCGACATGCGGGCCGGCGTATCGTTCAACAGCATGTTCGACTACAAGTCGCAGACCGGTTTCTACGGCAAATTAGGATTCGGTTTCGTGCTTGCCAAGGGCAAGAGTTTCTCGTCGCACATCATAATCGGCTACACGTTCATGCCGATGCACGACGTGTGGGAACAGCCCGAACCCGCACCCGATGACAACACCGGTACCGCTCCCGAGGTGATACGTCACGCGCTGCCCGACCTGCATTACGCATCCATACGCATAGGATGCGCGTTCTGACCCGACCGCTCGCCCAATAAACCTGTTAACAAAGACTAACCTGCCCGCTTCAACCTTTGGTGCGGGCAGGCTGTTTTAATGATACCGGATGCCGTATGCACATGTGCGTGCGGGGTGCCCGGCAATTGAAACCGACAACCAAAATCAAGAATATGGAACGTAAAATTTCTGTCGACGACCTGCGCAAGGCGGTCTATGACGCCTATGAAGAGGTCAAATCAATCAAAGAGGGCACAATCGACCCGCGCAACGCCGGGGCCGACCCCAAGGCCTTCGGCATCACGGTTGTGCTGCCCGACGGCACCACAATCGAGAAGGGTGACACCCAGGTGAAATCACCCCTGGGGTCTATCGTCAAAGTGCCTGTATCGTCGGTTCTGTTCACACAGAACAAGCCCATGGAGCTGATCAAGAAATCCGGACAGTGCCCCTGCCACAAGGTCGAGGCCAAACCGCGCGACCTGGCATTCAGCGCACATGGCGTACGCGCCTTCTCGGCCATCGAGCCTACAGGCGATCCCGAATCGAAGTGGAACCTCGTGGAGAACCGCATGACCGACCTCATGGGGTCGGCTCCCGAACTTGATGACAAAGTCTATCAGGCCCTTGAGAAAGAGGCCGCCGACAACGATCTGGTCAACAAGCTTGCCACCGACGGATACTATCTCTATGACGATGCCAAACTGTCGGTCGACCTGTATCTCAAAGGCCTCTCGATGACAGCATCTACCAGCCAGCTCGCCATGATGGGTGCCACCATCGCCGCCGACGGTGTGAACCCCGCCACCGGCCGCATTGTCTTTGACGGCGCCATCACCCAGAATATCGTGGCCCTCATGGCCGCCAAAGGCCCCCACAAGATGCGCGCTCCGTGGCTCCCGGCCGCAGGGAACCCCCCCCAACCGTCGACCGACAGCCCCATTCTGGGCATCCTTCCGGGCACCATGGCCATCGCCGCATACGGCGCCGAGCTCAACCCCGCAGGTGTCAGCGTCAAAGCCACCCGCGCCATCATCTCGGTGATGCAGAAACTTGACATTTCCATCTTCTCGTCAGCCCGCGTTAAATTCGTCTGACAACCTTGATTACTAAACAACATGCCCCGCACCGGATTGCCGATGCGGGGCATGTTGTCTTTAGAGGCTGTCGGGTATTTGCCGCGGCTGAAGAGACGCAGCAGTTCGCCCACCCAGAGCACAAGCGATGTCGACCCGATGATGATGACCCAGTCAGTGAACTTCAGGGGCACCACATTGAAGAATTCGCGGCCAAGCTCGACAATGGCAATCTGCCCCACAAGTATGGCCAGCACAATGAACGTGAACCCGGCGTTGCCCTTGAAATGCAGGGCTGAACGGCCAGTGGCGTATGCGCGGGCGTTGAACAGGTTCCAGAACTGCAGAAACACGAATATCGTGAAGAACAGCGAGAGCTCGTAAGGGGTCAGCCCGGTGTTTGCGCCGAAAGGCACGCGGCCTATCTGCGTGAGCGAGTCGAGCTCGGTGTGCTGGAAATACCACAGTATCCCCAGCAACAGGAAGAAGAAGAACGCCCCTACGCCGATGATCGATGCCCACATCGGGCGCGACACGATGAACGCCGTGCGCGGGCGCGGCTTGTCGTGCATCACAGCGGGGGTTGGTGCCAGCGAGGCCAGGGCCATGGCGGCGAACGTATCCATTATCAGGTTCACCCACAGCATCTGTGTAACCGTAAGCGGCGACTGCAAGCCCATGAACGCGCCGGCAAGCACGATAAGGCATGCGGCCACGTTGACGGTCATCTGGAAGAGCACGAACCGCTGAATGTTAAGGTAGAGCGAACGGCCCCACATCACGGCGCGCCCTATCGAGGTGAACGAATTGTCGATTATGGTAATGTCTGACGCCTCTTTGGCAACCGAGGTGCCGTCGCCCATCGAAAGCCCCACATGGGCCGTCTTGAGTGCCGGGGCGTCGTTGGTGCCGTCGCCGGTCACGGCCACCACCTCGTTGTTGCGCTGCAGGGCCTCGACGAGACGTTTCTTGTCGAGCGGACGCGCGCGTGCTATGATCTTCAGGTCGCCCACGCGGCGCTGCAGGTCGTCGTCGGTCATTGCGGCGATGTCGGCGCCGGTGGTGATGTTGCGGTCGCCGTCGCCGGGGAGTCAGAGCCCCACCTGACGGCCGATCTCGCGTGCCGTGGCGGGGGTGTCGCCGGTAACGATCTTCACTTTCACGCCGGCATCGAGCACCTCGTTGATAGCGGCGGGTACATCGGGGCGCACGGGGTCGGCTATTGCCACCGCGCCGAGGAAACGCAGGTCAAGCCCTTTGGCTGTCTCACGCAGGTTCGCCAGATCAGGGCGTGCACCGGGCGCGAGACGTGCCACGGCAAAACCAAGCGTGCGCATGGCCTGGTTCTGATAGCCGAGCAGAAGAGCATCGACATCGGCGCGCGACACGCCGTCGGGCATCGTGCGGCAGAGCGACATCACGATTTCAGGCGCGCCCTTCACATAAAGTGTCTCGGCGCCGGTGCTGTCGCTTATCACAGTGGCCATGAACTTGTTTTCGGTCGAGAATGGCAGTTCCTCCACCACATCCACCGCCGATTTGAGCTTTGTATAGTCGAGCCCCTGCGACGCAAGCCAGAGCAGCAGCGCCCCCTCGGTGGGGTTGCCGAGCACCTTGGGTTTCTCGCCCGACACGGTCTCGAGCTGTGCGGTAGAGTTTACCGCAATCCCTTCGGCGATGACGCGGCTCAGGGGGTCTGCGCCGAGTTTCTGGCCGTCGAGACCGAAGAAGTCTGTCTTATAGACCTGCATCTGGTTCTGCGTGAGCGTGCCGGTCTTGTCGGTGCATATCACGGTTGTGGCGCCCATGGTCTCGCAGGCGTGGAGCTTGCGCACCAGGTTGTTGGTCTTGAGCATACGGCGCATCGACAGCGCCAGCGAAAGCGTCACGGCCATCGGCAGCCCCTCGGGCACCGACACCACCACGAGTGTCACGGCTATCATCACCGTCTGCAGCAGGTAGGCCATCAGGTGGCCGAAGTCGTGCGCCACAGTCGGGTCGGTGAAATACATTATCAGTCGACCGGCCACAATGAGGATGCCGATGACATAGCTCACGCGCGAGATCACCTTGCCCAGGCCGTCGAGCTGCTCGCTCAGCGGGGTCTTGACCGAATCGTCGATCTGCGCGGCCTCGAAGACCTTGCCGTTCTCGGTGTGGTCGCCCACTGCGAAGACGCGCATCACGCCGTGCCCTTCCATCACCTTTGTGCCGCGCATCACCTGGTTTGAGGGGAATGTGGCCTCGGGGTCGAAATCATCAGGGTTGACGGTCTTATGGGCCGAGGGTTCGCCGGTGAGGGTCGACTCGTCGACGTTCAGGCTCACTGCCTCAAGCAGTTCGCCGTCGGCTGGAATCTCTCCGCCGGTGTTAAGCACCACGATGTCGCCCACCACGATATCCTTTTTCGGGACTTCAGCGATGACGCCGTTGCGCCATACCTGCACGGCCTCGTCGTCACTGACCTTGTTGAGCAGGTTGAACTCCTTGTCGGCCTTGCGCTCGAAGATGAACCCGAGGCCGGTGGCCAGGAAAATGGCGGCGAAAATGCCTATCGGTTCAAAGAATACCTTGAACTCGCCGTCAAGATTATACTCATAGATCGAAATGCCGATCGAGGCCACTCCGGCCACAAGCAGGATTATGATCAGCGGTTCACGGAATTTGTCGAGAAACAGTCGCCATGCCGCACGGCGTTCCTTCGGGGTGAGCACATTGGCGCCATGTTCGGCGCGACTCTGCTGCACCTGGCTGTCGGTCAGCCCCTTGAATTGTTGTTGTGACATGCTTTCAGTAATTGCAAATATGAGCGCAAAGTTAACTATAATTTCACATTTATGACATTACAACAAATAACCCGCCCCCATATTTCACAAAAATTTAATGACAGTGTGCCATAATGCACAGTCAGGACATCCCCACGCACATAATCCCCATTCAGAAACCGCTACAATACCAGGTTCGCGATAGAACCATAAATAGGTTTGAGGTGGGTATTAATGTTGGCATTAATGTTGGTATTAATGTTGGTATTCATTGTAGGGTCGCTACATGTAGCGACCGATTACCGATTGAATACCAGATATATAAATCATACAGGGTGCGGTCGCCACATGTGGCGACCGCTTACCAA
>OGQT01002867.1_pt1 | contig 11708 bp, 12 predicted proteins | sample 1553261 | NCBI WGS metagenome assembly OGQT01 (sample SAMEA2579992, study PRJEB22360) | human gut metagenome | biome: human gut; feature: human-associated habitat; material: faeces | place: Denmark | collected 2008/2010
CTTTCAATACATTAATGGATTCCACATCGTCCATATTGATGCTGTTCTTATTCGTAATCGTACCGTCCACGACATAGATGGGTTCACTTCCTCCGGGAGAAGTGAAATCCGTTGTCCCACGAAGGACAATACTTCCAGCATCAAAGGTAGATCCTGATGCACCGAAAAAACGTGCTCCGGCTATCTTACCTGCCATAGCATTACCTAGGTCGGTCTGCCGCGCCCTGTCAGTTGCTCTGAATTAACTTTCTGGGTAGAATAACCGATAGACTTTTCCTTTCGTGTCAATCCCATAGCTGTTACCACCACTTCATCCAAGACTTCGGTATCTGTTTCCAGTTCAATATTAAGGTTCTCGCTTGTAATACTCACCTCCCGTGTCTGCATACCTACATAAGATACGACCAATGTCCGTGCTGACGGAGATAAGTTCTGAAAATTGAACTTTCCGTCCACATCTGTGATAGTACCCGTTGTTGTTCCTTTCACCAGAACAGAGGCTCCGATAATCGGCTCACCGTCTTCAGCGGAAACAACGATACCGCCCACATTCACAACCTGTGCGGTCACCAGGCTAATGCTTATGAATAGACTGGTCATAAATAGTGACATTCTCTTTCTCATAAAAAATACCTAATTAAAAAGTTTTAATTCTACATATAGTTGCAACTTAATGGAGAGTAGATAAGAACAAATTGGTATGACATTCAAGGTTTGACTAAACAATCGTCTTATCAATGATGCAAAGTTACATGATATTGATTATGGCCTGCTTATATTTTTTTCGGGTACAATATCATTTTTTACGGTAATTGCCGTTTATAAATATACATAGCCCGTTAGCGGAATTAAAAAAGGTGCGGACGATTGTGAACTGTTACAAGAAGCTGAATAGCAATCTGCATTTTTTACAAATAATGCAGATGCAGGAAATAGTAGCATATTGAACCTTATTCAGTCGTATAGTTAATTCAATATACTTTATATATGCTAATAATTAGAATGTTATGTTTTTTATTTTCAATAAATTATGACAAGTCATAAAGGTCTGTTGACAGAATTAAAGAGATTAAGGAGAATATGATAACAACCCATTGGAGGAATTAAATTAGCGCATATTTAACCCTGCCAATAGGTTTGCCATTCTTATAGTTAATATATTGCAGGATTGTAAGTGCGCTAACCTTCCCGATACAATTTGACAGTGTCTTTTGCATAATTTCCCGTAATCATGAATTGGTCACAGAGTTGTGAGAATCTGGGGACATCTCCTCTTTTTGGTACATTTCCTGATTCATTGACCAAATTACCGGCTACTTGCTTGCATCTGTTCAGAAATTTTGCGAATATTACATATAGGTTGTGCATACGATGATTGTAAATTAATAGTTTGGTCACTTCTAATTTATTAAATATCAATAATATGCACAACTTTTTATTCATAAATCTTTTATTAATTTAATTCCGCCAACGGATATATATTATGCAATAAAACCGACAATTTATCATTAATCACTACAATAAAACAAAAAATAATCCACGCTCTATTTATTGAATAACATTGATTGTCCGCAGCCAATTCTCTACTCCCTCCGTATTTCGTCCAACAGTACCGAAACCTTGCAAGTGAACCGAACCGGGGGTAAGTTCAACGATTTTAGCGAGAGTTTCCTCTCGATAGGTAGCAGAGTAAGTACAAAATGGCACGATGATTTTATCTGTAAAATCATATTCCGAACTCTCAAGGAACGACCATATCGCCATCGGAGCCGTATGCCACCAGACCGGGCAACCTACAAATACGACGTCGTATTCATTGAAATTCTCTACCGATGTGCCTAATTCCGGCCGAGTGCCATTATCCAACTCTTCACGTGCAACTTCCGTACATTCGTTGTAGTCAGTCGGATAGGGAGTAGCTGTTTCAATCCGAAACAGTGTACCACCGGTCTGTTCCGCAATATTTTCCGCCAAATATTGAGTAGTGCCTCCCCAACTGAAATAGGCGACGAGTATTTTACGGTTTGCATCGTATTCTATGTAATCGTTCTGATACAAAGGAGTGTCCGAACCTTCCTCTTTGGAACAGGCGACCAACGCAATCAACATAGAAAGAATCCCGCTCCAGAATATAATATTTCGTTTCATTTTTCTGTACTTTATATGTTATTGAATCTATTCCATCATACCAATTCCCTGCAACCAATTCAAAATACCGTCGCGGGAAGTCGCCGTATTATTACGGGAAATACTATACCCGTTTACCATCGTTGCATCCGGCTCTAACTCTGCAATATCCTCCAATGTCCCGGACCAACCGCTGCCTCCGTGCGTGGAAAACGGGATAATGGTTTTGCCGGCGAAATCATACTTGTCGAAGAAAGAATACATGGCCATCGGCATCTGATACCACCAGATAGGATAACCGATGAAAATAACATCATAATTGTCAAAACTCTCTATGTTCGTGGCGAGTTCGGGATGAATGTTATTCTGACGTTCCTGATTTGCCTGACTTGCCAGATCATCGTAACTTTCAGGATAAGGCTGTAAGGTCTGAATCCGAACCATATCTCCTCCCGTAGCTTCATTGATGATGGTAGCCACGTATTGGACACTGCCGTAAAGCTCCCCGTTCACGGTCACTCGGCTGGCAGAAGTTACCGCATCCACATTGTTAGGAAGAGGCTGGGAAAAATAGGCGATCAGAATTTTATGGTTCGTTCCGGGAACGACCTCTTCCATATCCTGATTCCCGTTGCCGGTATCCGGTTCGTCATTCGAGCAGGCAACAACAAGGCATATAGTGCCTGCCAATAGTGCGAGTGCATAAAGTATCTTTTTCATAATCCTTTGTTTTTAATCATTTTAACAGCTTGATTTCTTTCAGCCATGCTTCAATGCCTTCCGTGTTTTTATCCACGGCTCCGAATCCTTTCCGATGCCCGGCGGCAGGTGTCAGTTCTGCGATTTTGGCCAGCGTTTCATCCCGATAAGTCGAGGCATAGGTACAGAAAGGAATGACTGTTTTCCCCTTGAAATCATAACTCTCCGAGAACGTATTGATAATCATAGGGGCTGTATGCCACCAAACAGGACAACCGATGAAGATAACATCGTACTGATCCCAATCCTCGACTTTATTTTTAATGGCGGGACGTGCATCGGCTTCTTTCTCCGCTTTCGCCACTTCGGTACACGGGGTGTATTCAGTAGGGTATGGTTTTTCTGGCTCGATACGGAATAGAGTCCCTCCAGTGAGTGATGCGATATGTCCGGCCACTTTCTGGGTATTGCCGCCCCAACTGAAATAAGCCACCAATATTTTTCCGGAAGATTGTTTATCCGGTGTCGCTTGCGCGTAAGCCCCGATATGGAACAAAACGGCAATCAATAAAATTGTGAATCTTAATTTCATAAATCAATCATTTAATTCGTTAAATATTTTTTCCGAGATTATATGCCTCCGTTTCGTATTGGCTGCCTTTTACAGCTCCCTTACGCCCCATGCCCGTTGCCTTGACCATACCCCGCTCCGTGGGATTGGGGAGACACATCACAAAGCCGCGAAAACCGTTTATCGCCCAATCTGCCGTACTCTCTTCAGCATCAGCACAAGCGGTCAGATAGAAAAACTCCTTATCTTTCATTTCTCGATAACGCCCGTATGTACGGTCGATAAAGGTTTTCAACTGTCCGGTAATGTTCATGTAATAAACAGGGCTTGCCAATACAATCACATCCGCGTTTACCAGCTTATCCACGAGCATCGGGACATCATCCCCGGCCTCATTTGCCCGCTTTCCTACCCGTTGCACGTCCTCTTCCGAGAAATAGCCGATATTATAATCGGCAAGAAACACCTTCTCCACATATCCTCCAGCCTCTTTCGCTCCGCGTGCGAAGGCGTCGCACAATAAATCGGTATTACCTCCTTTACGGGGGCTTCCGGAAATAACCAGCACTCTCTTATGTTCTTTCGGATTGGGCGATGTTTCCGAAAAATTGATATGGTATCCTTCCGGTACACGTTCAGGCTTGCTGTCTCCACAAGAAGCCAAAGCCCCGACAAGGAGGCTTATGACTACGAATGATGCTATTTTGCTAATTTTTAGGCTCATAGCTTATAGATTCTTGTTGAAAAAATCCGTCAGATTAACTACGGCTTGTTCCACGTATTCCGGCACAAAATAAGTTTTGATGTGCGTAGCGCCGGGAATAAGGAACAGCTCCTTGTCCGATGTTCCCGTGGCCTTGCTGTAACACAGTTCGGTCATGTAGAACGTGTCCGCGATACTTCCCGCAATCATCAACAACGGTTGGTTGATAAGATACATTCCTTCGCTCGCGTCGAATGCCATAAGATCTACAAGACTGCTTTTGGTGTACTTGAATGTAGAATTGGGGTGCGCGTGGCTTTGAAGATAATACTCGTATCCGTCACGGTAAAGGTCGAAGGGGAGTTTTGCGGCCTGCTCCGGTGTCATTCCGCTCATGTCGCCGATATATTCGGGTTCCCCGGTTTCCGCTTCTTTCTGACGTGCGGCACAGGCATCGGCAAGACGCTGCTGAACTTCGTTTATCTGCGAATCGAGAAAACCATTACGGCGCACCAGTCCCGTGTTGAACATACTCAACGTGGCTACCGCCTTGAAACGCTTGTCTGTCTGCGCGGCTTTTAACGTATAGCCGCCACCGCCACAGATGCCGAGAATACCGACACGGGCAGGATCGACACCCGGATATTGCGCCAGAATATCGGCAGCACGATGGATGTCCTCGATACGGTTGGCAGGCTTGTCCGTACTGCGCGGTTGCCCTTCACTGGCTCCCTGATAAGCGGCATCAAACGCAAGACAGATATAACCTGCCTCTGCCATACGCTGACTGTATAATCCCGCAACCTGCTCTTTGACGCCACCGTTCGGATGGGCGACGACAAGGGCGGGATAGCTTTTCGCCCGGTCATATCCCGCGGGGGTATAGACATTGGCGGCGATTTTCAGGCCGTTCAATTCGTAAGTGATGGAGTGGATATTCACCGCTCCCTCCTTGTTTTCCGTGATAGCACCGTTATAGACCAATCCCCACGGATTACTGTTGTGACTTTTAATTGTTTTGACATCCACGTATGTGAACGGCATTTTCTCTTTCTTTTCCATATTCTCTTGTGCATTTAATGTATTGCATACAGCCATTGTCGCACACAATACGGTTGTGATTATCTTTTTCATTATTATCTATTTATATGTTTTACGGACATTGCAAAGGTAGAAAGGGGCCGGCAATTTCCCCTTACGTTATTTACGGTTGGATTTTCCATTTTTACGGGAAATGTATTTTTCCCAGAATGCGACTGCATCTTTTTCCCAGCCCTCTGCACTCGTTCCTATACCCAATCCGAACCCATGTCGCAGATTCGGGAACAGATGAAATTCGGCATCAATGCCTATGGCCTGAAGATTCTCCACCCGCTGACGCATGACCGATGCGCTCGCGATGGCGTCGTTATCACCGATAACCACGTATGTCGGGGGATCGTTGCGCGTATAATCGGAGTGCCCGGTATAACCCATCACGACCGTTGCCGGACGCGGATGTACCGCACTGATGAACCCCTGTGTCCCGTAAGAGCCGAGATAAGCCGCCATACGTGCCCCCGCAGAACCGCCCCAGAGCGAATAGTCGTCGGTCGAGACCTGCAACTCTTCGGCATGGCGCATAATAAAGTCGATGGCCCCGGCAAGATCTTCGCAAGCGACCTGCGCCCCGCCCGTGCGGTATTGGATGGAAAAGGCGTTGTAACCCATCTTGCTTAACGCGATGGCAAGCGGAAATCCCTCGTGGATAGCTCCCACATACGAGAAGCCTCCACCGGGGCACACGATTGCGAACGGTTTGCCGGGTTCTCCCCGAAAAAAGAACAGTCCCGTATTATTTTTCCGGGAATCCGCCTGTTTATCCGCATCCGAATAAATATCATAAAAGAGCTTGTTCCCGTCATGTACGTAATCAATCATTGTATTGATGGTCTCAACTGCTCTTTCGCCCGTTATGTAAGTATGATACGGGAGCATACTTGCAACATTTTGTAATGTCATATTATCGTTATAGCTTCGTTCTACTGGAAGAATAAATCGACCAAATCCTGCGAATGCCTTGTGTTCGATGACATCTTTCACTGTGTTGGAAGTTGTCAGGTGTCCATAAGAATTTGTTCCTCCTTCTTGCCTGTTCGGGAAAAAGAACGGTAGGGCATTATAAAGATATTCCGCTATAGGACGAAATTCATGACGCGCTCCGTCTTTCTCATGAAAAGTCAGATTTGTGACAGGAAATACATCCTTCAGTTGCGCCATCGCTTGGATTTGCACCAATGTCTCGCCATATGCGGAATCGCTTGTACCGCTTGCCGCCCAGATGTAAAATCCATTCCCCGCATAGCTTGAATTACGAACAATACCGGCAAGGTATTCAGCCGTTTCTCTTGGACGATTCATTCCTGCAAATCTTCCCAATGACCAGCAATCGGCACTGACCGGCATGAAATATTTGAAATAATCAAGCGTATGCTCCAATGCATACCATGTTGTGACGGCTCCCATCGAAAAACCTCCGATGGCGCGATGCTCACGTGAAGCCTCCAAGCCAGCGGCATCCGTACTCTGGGAGTAGGTACGATAACGGCTTTCCACGACAGGCATAAGGTCGTTTACAAGTTCCTGCGGCAGAGCTTCGCAATACGGGTCGGCATCGGCATAGTTCGGTGTCGGATTACCGTAGTTGTAACTGGGTGACACGACTATCGTGGGAGCCATATCTCCGTTTTCCGTCATGTGGTCGAGTAACTTGCGCAGCAAGCCGTTCTCATCTTGGAAAAACGAAGCTGCCGTGCCGTAATGCCCGTGTACAAAATAAAGCACGTTGTAACGTCGGTCGGTATGTTCTTCGTAGCCGTAGGGCAAATAGACATAAGCCGTATTTGTGCGCACAGCACCCGTGCCTTCGGCATAATCGTGTGTGTCGTAGTCAATGCGCACCACTTCTCCCCGTTGTTCCGCCTCCTGCTCGTAAACGGCAGGAACGGGAGAGGTCTTGCTTATCAACTCTGTATAGTCATGTGGCCGGTCAGGAGTTTCCGGCTCTTCCTGCTCCTGATCCGGCGGTAAGACCGGTCGGTTTTCTTCACTGTCCGAGCAGGAAGCCAAACACAGACAGCAAAGCAGTATAGTTTGTAACATTATCTTTTTCATTGTGTCAATCCTTATGAAATTCATATCGCATCCACATCACACCGTATTCCCGCTGCGAAGCGGAAAGCAGCTGAAGGCGTTGTCCTTGGGCTGGATATTCAGTTGCACCACCCATATACTCGAAGATGGAAGGAATGCCCGAAAGTCCGTCTATGCCGGGATAGACCACCAGACTTAATTCATCTATCAAACCGTCGGCAAGCAACGCACCGTTCAATATGCCGCCTCCCTGCACCGAAACGGAACGGATGCCGAACTCCCGTTCGACTGCTTCGAGTCCTTCCCGAAGGTCGGTTGCATCATTGACGATAAGGTAAGAAATCCGCTTTTCACGCAGATGGGTGAGGTATTCTTCCGTTGCATTCCGTCCCACGATAACGAGAATATTGTCGCCTCTCAAAACGGAGGAAGTAAAATAGATATCGGCTTCAGGGTCGGCCACAATGAATATTCGTTCCGAATGGCGTTCGCCGATGAATACCGCAGGATAATCCGACGATATGGTATGTCCGTCGATGCTCCATTTATAGGGAAATATGGCACGGAGGGTGTTCTTTCCGAACATCCACGCATCCGTATCCAAGTCACGGCCGATTGAGGCATAGACCTGCAACAGAGCCGTGGCCGGAGTACCGTCATACGGCTCTGTCCATCGCTCGTTGAGCAACCGTCCATCGACGGAACTCATGATATGACATATTATTTTCGGTTTCATGACTTACTGCTTTATTGGTGAACCTCCGAATACTTCGCTCATCGGCATTGTGGATAATGCCTTGTCTATTTCCGACACTTGTTCGGAAGTCAGATGTACATCGGCGGCTCCGATATTCTCTTTCAACCGACACAGTCGGCGAGTTCCGGGGATAGGGACAATCCACGGCTTTTTGTTCATCATCCACGCCAGGGCGATTTGTGACGGTGTAGCGTGATGCTCCTCTGCCAGATTCTCTATCATGGCAAGGAGGTGTCGGTTTTGTTCAAAACTCTCCCTGCGGAACTGCGGCATGGATGCCCGATAGTCGGACACGGCATCTAACGTGGTGTCGGCCGTATAACAATCGGTCAGTAATCCGTTGGCCAACGGCGAGAAGGCGACGAATCCCACCCCCAACTCTTCGAGAACGGGGAACAGTGCTTCATGCTGACGTGCCATCATCGAGTAACGGTTTTGAACGGCTGCGACAGGGCACACCTTGTGCGCACGGCGTAGGTATGTTTCAGTAGCTTCCGAAATTCCCCAGTGCAGGATTTTACCCTCACGAATAAGATTGGCCATCGTCTCGGCCACTTCCTCCGGCTCTACCTTCGGATCGATACGGTGCTGGTAGTATAAATCAATATGGTCGGTACGCAGGCGACGAAGCGAATCCTCTACCGAGCGGCGTATTGTTTCAGGGGACGAGTCGAGAATCAAGGCGTGCGGTCCCACCATATGGGGAGTGTCAAAGGTCAATCCGAATTTCGTGGCAATGACGATGCGGTCACGGAACGGTTGCAGAGCCTTGCCCAGCAATTCCTCGTTATCGTGCGGACGGTCGGACGTACCATACACTTCGGCAGTATCGAAAAAGGTATATCCCATTTCCACTGCATCAGCCAAAAGCTCTACCATTTCACATTTGTCGGCAGGCACGCCATAGGCATGACTCATACCCATGCAACCCATCCCAACAGCGGAAACCCTAAGTCCGCTTAGTCCTAACACCCTATAATTCATATCTTTTCCTCCTTTTTTATCTACCCCGAAACCGGGAAACAGCTTTGTGTTTTTTCTAAAAACGAAATCTTTCATACTACTTTGTTCAATATCTTGTTGATAAAAATCCAGCCTCCGAATACCTGAAGCAACATACCCGGAATGCCGATCCGAAAATCCTGTATGGCAAGCCAAAAGTCGCCTTTCATGGCCCATTCGCCCAATGTACCGATAAACTGGTAAGTCAACACTACCCCAATAAGCAGTCCAAGCGAGGCTTTCCTGAAATGCGAAGCCGCATATCCGGCTGACACGGCCAACAGAACGGATTTGAGCAAGATGGCGGGCAGTACAGCCATAATGGGCATTCCGAACAGAACAGAGTTCGCCATCGGAGACAGTACGGCAGTCAGAAGCCCGACCATCCAACCATATTTATAAGCCCCGACAAGGGTGAAGAAATAGATTGGCAGCCAAACCATCCCGCCTTGCGGTATGAGATGAAAAAGTTGGGGCATGGCCAGATTACCCAAGACGAAAAGGGAGGCTGCCAGATAAGTTCTCACGTTGTTATACGGCAACGTATATAATTTTACAGTTGTTGTTTGCATAAATTGTTCTATTAAAATCTATTTCAGTTTTACTAATTCATACTTTTGACTCCCTATACCGAGTTCTTCGGCATGATCCAGCGTGTGCATCCCGTGGCGCGAGTCAATGCGTTCGATCAGGTGGATTTTACCGTGGTCTGCCGATGCCCGCACCATATCCGTACACGCTTTGTTGAGTGCTACTGGATCGAGTGAGGCAAGGATACCGATGTCGCCCATCTTCGGGTCTTCGGGTTTGGCGACGCAATCGCAGTCTACCGAGAGATTATTCGCAACACTGATATAAAGAATACAGTCACCGCAATGGTCGACTACGGCCTTGGCAGCTTCCGCCATCGACTCCAGAAAGTCATCCTGCGGAGGAAGGTTGCTCCATACTTCGGATTGGCTTTTGGTCTTGCCAGCCGAGTGAATCCATGCCTTGCCTTGTGAGGAAGCGATACCGATGGAGATATTTTTAATTGCCCCGCCGAAACCACCCATCGGGTGTCCTTTGAAATGTGACAACACAACCGTAAAATCGTAATTCAGATAGTTCTTGCCTACGAAATCCTCTTTGAGGTGCTTGCCGCCTTTTACCGGTAAGGATACTTCTCCGTCTGCATCCATGATATCCACCTTTGCAATAGCCGTAAAGCCGTGGTCGGCAGCAGCCTTGAGGTGTGTTTCAGTATTGGCACGTCCGCCACCATAAGCAGTGTTACACTCTATAATCGTACCCTTTACGCTTTGCACAAGGTTTTTGATAAGAGCAGGCTGGAGGTAATTGTTGTTTCCCGGTTCTCCGGTGGAAAGTTTTACAGCCACATTGCCTTTGGCTTTACGACCGAGAGCTTCATAGATTTTCACAAGATTTTCAGAAGTAATCTCTTTGATGAAATAAACCTTTGGAAGACCGGCTGTTTCTGTAGAAATCTGATCTTGTGCCTGTGCGCATCCAGTGCCGATTGTGGAGATTGCCATTGCAATCATAACCAGATAAATGACCTTTTTCATACATTTGAAGATTTATTAGAAATTGATATTTATGCCCCCCATCACCGTCGCTCCCGGCATCGGGTATCCGGTGTTGATTTCATAGCGTTGCGCCAGCAGGTTTTCTCCACGCACCCAGATGTCAAGCCATTTCGTGACGCGGAACTGCCCACGCAGGTTCCACAACACGAAATCCTCGGTAGTATCCGTTCCCCGTCCGTTGGTAATGACCGAGGTGTAAAGCCCTGCGACATACTGCACACCCGTCGATACCGACCAGCGTCCTTGCGTGAAGTTCGCTCCGGCATAGAGTTTATGTTCGGGAGCGGCAATCACGGGATGCTCCATGTGCAGATAGCTGTAATTGGCATCCACCGACCAAGCCTTGTTGATTCGATAAGCGACCTGTGTTTCAATACCGGCATTGTCTATCTCGCCCGAATTTTGGTTTAGCATACCGCTTCCGCTGGGATTGGGCAGGGTCATAATCAGATTCTTGCCGTCGATATAAAAGAGATTGACCCCATACGACAAACGTCCGTCAAGCGACCTTTGTGAGAAGGCTATCTCGTAGTTCCACATCGATTCGGGTTTCAGGTCGGGATTCTGCGGCGGAAACATATACATCTCACGGAGAATCGGGTAACGGAAACCTTTCGAGGCTGATGCCTTCAGTTCGATGGCATGGGGCAGGTGGAATGCCAGTCCCGCCTGCGGAACCCATTCCGTCCCGACACGGGAGTGGTAATCGACACGCAGTCCCGCATTGAAGGTGAGCCACGAGCCTACATCCTGCCGGAAGTCCACATAGCCTGCCACCTCGTTTTCATGTTTATCCACTAAATCGCTGCGCGTTCCCGCATTTTCTCCACTCACATACTCGCTCCATGCCTCGCCGCCGTAACGGAACCAGTCGAAGCCTACGGTGATGCGGTTGCCTTTGAAGAACCGGGCACTCTGATACCACGAGATTCCCATCATGTCGTCATACGAGTTGAAGCGGTCGTCCTGCGGGCCTTCCCCCGCAGAAGGCGTATAGCCGTCGTTGATCCAGTGGTCGCCCCAGTTGTAGAAGAAACTTAGCGCACCGGAGGTCTTATCATATTCGTTCTCGACGGCAAAAGAAGTCATGCCCCGTGTAATGCGCTGGTCGCCGTCCAGCAGCGGAGC
>OGQT01002869.1_pt1 | contig 11702 bp, 9 predicted proteins | sample 1553261 | NCBI WGS metagenome assembly OGQT01 (sample SAMEA2579992, study PRJEB22360) | human gut metagenome | biome: human gut; feature: human-associated habitat; material: faeces | place: Denmark | collected 2008/2010
GAATATATTATTCCTCGTTATAAATTTAATTTAGAAAATAACGCTATAGATAATATTAATGAATTTCAGAATGTTTCTGTTAATGGTACTGAAATACAAAAAGCTGAACTTAATAAATTATTTAAAGATATAGAGGCTTATATTCAATCCCCCGTAGAGGAGAAAGGTGATTATGGAGTTGTACGTTCTAATTCTTTTTATATTAGTGAACAAGTAGGAAAAACTGATATTCTTACACAGAGTATTCCTACTGAAGCAGGTAATATTCTTGTTACTATTAGAAGATATTCTCCGTCTCCTGCTTTTAAATCTAATTTGCATAAAGATTTAATTAATAATGTTTCTTCTAATAATACAGAAAATATTCAAAAAGTTAGAATTGAAGAACGTGATGCTTATAGAAGTGCTTTAGCTTCTAAGACTGAAGCTCATAAATATTATAAAATTGAACATATTACTGAAGAAAGTATTAGAGAAGAATTTGAAAAACAACAACAAGAAAATAGAGATAATTTTAATGATGAAGCATATGCTATTACTACTGATATAACTGATGATTATATAGATAACGCTAATAGAATAACTGAAGTTGATGAAACATCTGTTGCTATGATTGCTGCTCTTAGAAGAGCTGAAAGACGTGGCGATGATATTGCCGCTAAAACACTTCGTAAATTAGATATAAAAGGTATAAATTCTTATCGGTCTAAAGATATTAAAGATAATAGAAGAAATATATATCATATTCTTAGTGATTATATTAGTAGTTATGCTGATATGATTGATAAACAAATGAAACATTATGTTATAGACGATAAAGAATATAATATTGGAGAACCTGATCTATATGAAATTTTAAGAAGTAATCCAGATGAAGTTCCTAATATAGTTAAATTATTACTTGAAGCTATTACGTTTGGTGATACTTTTGGAAATATTATGAATCTTCCTATTGATGGTATGGACGAAGATACTAAACGATATATTCAAAAGATTCGTGATTCTATAAATAAAATTCGTAATTCTTCAATTATTAAACAAGGATTTGATAATATGTTTAATAAATATATTGCTAATGAATTTGCTAATAATCCTAATATACGAATGAATGTTGTTAATCTTAAAGATACTTTTGGTGATTCTGGTTGGTGGGAAACTAATATTGGAGATATTGCAATGTTAAGTAATAAACAAGTACAAGTTATTGTTAAGATTGTTAATAGGATTATGAATCAAGCTGCAATGCAAGATGCTCCTCGTAAGAAAAATGAGTTTCTTAAAAGATTTGATAATATATTAGATAAAAGTGGTAGTTTTAGATGGGAAAATATTATTAATTCAAATGGACAACTTATTAGACCTTATACTGCTAAATTTCTTACCGATAGAGATAAATTGGTTGACGCTGTTAAAGATGCTCTTGATAGATATGGTATAGATAGTAAAGAATATATTGCTGCTAAACTTAAGCGTGATGAATGGTATGCTGATAATGTTGAACAACCTGTTGTTCGAGAATATTATGTTAAAAAGAATGCTTTAATTAGAGAAATATTTGAAGCTGCTCCTGAAGAATATCGTCAATATATGGAATATATTCATGAGAAATTTATTGATGATCAACCAGATATTGCTTTAACTACTCAAGAACGTAATAGAAGAAAAGAAATTGATAAGAAAATTAATCAACTTACTTCTGAATATAAAGATACTAAAACTCTTAAATCTCCTGAAGAAAGAGAACGTGCTATTAAATTAAGAAATTTTATTAAAGCTAAATCTGCTCTCAATAAAGAATATTTTAACTATAATGATACAGATGAATTTAAAGAAAATCTTGAAAAGAATTTAGCTATTATTAAACATTATGAAAAAAATAATCCTACTCAAACTTTAGATAAACGATTAGAAAATATTGAATATCGAAGTGCTTATGAATGGATTAAAAATAATAGTTATTATATTCTTAATAAAGAAGCTAAAGATAAAATTAACGAAGCATTTTCTATACTTAAAGATGAAGACAATTTAAAAAGTGCTAAAATTAAGAAAATAATAGATGATGCTAATGCTTATGATGAATTTGGTAATGTTGATGCTCGAAAATTAAGTGATAAAGATATTGCTACTATAAAAGAACTTACTAAACATAAATATGATTTTAGTTATGATAGTAACGCTGGAGAAGCTATATTAATAAAAGATATTCCTAATAATCTTCCTATATTTGATGATAATTTTTATCGAATGCTTCGTGATCCAAGTGAAAATGAAAAAGAAGTTAATCCTCGAAGAATTAAAATTATAGGTAGAATTAATGAATTATTAGGAAAAACTATTACAGCTGTTGAATTTGGTGGAGATGGACGTATTCACGCTAAAGATATATTTACTAAACTTACTGAAGAAGAAAGAGAAGAACTTGCTAATTTATATAATGCTTTACGAAATATTAAAGGTAAACGTAAACCAAAAGAGATTCGTCAAAAATTTAAACAAGAAGTTGAATTTAAAACTAATAATACTGCTTTTAATACAGAACTTAGTTGGGCTTTAAGTAATTTAAAAGGTACTAAAGATTTTGATACTTTTATTAATATTTTCTGTCAATTAGATAATAGTGGAAAAATTATATTAGATGATAACGGTAATTATACTCCTAATAATGACATTTATGGATATATAGAACCAAAAAATGATAAATATATTAATAAAAAGAAAACTGCTGCAAGAGAGCTTATAGAAAATAATGTTGATTTTATTCCTAATGAATACTATTATGCTGCTATGAATGAAGCAAGCAATAATGGTAATTTTAAAGAATGGTTTGATGTTAATCATGTTTATAATCCATATAAACATAAATTTGAACCACTTCGTGTTTGGACTGAAATGAAAGTTAATCCAGAAGGTTCTCTTAAAGGTACTTATAGTTATGTTCCTACTAATGAAAATGCTGAAAAACAAGTTAAAGATGAATATGTAAATAAAAAATATAAAAAATATAGTAATAACTATAATAGAGATAATGGACATTATAATAATTATGTTACTTTAAGTCCTAAAGAAAAAGAAATGCAAAGTTTACTTCAAGAAACTATGGATTTTTTTGCTGAACATAATAAACATAATACATTTGTTGAACAAGGTTATATTCCTCGTAGACGTAAAGTTGTTACTGATACAAAATGGGTTGTTAATCAATTATTAGGAGTTACTGGTTTAGAATTTAGAAACGATAGTGAAGATAGATGGAATGCTAAAGTTGATTATGCTAATGATTATGAAGTTGAAAATGATATGCTTAAACTTCTAAAAGGTAAAGGTTATCAAGAATTAGAAGAAATTCGTCCTAAAGGAATTGGAGAAAAAGATGAAAATTATCGTAAATATCTTCAAGATACTAAAAAGAAAAATGAAGAAATTAAAAAGCATAATCTTGAAATAGATAAACAACTATTTGATAAAGATTATCGTAGTATATTTGCAGAAGCTATTTCTAATCAAGTTGTTATAAATGCTCGTAATAAAGCTAAAAATTGGTTATACTTACTTCAAGAAGATTTAAAAAATACTGAAGCTGTCAAAATTAGTAAATTTACTGGTAGACCTGTTATTAATAAAAGAACAAGTGTTGATATTCAAGATAATTATCATACAATTAGTCAAGATAATACTTTAAAACAAGTTTATGGTTTTACTCGTCGTCTTATTTTTGAACAATTTAAAGAAAAGTCTAAATTAAATAAATATGCAGATTTAGCTCGTAATATTACTTCTGCTAAATATATGATTTTTAATGTGACTGGAGGTATATCTAATATTGGTACTGGTTTTGCAAATATCATGAGTGAAGCATTTGCTGGAGATAATCTTAGTAAAAATGATATTAGAGAAGCTATAGGAATGTATATGAATAATTCTTTACGAATGATTGGCGATATGTATAAAGATAAAAGTGATAACTTTGCTGTCGCATTAACTAAATATTTTAAAGTTGTTGATTTTGACGCAATGACAGAAAGAGTTCGTGGAGAAACCGCTGGAGAATATGCTCGTAGAATGCGTAATTTAATGTATAGTTTACAATCTGGTGGTGAACATTTTATGCAAAACACTGTTTTATTTGCTGTTCTTAAATCTAATAAAATATTTGATGATGTAGACGGTGTTAAACGTTGTGGGAGTTTTTCTGAATATATTTGGAAATTAGAATATGATACTATGGTTTCTATTATTTCTAAAGATAAAGATTTACTTGAAGAACTAAAAGAATTTAAACGTATTATTAAACAAGATAAAACTGAACAATTTAAATATGATACTTTTAAACATAATATTATAGAAGATTTCCTTAGAGCACATGCGAGTAAAGAAATAATTCAAGAATATATTCATGCTAAAAATCAAGCTATTAAAAAAGCTAAAGAAGAATGGAAAACTAAACCTGCTATTATTGATCTACTTGAATTAAAGAATGGAGAAATTGTTCCAAAAGCTGGAGCAGAAATTACTCCAGATATGATTAATGATATAAAAAATAAAACTGTTAATCTTAATAAGAAAATTCATGGTGTTTATGATAAACTTGGTGCTGCTCTTATTGAATTTACTTGGTGGGGTAGTTTAGTTATGCAATATCATAAACATTTATATCCCGGTGTTATGAAACGTTTTCGTCGTCGTGGATATTATAATGAGCAAACTAATACTATAGAAGTAGGTTCTTATGTTGCTTTTGTTGATTTTCTTAGTAAAGAATTTAGAAATGTTGTTAGCGACGCTAAAAAACAAGGAGATGGATATGTTGGCATAGCTGTTGCTTCTGTTCAAAATACTTTTAAAGCTGTAATAAATACTATAACCAATATTAAAACTAATTGGAACTTAATGTCTCCGTGGGAGCGTAATGCTGTTAAACGTTGTCTTGGTGATTTATATGGTATTCTTAGTGCTTTATTATTAGGAGTTACTATATACGCTATGACAGATGACGATGATGAAAAAGAAAGTAATGTTGTTGCTACAGGATTATATCTTGCGGATAGACTTCTTTCTGAATCTCAAATGTACACTCCGTGGGGACTTTATTCAGAAGGTAAAACTCTTTGGTCGAGTCCTATTGCTGCATATAATGGCCCAAGTGATTTAATTAAGATTATGGATTATACTGCTCGTTGGTTATTTGATGAAGATTTTGATCCTGTTTATAGTACTGGTATTTATAAAGGAAGAAATAAAATAGATGTTCTTGTTAAACGTAACATTCCTCTTTATAGAGTTATTGAAAGACTTAATAATATGACTAAAAATAATAGTTATTATAGAATTAATGAGAAAGCATTAAATATGAAAATTAGTAAATATATTGCTGACCAAATTAATCCTGATTAAATAAATATTATTGATGGTAATTATATAGCTGGAGTTCATTCTCCAGCTATTTTTATATTTGCACATGACCAAGAGTATATTGCATATAATAGTGCGTATAGTAGCTATATATTATTAATAAGGGAATATTTGTAAATCATTGATTATCAAACAGTTAGAAATGTTAAATGTCCGCTATATAGTACATTTAACACTTTTTTTAACATGAAATGTCCGCTATATGTAACATTTTTATTATATTTATCTATATACAAATATAATAATTATTGAATATATGCCTCAATATACATTTGAAACTAAAGCTGTTCAAAAAGCTAAAGAACTAATAGCTGCTAAAAGTTGTAAAAAGTTAGAAAATATTATTGCTACTCCATTTACTATTGACCCTGAATATGTTGATAAACATATTACTATTAAATTTGAAAACAATGTTAAGGAAAAAGAATTTACATCTACCGCTAAACAAGTTAAACTTGGTAATTATTGTATTTGTATGCAATCTATTGGAGATATGTTTCCTTATTGGCTAAATAAATCTTCATATGCCGGTTTTATTATAGGATATATACTTAAACATATTCAATTATACGGTAACTTTGTTGAAATACCAGAAAAAGAATTTGTAGCTTGGGGTGGTTGTCATAGACAAAGATTTTATGAAGCACTTAATGCTTTACTTCGTCCAGCTGTACCTTATCCTTGTGCAGGTGATAATTTTGCTCTTCTTGCTGCCACAACTAAAAAGTCCATATATGTTGTTAATCATAACTTTATTTTTAGAGGAAATTATGATGAATTTGTAACTCTTTATGAACTTAAATTTCCTAATGGTTGTAAACTTGATTCTAAAGGTAGAGTTATTATTGAACGTTAACCAGTAGTTAAACATATTAAAAAATAAGCCCGTAACAAACTAATGTCTGTTACGGGCTTTTCTATGGGTGCTAACTTGCGTTACAATAGCTATTTTTAGCTTAATTTCGTAATATATTTATAGTTTAGTATAATTATATTATTCTAATTTCTTAGAGCTATTTTTAGCTTTAATTTTCGTTTTAGGTGTAGTATTGTCATCAATACGATTAACTATAAGAGCAATACCTGTAATTTTATCGTTTATAATATTAATATCTCCACGAGTAAATCCAATTTCATTAGTAATATTTATAAGACGATTTGTTGTACTTTCACCAAGTCTACCAGCTTTATTTATATAATCAAGTAAAGTATTATGTATAGTTCCAATAAGTTCAATACAAGTATTATACATATCTTTGTGATTTATATTAGCACGAATATATTCAACATCTTTAGAAATATCATTTAATAAATCATCAGTATAACCTTGACCTTTAATAATTTGCTCTTTATAAGCAACAATTTGAGCTTTAAGATCTTCAATAGATACTATCAAGTATCTAAGTAACAATATTAATATAACTAATATTGTCGAAATTGATATAATTAAAAATACATTCATAATTAATCGGATTATAGCCATGATTGGTTGCAACTTCTCTACGGGGAATCGCGAGGAGCGAAGCGACGAGCATCAACATCAAAATTTGCAAAATTAACAATTTGATTTTTATAAGCAATACCCACTCCACTACGCTTCGTGGAATCCCCCGTAGAGTAATCATCACCATTTATAGCTCATTATTTGTTTATTATTGTTTATTACTCTTAGTTTTAGCATTAGTTTGCTTATTATTAATTTTACTTACAATAACAGCATCATTAATTTCATTAACTCTGCTTTTAATAGAAGCAATATCTCTGCGAGTAGCATTTATTTGTTTAATAGTATTATCTAAATCTTGTTTGATAAGACCAAATTTACGAAGAAGCTCATGAAGAGATTTAATAGTATTAATAATATTAACAACTGGCTGTTTAAGTTTAACATAAAGGTATATTATAATAGCTATTATAGATAATATTACGATACAATAAAAAATATCAAATGCAATCATAATTATTTAATTATTAAATTTTTGTTATTTACCTGTACTACCAAATCCTCCAGCTCCACGTTCAGTTTCACCAAGTTCTTCAATAGTTTCTACTTCGTCCCAAATAATTTGTTCACGATGACGAACAAGAATTTGAGCAACTCTATCTCCAACGTTATATTCAATAACAGGTATAAATGGAGCGTCAATAGCTCTATGAACTATCATGAGTTCGCCTGTATAACCCATTTTGTTATCTATAAGGCTCTTTATCCTTATAATCTACACTTTTATTATTATTGTGATATATTTGTGTAGTTCAGACTATATCATCACCACTATTTAGTGGGCAGGGCACTCGTGTCAGCATTACCGGCATCAGCATTATCTGTTAAGCCTCGGCTATTAGTCGTTGAACCTTCAACAATATTTCTATCATTGCTTGGCTGCTGATTGTCATTATCACTATGATTTTCCAGCAATTCACCCTGTTTAAAGACTCCAGCTATTCTTCCTTTTTCATCTCTAATAATTTCTTTAGTGGAATTGTGTAATTTTCTATGTTCTGACATAGTTAAAGGAATAAGATTACTAATATTATTATTAAGAGTATTTTCATCTTTATGATGAATATTTACTTCAGGTTTAAGATAATATTGTCCATCAATAATATTAAAATATTTATCATCAAACATATTATGATTTTGCTCGACAATATATCTGTGATAAGGATAATAATCTTGAAATCCTTTGTATGGGTGATTATGAAGTTTTATACGTTGATATTTAAATCCATTATTTTCATAATAACTAATAGTTTCTTCATGATAATTAGGATTATTACTACCAGTAAAAACCATACTCCTCATCTTGCCCATACATTCTTTAGAACAAGTAAATTTACCACTTTTACTTCTTGCTATTCTACTTGGCTTAATATAAATAGGTTTACCACATGCAAAACATTTAGTATTAGGCTCATGTGTAACCTTTTTAGCAGCAGCAGCACAAGCAGGAGAACAATAAGTATGAGTACCGCCATAACTTGGTTTATACTCAAATTCTTTTTCACAATAAGCACAAATGGCTTTTATATTAGCAACTACATTACTAATTTTGCTTTGTACTCTTTTACCATTTTCATCTTTATTTCCAACATTTTTAGAAGCAGATGTAAAACCAAATTTAATATCCATAACTATTTTAATTTTAGAGTTCTCGGCAAATTTAGCAAAAATATTAGAGTTACTAAAGGATTATGCAATTTTTTTAGAGTCTAATGTTCCGGGACTATTTTGCATTATGGCCATAGTTTTAGTATTACTACTTCTTGGACGAATTTCCATTTCATAATCTTCAGGAAGTTTAAAATGAAGTCCTGTATGATAAACTACACGGTCATCTTTTTCTTCTATACTATGAACATAAACGTCCATACAAGCATCACCTTGTTTACTATAGGTAGGAAGTTTAACTGTTTCATCTTCACGATAAACTTTAACACCAACATGATCTAAAGTATCAAACATTTTAACTAAAGTATCATAAAGAGTTCCATCATCTGGAGTTGTTGCTGCATAATAAACAGCGTCTGCTAAAACATAAGGTATTTTACTCATTTTAATTTTATTGTTAAAAGATTGTTACATATTTATTAATATATTGCCAGCAAGTTCTATCTTTTTAGCTTTACTGCCATAAAGAATAGAATCCATACGTTTAAGTCCGTTAGAATTATCTATATTAGAATAATAACCAGTAACAGCATTATAAGCACCCCATTTAGTATTAATTATTTCTTTTTGTCCAATACCACTATAATAGTAATTATTCATTTCTGCAACAACGTTAACTTTTTTCATACTAATTTCAGCGTCATTTATTGCAGAAAAATCTCTCATAATAACTTGTTGAATATTATGTCCAGTTTGATAAATTCTACTATATTCATCATCAGTAAAAACTACTTTACCAAAGAAACTTTGTACTTCTTCATCTTTTATAGTACTTTTATACATATGATTATATACTTCATTAAGAAAATTAATCTTAGATTTAGTAATACCCAATATTTCATCAGCAATATCTATATTATCATGAACAGATTTAGTATGTCTAAAACTAACATAACTTTCAGCATTTCTAATCGCAGCGTTAAGAGTATTTTCACACACAACTCTTATAGGTGTTAGTAATATTTTAACTCCAGTAGAACCATCGTGAGAAGTAGTAAATACAAGATAATTATCTACAATGTCATCTTTAACAAATATATTATTTGGTAATTTGGCACTAACAAATATTCTTTGACCATAACCAAAAGCACCAGCTGTTTGCCAAATAGCTTTATTTTTACCAATGGCTTTATCAAAGAATTTAAAGGCATCAATATTTTGAACAGTTGTATATCTACCTTTAACTATTCCTAATGGAATATTTTTATCAGTACGATAAATACCATAAGTATTATCTATAGGAGCATAATCTACACCACCTTCATTAAAACTATCTTTAATAGGGCATTCAACATTATCATTAGATAACATAGCTGCATAAATATAACATTTATCAACACTCCAATCTAAACCAGCTTTTTTAATAACTTCTTCAGAAGTAGTGCAGTCTTCAACATTGACTGCACCTTTAGTTCTAAATGGAACACCTTTAACAATATATCTACTCATTACGCTAACATTTTTGCATATTTACGAATATCATATTTTCTATCATGAACAGTTTTATCAAACTTAAAATAAACTTCATAGAAATCTTTTAAAACTTTAAGTTTAGGTTCACGATGATCAACAGTTATAATTCTATCGCCATTATCTAAAATAAGAGAACAAGGAATATTAACAATACTTTGAATAGTATAATTATGTTTATCCACAACCTCTTTTCTTATTTCACATATAGCAATATATTCTCCTGTAACAACTCCTCCTTTATTAATAAAAATAACAGGGTTATAATAAATATCTGGCTCATTTTCAAATACTTTAGCCATAATATCATGACTATATATATTATAAATTTTAGCTTTATATGCGTTATTATTTATTATTTTACCATCGCCAACACTCTTTAAAATAAAAGGATAACGAATATTATTTTTATAATTAGAATTACTTGCTGTTGCAAATTCATCATCTTTTAAAGTTAAAGGAGATAATAAACCAGTAGTATAAAGTTTATTAATAGTATCCATTAGTGCCATCCTTGAGGAAAAATATCATGTGGAGGCAGAATCCATTATATCTTTTATTTCATCATCAGATTCTGGTTTTATTTCATCTATGGCTTTACAAATATTAAGAATATTATCAAAATATTCTTTTCGATAATGAAAAGTAGGATTATTTTTATCTATTTTATTTAATATTATATTAGCTTCTCGTTTAAGCACATAAGAAAAACCAGTTTCATTATTATTAATTTTATATAATTCTCCCAACATATTATTTAAATTGAATAGATTGATTATTTACTATTATGGCGACAGTAGGTTGATCTTGTTCTAATTTTGAACAAACATTTATAACATTTTTAATTTCATCTTTAGATGTTCCATTAGTAATTTCAGTATTAAACATATCTTTTCCAATATGATTAAGAATATCAGGATTATTTCTTAATAATTCACCAATAGTATTACTATAAGAAATATTAATAGTTAAATACTCTAAATCAGATATGCTAAAAGGAGAAAAATCTTCTCCATATTCAGCGATACATTGAGCATTAATACTATCTAATATACCTATTAAATCAACATCTTCTCCTGTATATAAAATTCCTTGTTGAACAAATTCTCTAATTAAATCTCTAAATTTATTAATTAATATATTTATTCGAGGTTCATTAAATTCAACACTTTGAGTATTTTTGGTAAATATTCTAACGTTAGGGAGTTCAATAAACTTATTATTTTTACCTGTTTCTCCAAAATTAATAACAGCTTCAAGCATTGCTTTTTTAAGACGTTCAATACGATTTTTATAAACATTTTGTCTATCATTAAATCGTTTCTTTTCGTCTTTAAGAGCTTGTTCATCAACTTGCCAAACTTTAATAGCTTTTACATAACTATCAAGTTTTTCTTTAAGTTCTTCTTGTTTAATACAAAGTTCATTATATTGTTCATCAGTAATTTCACCTTCTGCTTGTTCAACTTCGTTAAATATACGAAGAATATCATTAGATATATTATATAAACTACTCATATTTATTTATTATTTATTATTTTTTATTTAATTTCTTTCTAATTAAAGGTATACTTTTTATTAAAATAATTACTGCAAATATAGCAATTGCATTTATAATCACTTTATAGCCAATTCCGGTATTTGGTAA
>OGQT01002873.1_pt1 | contig 11687 bp, 10 predicted proteins | sample 1553261 | NCBI WGS metagenome assembly OGQT01 (sample SAMEA2579992, study PRJEB22360) | human gut metagenome | biome: human gut; feature: human-associated habitat; material: faeces | place: Denmark | collected 2008/2010
TTATGTCAATGGTGCCAGAATATGCAGACAGATGAAATTCTGAGAATATCACCATTTTTCTGGACACCGGTTCAAAATTGAATAATTAAGCTTCCATCATGGATGCTTCCCTGAATTTAGAGGGAGGCATCCATTTTGTTTTCGCTTGGATCCTGCTGTTATTGTAATAGTCGATATAATCAGCAATAGCTTTCTATTTCTAATATTAAAACTGGTTTTAGTATAGCATGAATCGAAGCATTCTATCAAGACCACCTTTCTTGAGGGTTATGAAAAAATTTCGGAACAATGCCCTATTACTATCCCGACTTTTTAACTTCTTCAACACTTGAATTACGGAGGTACGAAAATGAAAGACATTACAAGCACCATTACCAAGCCCCTCGCCGTCCTCGGAGAGAATCGGCGGCACGATTTTCGTTGTCAACGCAATGCCCGCAGAGAACGCAAAGCGCACGCAGGAGGAGCTTGTAAAGGCACTGATTGCAAGAGAAGCAATGGCTTTGCAGGAAGCGGAGGTTGCCTGATTGACTTTACGCACAACTCTACGCTTTGGAGATTTTTCAAAAAAAATCTCAAAACCACTTGACAGAAGGGCTCACAGCAGCACAGGAACGCTCCCTGTTCAGCAGTGCCATTAACCCGGCTGAGTGCGACCGCATCATCACTCTTTCCACCTGCAGCTACGAGTTCTACAACGCATGATTTGTAGTCCTGGGAAAAATCTCTTGACTTGGGCCGTACATATGCTATCATAAAAGTAAAAACAGAAGGAAAAAGGAGTTATCCCATGAAAGTTCTTTTTATCGGCAACAGCCATACCTTTGTCCACTATGTTCCGGCCAGGACAGCGGAATTCTGTAAAAGTTACGGCCAGCCCATAGAGCCTGTCATGCTCACACATCCCGGTATGGGCCTGGATTGGCACCTGCGGCAGTCCCAGACTTACTTCAACCTTCTGTGGGGCGGCTATGACGCCGTAATCTTGCAGCACAACGCCCACCCCTTTCCGGGCAAGGAATCCCTGTTGGAGGCGGGGGAACAAATGGCAGCGATCACGCCGGAGGGTACGAAAATTTATCTGTACATGACCTGGAGCGAGAAAAGCAACCCGGCTGGGCAAGCGGCCATGAGCGCGGCTTATGAAGCTTTGGCAGAAAAGATCGACGCGACGATCTGTCCTGTGGGACGTATCTGGTGGCAGACCGCGGCGGCCCACCCGGATGAAGAATTCTATTTTGCCGATGGAGAACACAGCTCTGTGCTGGGCGCGTCCCTGGCAGCAGCGGTTATCGGGCGCACGCTGCTGGGTATGGAGGTCACGCCGGAGGGTTGCTATGCAGATGCCAAGAGCTTGGAAAGGATGCGGCTTGATCCCCGAATGATTGACTTGGTTTTGAAGAATGGAAAGCCGGACATGGCTTGAGGAGCAAAATTTATTTGGGTTCAACGCAAATTGTCCTGTTTCCCGAAAATACCGTAAAAGCACGCGAGGGTTTGACCTTGCGTGCTTTTTGTCAATATGATTTGGGCTCACGCCTTTTTACTGAGCGATAAAATACCGTCGCTCTCCCGCTGCCTGTTCCTGCTCGCTTCCGTCCGGCAGCTGTACAAGAGCCCGGCAGTTGGCCGGTATGGCGACCTCAAATTCCAGGCCTTCACTGCTGCGCTTCCACCCGCAGGAGACCTTTCCATACACACTGGCGTACTCCGCTTTTGCGCTGGTGAAATGCCCGCCGGGGCGAGGCGCGATGATAAACTCATTTTCACCGCCTAGCCGGATACCGCACATGGTGTCGAACACCCACTGGATCACCGCGCCCTTGGAGTAATGGTTCAGCGAGGCCGGAGCGTCGCTTTCAGTGCCCTCCCAGTTTTCCCAGATGGTGGTAGCGCCCAGCTTGGGCATACAGAGCCACCCGGGCAGCTCCTGATTTTCCAGCAGCCGGTAGGCGTACTCAATGTCCATGTCTGCCAGAACATAGAGAATGAGCGGGGTTGACAAGAACCCGGTCCCCAGCCGCCAGCCATAATTTTCCAGCGCCTGCAGCAGACGCTTACGGGCATAACCGGTCTGCTCCTCATCCAAAAGCTTCATAAAGAGCGGCCGTACCAGTTTGGCTTGGCGGTCTGTGTCCAGGCTGTGCTTCTGCGTGCGTACCAACGCTTGGTAGCCTTCCCGGGCGGCCCCGGCACAGCGGGAGAACTCCTCCGCGTCCTGGGATCGGTCCAGCTCCCGGGCAATCTCTGCCATGCGCTCCATCAGAAGGACGGTATAAGCGGTGGATTCCTCCGGGTGGGGGCTTACAAAGTCTGCTGTGCGGAATGGGTGCACATCGGCAGGCTCCGCCCACTCTCCGTAGGACTGGCCGTAATTGCAGATTTTCTTACGGTCTTTCCGGCTGAGCCCGGTGGGCAAGGCTGTCAGGTAGCGCTTACCCAGGGTGCCGGCTTTGTACCGGGCGTAGCGGCACATGGCCCCATAATTTTCCTCAAGGATGCTCCAGTCACCGTACATCCGGGCGATGTCAAAGGGAATGAACACCCCCGCGTCCGACCACCCGGCGGATCCGTCCATGGGGCGCATATAGCCGTCAACCCCGCCGCCCGGCACGATTTGCGGAAAACAGCCGTTCTTGTGCTGTGCGTCGGTGAGGTCGCGCTGGTATTTCCTGGCCATGGCCGCGTAGTCGAACAGGTAGCAGGCGGTGGTGCAGAATATCTGCGCGTCCCCTGTCCAGCCGTGACGCTCCCGGGTGGGGCAGTCGGTGGGCAGATCGGCGTGGTTGTTCCGGGCGCTCCACAGGGTGCAGTCGAACAGGCGGTTCAGCAGTGGGTCGGAGCTCTCGAACCACCCGGTACGCTCCATATCGGAGTACACGGCTATGGCGGTGAATTCCGCCTGCTCCATGGAGAAGTCACCCTTCGCCAGCACATACCGGAAACCAAAGATAGCGAAGGCCGTTTTGTAATCGTTGCGCCCCTCCCGGCAGATATACTCCACCTGCTGCAAGGGGGTGGTGCGCTTTTTGTTGACGCACTGGATGTTTCTTTGGGTGAACTCTCCGTCCTTGTCCAGCATCTCCCCAAACTGCAGCTTTACCCGCTGGCCGGCCTTAGCCTTTAATGAAAACTCAACATAGCCCGCGATATTCTGCCCGAAGTCCAGCACGGTTTTGCCGCCGGGGGTATGGATGACCTGCGGCCGGAACCGTTCATGCTCCGTAACCGGCACATTGTTGGACGCGGAGGGCACCACCGGGCAAGACGTTTCCCGAACCTTTCCGCTGTAGCTTGGTAACATCCTCCCGTCTACAACTTCACCGTCCTTGTTGTCGGCAAAGCGGATAGGGCCGTCATTGCTCCAGGCCCAGGAGTCGTCGCTACAAATGGTATGGATATTACCGCTTTCATCCGCATACTCCAGCTGAGCCAGCAGCTTGGTCTGGGTGCCGTACTGATTGAGCAGCCCCCAGGCCCCGCAGCTGCCCCGGTACCAGCCGTCTGCCAGCTGGACCTCCAGGCGGTTCTCCCCCTCCTTCAGCAGGGCGGTCACGTCGTAGGTCTGGTACTGCATTCTTTTGCGGTAATCGGTGTGGCCGGGGGCCAGCACGAAATCTCCCACCCGGCTGCCGTTCAGCCGTGCCTCGTACAGCCCACAGGCGGTGATATAGAGCCTCGCCCTTCCCGCGCCGGAAACGGGAAAGCGCTTGCAAAAGCAGTCCACCGGGTAACGGCGGCGCTTATCCACATCATAGTCCCCCGCGATCCACCGGGCCTGCCAGAGCTCCCCCTTCGGCAGGCCTGTCTCAAAGGTGGCGCTGCTCCACTCGCCCGGGACGTTGTTTTCATCCCATAGACGCACGCTCCACGTAACCCGGGTGCGGGGAGGGACCGGCTTGCCTCCCCAGTGCGCCCGCATGGATGGGCTTTCCACACGGCCGCTCTCCCACAGGGTGCGGCCATCCTCCGCTGTGGCCGCTATTTCATAGGCGGTTTGGCGGGCACCGCCCTGGCAGTTCCAAAAGAGCCTGGGACGGTCGATGTCAATGCCCACCGGCTCAAAGAGAAATTCGGTTTTCAGTCTGATGGCTTTCATACCCTATACCTCAGCGGATGGCCAGGCTCACCGGACCGGCGGGTGCCTGAATCCGGCAAATATACCTGCCGTCGCCCAGCGGCTCCAGGCTGGTGGACAGCTCCTGCGGGCAGACAAATTTCCTGGGCTCAAAGGGCAGGTAGAGTCTGCTCTCGCCGCCATCGCTGTCGAAGTCCATGGCGTATTCCCTGGCCCGTCTGTCGTAATGGTACTTCCGGAGCGTCCCGGCGGTCTCCATGGGATAGGCCCGGCACAGGGCAGAGAAGTTGGGGTCCGCCGCAATGGTCGGCAGGCCAAGCCGCTCTTGGGTCTGGCGCTTGCCGGCGTAGAGCCGCTCCACGTTTTCCTTACTGAATGCCTCGTAGCGGTCGGAATCCACCACCGAATCATAGCCGTGGGGGGCGTAGATCTGCGGGCCGTTTGTCAGGCGCCCGATGCCGGTGGGCACGTCGGTACTGCAATAGATGTTCCCCCCGGTGACGATGGCCTTCTCGCTGTGGGGACGGATAGCCTTCTCCATGCGGCGGTAGAAATCCATCAGCACGGTGCGGTCAAATTCCAGAAGGCGCTCCGACACCAGCGCCATAAACTCCCCGGCCTGCTCGGGCGGGATGGTTTCCGAGTGGTTCATGTCAAAGGCCGGGTACTTCTCCATCATTTTCATGGTGGCCGCGCCGAAGGATTCCCGGGCGAGGCTGCCCATAAAGGGCTCGTTCATGGGCTCAAAGCCGATGATATTTCCGCAGCCATCCAGGGCCTCCGCGATTTTCCCCCACATAGCGGCATAGTGGTCCAGCAGGCCCACGCCGTCCGAAGCCGGTTTGTTTGCCCAGAAATTGTCCGCCGCCCGGATGATAGCGTCGCTTTGCAGGTAGGCCTCGTACCAGAGCTTACAGTGCTCCGGGTGGGGCAGGCCCTCGTCCAGGCATGCCCAGTCAGGCGCGCCGTCGATGAACTTCTGGGCAAACAGGTCCTGGTGCATGTCAAGCAGAATGTAGATGCCATTTTCCTCCGCCAGGTTCACAATATCCTTCACTTTCCGGAGATACTCCATATCCACCTGCCCCGGCTCCGGCTCCGCGCCGTCCCAGAAGATGCCGAAGCGCAGCAAGTTGAAGCCGGAACGCCTGAAGTAGCCGAAAGCTTTCTCAAATCCCGGATAGAAGTGGTTGTTCTCCCTTTGCCTTTGCAAAACATTCAGGCCGTGGAGGATGACCTCCTTACCGCTCTCGTTTACAAAACGTGTATCTTTTAGTGTAAGCTTTTCCATGGTTCCCTCTCCTTTATTTTTTGATTCCGTGCCTTGATTTCCGCCTGTTCCTTTGCAATGATTTTTTCCACATTGAGGAACAGGAGCAGCCCGATTACGATGATGCCTGTAACAATCTCTACACCAAAAAAGCAACCGGTAATGACGTTCTGGGTTGCGGCGTTTTGCGTGGCCACTATGGTCTCTCCACCTGCGAGCACCGGGGCAACATAGCCGCTTGCTGACAGCAGCAGATTGAATACCCCGCTGGAAAGCCCAAAGCACAGGGTGAGGATCACCGACTGGACGGAGGCCGAGAAACCGTCCACCCGGTGGCCGCACTTCCACTCCATGTGGTCCAGCACGTCGGCCATCAGCGCCGCGAACACATAGGCGCAGGGCAGGGCCTTGCCGCCTTTGGTGCGGGTACGGTCGATGATCTGCCCCATAATGAGGTTCGTCACCGCGTCGATAGCCTTGCTGATGATGGGGAACAGGGCCAGGAACGATCCGCCCCATACGCCGGTAAGGTTCAGCACATCGGTGTAGTACACGTTCAGGTAGGAACCCAGCACCGCGTTGAGCAGCAGCGCCCCCGCCGGCCCCACCAGGTAGCCCAGCCATTTCTCCTTTGGGCTCACGGCATCGCCTGTGATTTTGCTTTTAGGCAGCCAGCCCCATTTTTCTTTGGCGGATTCCATATCAAGCGCCTCCTTCTGCCATTTATCATACAGGAAACGCCGGAAATTGTCTTGTAATTTTGTCGGTTTTAAGGTAAAATTGTAACAGATTTTTCAGGAGGCAGTTATGGACTACAACTATCTCGCGGAGTCTCTTGCCGCTCTGGCCGGGGTGCCGGTGCGTATCTACCGGGACGGCCGCTTTCTGAGCCTGCACCACACCCGATTCAAGCCGGACTTCGCCATAACCGAGGAGGAAAATATCTTCAAAATCGCCGGGGACGTGGGCTACTATATGGATCCGAACTTCCTGTACTACGGGCTGTTCCGCATAAGAGGGGAGGACATTGCTCTGGTCATCGGTCCGGTGTCCCCGTCCCCGGTAAGCAGGAACCTTGCCCGGAAAATTCTGGCCCGCATGGGCGAGCCGGTGAGCCGCACCCAGGAGGTGCTGGACTACTTTTCGGTTATGCCCGCCTACCCCCTGCGGAACTTTTTGCAGATCCTATGCACCATCCAATATTTCATTAACGGGGAGAAGGTAAGCGTGTCCAGCTTCCTGCTGGACGAGGAGGACCCGCCGAAACTTCCGGCCTTTTATGCCCCGGATATGCCCGCGCCGGAGCATTTCATGCACAACACCCTGGAGCTGGAGGAGCGGCTGCTGTCCAACGTGGAGCATGGCCGGGCGGATGAGATCGAAAAGCTGTTTCAGCGCCCGGCGGAGGGCCGGGCCGGAAGCATGGCCGACAGCGCCCTGCGGCAGGAGAAGAACCTGATCATCTGCACGGCGACTTTGGTTTCCCGGGCCGCTATCAGGGGCGGGTTGGACGCGGAAACGGCCTTTTCCCTCAGTGACGATTTCATACAGAAGGCCGAGCTCCTGGACAACCTGGAGGCTCTGACCAGGCTGAATGCCCGTATGGTGCTGGAGTTTGCCCGCCGCGTGGAGGATGTTCGCTGCGGCACGAGCGGCTCCGTGTTCATCCGACGCGCCAGGGAGTACATCTTGACCAACCTCAGCGAGCCCATCACTACCGCGGTTCTGGCGAAAGCCCTGGGCATGAACCGTACCCACCTGTGTGAGCGCTTTGTCCGGGAGACCGGCATGACGGTCAACGCCTTTGTCACCGCCGTTAAGATGGATGAGGCCAAGCGGCTGCTGGCGGTCACGAAGAAATCCGCGGTAGAGATTGCGGAGTATCTGGGATATTCCTCCCAGAGCTATTTTGTGAAGGTGTTCAAGAAAATACATGGGGTGACTCCGGGGGAATTTCGGAAGGGGTAGCCCATTGATCAGCTCGTTCCTGGTATGGAAACCTGCAAATGATGTTGTACGCAAGTGAAAGCTGCGTTATAATATTGGCATGGAAAATCAACGAGGAGGCTGCGCACGACGGATTATGAAAAACGCTGGAATTATGGCGGCGTAAGAATGTGCAGTCGGACGTGGAACTGGCCGAAGCCCTGAACGGGTACAGCATCTCCTTTGCGTACCACTCCGGCAAAATCGAGAATGGCCGGGTCACCTACCACGATGTCCGTGAGATTTTCGATACGAAGGGCAGCCTTGTCGCAAGATTATCTATGACACATGGGGCAATACGCTCTCCGTTACCGATGCAAGCGGCAAAGCCATTACTGATGCAAACCACATCGCAAACATCAACCCCATCCGCTACCGCGGCTACTACTACGATGCAGAAACCGGGCTGTACTACTTGCAGTCGAGATATTATGAATTTAAATATGAAGGAAATTGGGAAAAGAATATCTGACAGACGAAAGAAGTTAGGGATAAAGCAAAATATTTTGGCAGAAAAACTGGATATTTCAAACAATCATATGTCTGGAATTGAAAACGGAAAGGCAACTCCCAGTGTCGCGCTATTTGTGAAAATTTGTGATGAACTTAATGTGACACCTGATTTTTTGCTGCTGGGGAGTATGCATTCAAATCGAGTTTCAAAGGATGCTTCTGACTTGTTGCAAAAGTGCTCAGATCAAGAAATAGAGATGATTATGCAACTTGTGCAACATTTTGTAGAGTTGAGAGAACAGAAAGTAGAAAGTGACAAAATCTCCAAGTCATGATATAATCAAATATCATGTAGAAGGAAGGTATGTAGCTTTGCGAATTCTTTTTTGTGATGATGATTCGAAAATTTTAGCTCAACTTCAGAAATACGTTTGCGAATATTTTGAAAAGGGAAAGCTGAAACGTCCGGAGATGAAAGTGTATGTAAGCGGCGAAGAACTACTCAAAGCAGAACAAAAGGCAGATATTGCGTTTTTGGATGTTGAAATGCCGGGACGAAGCGGAATTTATGTTGGGGCAGAATTAATGAAAAGAAACCCTAGAACAAAAATCGTTATTGTGACGTCCTATCCGGATTATTTAGACGAAGCTATGCGTTTCCGTGTTTTTCGTTACCTTTCTAAACCAATTAATAAAAATCGACTTTTTGAGAATTTAAAGGATGCTATATATCAATATAATATCGAAAGTATTCGTATCCCGGTTGAAACAAAGGATGGAGTGGTAACACTTTCATCAGAGGATATTATTTGTTTGGAAGGACAAAAGAGGGTAACGAAAATTTGTACGGTAGACGGTGATTTGATTTCAGTGAAAGGAATCCAATCCTGGCAAGAAGAACTCAAAATTCCTAGCTTTTACGATTCATATCGAAATTATATTGTCAATATGAAGTATGTTGTATCCTTTAGTAAGGATTTGATCAAGTTAAAATACGCGAATAGAGAAATTAGCGCGTATCTGGCAAATCGCCGGTATTCTGAGTTTAAAAATAAATATCTTTTATATATGGAAGGAATGCAATGATGTGGGCATTAATTTGTTATGCGTTTGTTTTAACTTCAGAGGGTATTACGGCTTGGAGCTACTTTGAACAAGTATTTGAACGAAAAGGCAGCCGCAAAGTAGAAATATGGATGTTTATTTTAGGGTACTCGCTGTTATTTGCTTTGTCACAATTCAAAAATGTATTAATAAATACAGTTGCTTTCTTATTTGTAAATTTGATCTTACTGTTTTCGAATTTTGCATGTAAAAAATTAATAGGAATCATACAAGTGGCATTTTTAACAGTGGTTATGGGAGGTACGGAGGTTTTAGCTGGAAATTTGATGTCGTGTCTCTCGCATGATTTCAAGGCGTATCAGTATGATATTTCTGTCATGATTCCTTTATCTGTTTTGAGTTGCTTATTATATTTTTTTGTTATGCAGATAATTGCTAAACTTATTAAGCCGGCAAAAGATGGTACAGATACTAGCACAGTTTTCCTACTATCTATATTACCAGTAGTATCAGTACTTATTACGATGACGATTACCTATATTAGTATAACTACACAAATTAAACCGATTGTTGGCATATTGATGGCAATTAGTGTTATTGCATTACTGATGGTTAATATTTTAGTAACAGTTGTTTATAATCATATACAGAAAATGTATAATGATCGTTTAGAATTGGAATTAATTGCTCAGAAAGCTAAAATGGATACGGAAAATTATAAAATACTGGAAAACCAATATGAAAACCAACGTGTTTTAATTCACGATATACGTGGTCATATGCAAGTGATGAGGGGACTGCTTGAATCGAAAAATTATGATGAACTTGAAAATTACCTTTTGGATATGGAACGGGATCCGGCTTTGCAAAAGATAGCACGATTGTGTGATAATACGGTTCTGAATGTAATTTTAGTCCATCACGCATCTATCTGCAAATCGTTAGGCATTGATGTCGATTTTGATATTCGTCAGCATTCGGTAGATTTTATATCAGCTCATGATATTACAGCAATTTTTGATAACCTGCTTACTAATGCTGAGGAGGCAGCAAAAAATACCAGTGAGAAATATATTAAACTTTCTGCTACGCAGCAAGGGGAAACTGGAGTGTTGATTACGGTTATTAATTCTTGTAATTCTGCTCCGGATATGGATGAAGATGGAAATATAAAAACGAAGAAAAAAGATAAAGAACACCACGGTGTAGGTCTAAAAAGTGTCAAACAAGCGGTACAGCGTTATCACGGAGTATCGAGAATGTATTATAGCAATGAGGAAAATAGATTTCACAGTGTGATTCATTTGACCAAATAAAACTCATAGTATTTAATGGACAGCTCAAGAATCCGATTGGAATGTCGGGTTCTTGAGCTGTTTTTCTGTTTTAAGTCACTATTAGATATATAAGCAAAAATTGAAGCTGTGAGTTTGGGTGCAAATATTCATCAATATGTAATTTCATGTTTTGCTTTTGTCATTTTGTGTATTAGATATTGACTTAATATGAATTCGCTATATAGTTAAGTCACAGATTATAACGACTATGTGGCTAACTTTTGTGGAGGATATATGCTGATGTTTGTACAAGTGAAGTATCAACTGCGCAGCCGCGGGCGGAGCGTGCTGGTTTTGTGCATTGCGGCGCTGCTTGCGGCCTGCATGGCGTTTTACGTGGGGAATATCGGCGTGAACAAGGCTGCGCTGCAAAGCCTTTCAGACTCCGTGCCGGTGACAGTGCGCATCACGAGCCGAAACGGCGCGAAAACCGCGGGGCTGAACATTGAGGCGAAGCCGTTTGACCACTTGACAGAGGCGGGCGTGCACGATGTGCGGTGCACCGCCGTGGCGGCCGGGGCGTTCAGCCCGGAGGTGCGCGCGCAGGAGATGTTCCTTGGCGGCGACACGATCGTGCGCGCGGGGAATTCGCTTGAGGCGCTGGAGCTTTCGGCAGACAATCTGCATTTTGCGGACGGCCAAAGCGCGGCGTTTTTGAGCGGCGACAGCGCGCAGTGCGTCATCGGCGAGGATTACGCGGAGCGAACGGGATTGCACCCGGGCGATACGCTTTCGCTTGAGATTTACACGGTGCGGCAGTCCATGAACGGCACGATCTACCAGATGATCGGCGACGCGGCACTTAAGATCATCGGCACGCACAGCGCGCCCGGCGGCGTAGACGTGATTTTGCCAGTCAATTTCCTGCGCACAGAAGCAGAAACTGCGGGCGTATCATTTTTGTACGATTCGTGCAGCGCGCTTGTAGACGACAGCACGCATTTGAAGGGCTTTAAAGCCGAAATGCAAAAATATTTTATGGACATTAACCCGAGTGCGGAGGACCCAAACGCGGGCGACGCGCTCTCCGTGGAGGACGAGCTATTTGTGAAAACGGCGAGCCGCCTGCGGCAGAACATCGCGCTGTTCCAAAGCATGCTCGTGCCGTTTTTTGCGCTTATCATTGGGCTTGTGGCGCTGACGACATTCCTGACCATGCGCAGCACACGGCGGGATATGGCCATTGCGCGCTCGCTCGGCGTATCAAAATGGCGGTGCGCCGCGCCGAATTTCATCAGCACAGTGCTCTTGGATATGCTTGGCTGCGCGGTGATTTTGCCGATTTTGAGCGCGGCTTTGCACATTCCGGCACTTTCCGCGCACGCGATCTTCGGGCTGTTCACGCTTTGTGCGGCGCTGGGCACGGCTGCGGCCTTGCTGTGCCTGCTGCGGTTCGACACACTGACGCTATTGACACAGGTTGATTAAGGGGGAGCATGTATGAACGTATTGGCAGCGGAAAATGTGAGCTATACCTACCAGAGCAAATACCAGAAGG
>OGQT01002875.1_pt1 | contig 11682 bp, 10 predicted proteins | sample 1553261 | NCBI WGS metagenome assembly OGQT01 (sample SAMEA2579992, study PRJEB22360) | human gut metagenome | biome: human gut; feature: human-associated habitat; material: faeces | place: Denmark | collected 2008/2010
GAGTATTGGGCGAGGAAGAAGGGACAGGCTGCGCTGGATCAGAAAAACGCCGCCCTTGCCGCAGAGGGCAAGCCCACCAAGCCGACACGCTTTGAAACCGACAAGGAGAAGCTGCGCCAGATCATCCGAAAAACGCTGAACGAATCGTTCACCGTCGAGGATTTTACGCAAAAGCTCCTGCAATACGGCGTGACTGTCAAGGAGAGCCGAGGACGGTTTTCCTATTTTACCCCTGACCGTACAAAGCCCATCACGGCGCGGAAGCTGGGCGACAGCTTTGACAAAGCCGCTGTGCTTGCCGCTTTGGAGCAAAACGCCCTACGTTTTGAGCATACCCTCACTTCAAATGATGCTATTCCGCTTGACCGCACCCTATCTTCAAACGAGGGTGCTTCCGGCAGGACTGCCCCGAAGCAGAGCGCACCGCAAGCCCCCTCCATTGGGCGCATGGTTGACCGTGAAGCAAAACGCGCCGAGGGCAAAGGCATCGGCTATGACCGCTGGGCGTCAATGCACAACCTCAAGGCATGGTCGAAAACCTTTATGTACTTGCAGGAGCATGACCTTCTATCCCCGGATAAGCTGAGCGCCGCCGTGGATGCCGCCGGTGCACTCGCCTGCGGCGTACAAGCCGGGAATCGGCTCCCCCCCCGGGGTGCGGGCCCCCGCCAGTATGGCAACGGCACATCTGATTCTACGTACTATGTTCATATCCTGTGGCATTTTTCTGACAAATTACTGTATGGAACCGGAGGTGACGCGGGTGTCAGCCTCCGTTAATATGTTGCAGACCCCGGTTTTCACCTGTTATGTAGGGACATCGCTTTGCGATGTCTGACCGGTTCTCAGCGAAATAACCCAACATGCCAAAGGCATGTCCCTACAATTCGAGGAGTTTTGCAACTCCCTCCTATTTAACCGCCAAAAGCAACCGGAACAGGCCCGGCTGCTTTTGGCGATTCTTGAAGAAAAGTATTGTGTTTTATTATTTAATCTCGTGCGTGACAGCGCCCCGGGCAAGGCATCACTTTGATTTTTTCGTGGAGCGCAGACGGTGATGCTGTTTCATCATGTCGCGTGCGAACTGCCGCTCTACGCCCTTGAGCCTGAAGAGCTGTTTTTTGGTCAGGATGGTCTTGAACTTCTCCATGTACTCTTTCTCGGTCTGGGCCGACTCCACGCGGGCATCGTAAAGGGCTTCGGCGCCCTTCTCGTATTCGGTGTCGGTGGCGTCGGGAGTGTCGGCTATACGGCGCTCCATGGTGCGGGCCTCGTCCTCGATCTTCATAGTCTTGTCTTCCATCTCCTCATAGAGCGGGAAGAACTTGTTCTGCTGCTCGCGCGAAAGATCCAGCTCCTTGACGAAATAGCTGCGCTTGTACTGGCGCATCTCGTTCATCCACTGGGCGCGCTCCGAGCCATACTTCTGCTGGGCCGACACCGCGGCGGGGAGAGCCGTGACCACGGTGAGTATCATGAAAAGTAAAATCCTGCGCATTTCAGTCTATACAATGAATTCGTGCATCGGTTTGTTCACTCGGCCGGCATAAGGGAGTCTATTTCTGAGAAATCGGCTACATCAAGCGAGTCGTCATAGATCTCGTCATAGATGTCGCGGGCCGAGATGTCATCGTTTATATATTCGTAGATGAAATTGTCGTCGCTCAGGGCGTCGCTCAGGGCGCGGTTGTTGTCGATCGAGAGGTCGACACCTGCGGGCGACATTATGGTGAACATCTTGAGCATACACCAGATGCCGGCAAACATGGCCGCCATGTAGACGTATGGCCTGATCGTCCCCCACAGCGACTTGCGCGGCGCCCGACGGCGGGGCTGCTCGGCCTCGGGGTTGACGGGGAGCGATTCGGCCATCTTCGAGACGAACTGCTCGAAGAAACCGTCAGGCACCGTCATGCCGTCGTTGCGGCCGATGCGGGCGAGTATGTCTTGATTGTCTTTCATCTCTGTGTTTTTGAAACATTGCAAGATTTTGACTCGCCGGAGGGGGCAAGGTTTAAACCGGACGGCAAGTTTTTCCGACTTTTTCGCCATTTTTACCCACATTGAGCGCAATGGTCTTCATAACACTGTGCAGACCAGCGGATTGATGAGCGCGCCGGTCAGTCGTTGTTTTCAAAATATTGTTCGATTTTCTTTACCGCCAGGTGGTATGAGGCTTTCAGCGCGCCCACCGAGGTGCCGAGTATCTCCGACATCTGCTCGTATTTCATCTCGTCATAGTATTTCATATTGAATACCATGCGTTGTTTTTCGGGAAGGGTGGCCACGGCCTTGCGCAGTTTCAGCGCCAGTGCGTCGCCGTCGGTCCACTCGTCGCTCTCGATAAGGTTGACGAGATGCGATTCTTCATCATCGAGACTGAGGCTCAGGCGCTTGCGTTCGCGCGAGAGATGCGTGATGCTCTCGTTCAGGGCAATCTTGTATAGCCAGGTCGACAGTTTGGCCTCGCCGCGGAAATTCTCGATCGACTGCCACGCCTTCAGAAATGTGTTCTGGAGTATGTCAGATGCGTCATCGTGAGACTCCACCATGCGGCGTATCTGCCAGTATAGCGGCTCAGAGTAGAGCCGCATCACATCGTTGAACGCCGCGCGGCAACTCTCGGGCTGTCGCAGACGCTCCACCAGTTCCTTTGATTCCTTGGGTATCTCGCGTGACATAAATCTGTTCGGGGGTCAAATTTAACAATTTTCCGGCGAAAATCGGGTCTTCCACCACACCTTTTTAATATTTATCACTTATTTTAACCACCCCGAGCACTCTCTGACAGGCGCGGAGCCGTATATGCAATATTTATTTAACAAATTTGTCGTAACTTTGCCGTCTCAAAACCGATTATGTCACTGAGACACGCATTTCTTGCCACAGCACTCGCAGTAGCCGCCACAGTCATGGCCGCAGAGACCGAGCAGGCCGACACCCTGATGTCGCTGCGCGAGGTCACCGTCACGGCCATAAAGGGGGGTACAATGGCCAACGCCGACCAGGCCGTGACCGACATAGGGCGCCGCGCCATAGAGAGGCTGGGCATCGTCAACCTAAAGCAGACGGCGCTGATAGCCCCGAATTTCTACATCCCCGACTACGGTTCGCGCATGACCTCGACCATTTACGTGCGCGGTCTCGGGGCTCGCATCGACCAACCCGTGGTGGGGCTGAACGTCGACAACGTGCCCATCGTCAACAAAGACAATTTCGATTTCGACCTGGCCGACATAGACCGGGTGGAGATACTGCGCGGCCCGCAGAACATACTCTACGGGCGCAACACCATGGCCGGACTCATAAACATATACACCCTCTCGCCGCTGAGCTACGAGGGGGTGCGGCTGAGCGCCCGCTACGGCACGCACAACACCTTCAGCGCGTCGGCGGCACTGTACCGGCGCCTCGCCACGGGGCTGGGCATGTCGCTGTCGGCCCAGTGCTCGGGCACCGACGGCTATTACCGAAACGCTTACAACGACACCCCCGTGGGACGACAGCGCGACTGGAACGTGCGCTGGAAAACCGCCTGGCGACCGGCTCCGAACGTCATCTTCGAGAATGCCGCCACCCTGAGCGGCACGCGCCAGAACGGATATGCCTACGCCCCGGCCGGCACAAAAGTCGTGAACTACAACGACACATGCTTTTACCGGCGCCTCAGTTTCACCGACGGCCTCACGGTAAAGCACTCGTTCGGCGGAATCGATTTCTCATCGATCATCTCCTTCCAGTACCTGAACGACAACATGACACTCGACCAGGATTTCCTTCCGGTCGATTACTTCACCCTCAGCCAGATGCGCCATGAATGGGCTCTGACGGCCGACTTCGTGGCCCGAGGGCACAGCGGCTCCTGGCACTGGCTGGCCGGGCTTTACGGCTACGGGCGCCGCGGCGAGATGAACGCCCCCGTATGTTTCGGCGACTACGGCATCAGTCAGCTCATCGAGCGCCACGCCAACACCATGGCCCAGGACTACCCCCTGCGGTGGGACGAGCGGTCACTGCTGCTCGGAAGCCGTTTCACCCTCCCCTCGGGGGGCGCATCGGCATACCACCAGAGCGAGTTCCGCCTCGGCGACTGGAGCCTCACCGCCGGACTGCGGTTCGACTGGGAACATGTGGGAATCGACTACCACAGCCATGCCAACACATCTTACACCATATACCAGGGCGACCCCTCTCTGGGCATCCCCTACCTGCAGGTGCCGCTGGTAATCGACGAGCGCGGAAAGCTGTCGCGCGACTTCTGCCAGCTCCTCCCCAAGGTCTCGGTGTCATACCGGCTGCCGGGCTCCACGGGCAACATCTTTATCTCGGCCACCCGCGGCTACAAGCCGGGGGGCTACAACACGCAGATGTTCTCAGACGTGCTTCAGCAGAAACTCATGGCACAGTTAGGGGTGAGCATGAAATATGACGTCGACGAAATCATATCATACGACCCCGAGAAAAACTGGAACTTCGAGGGCGGCGCGCACCTCTTCATGCTCGACAACCGTCTGCAGGCATCGGCCACGCTGTTCTGGATAGAATGCACCGACCAACAGATAACAATGTTCCCCGCCGGTTCCACCACCGGACGCATTATGGCCAACGCCGGCAGGACACGCTCGCGCGGCGTGGAAATCTCGGCCGCATACGACAGCGGCAACGGCCTTACGCTGCGCGGGGCATACGGCCTGACCGACGCACGTTTCCGCCGGTTCGACAACGGGCGCCAGGATTTCTCGGGCAACCGCGTGCCATACGCCCCGCAGAACACCATGTTCGCCGGTGCCGGCTGGAACCGCCCCGTCACAGGCGCCGGCCCCCTGCACGGATACGGCCTGGAACTCAACGCCCGCGGCGTGGGACGCATCTGGTGGGACGAGGCCAACACCGTGTCACAGCCGTTCTATATCACCCTCTCGGCTCGTGCCCGAGCGCTCATAGACCGTTTCACCGTGGAATTGTGGGCCGACAATATCACCGGCACGCAATATGACACATTCTATTTCGTTTCTATAGGGAACCCGTTCCTGCAGCGCGGCCCGAAATTCACCATCGGCGCCACACTAAAATGGGACTTCGGGTTCTGACCCGCACCTAAACCACGCACACATAACTGTTTACAACATATTCCATAACTTAAGCAATGAAAATTCTTAAAACACTGGCATCGGCCATGGCGGCAGCACTGATTCTGCTCACCACCTCGTGCCTGGGCGACAACGAGGGGAAACAGCCCAACTCATGGACCGCCTCGCTCCGTCCCACCGACAATTTCACCGCCGTCAGAGACATGAAGACCGGAAACTGGACCTCATACGCCGGCGCCTCAATCTCCATGGCCTACGACTTCGACCGCGTGGCCATGCAGCTCACCGTGGCAAACATGCAGGTAGCGTCAGACAAGATGCTGACCTTCTCGCTCCCCTTCATGACCTACAGCGTGCGCAACGACGGCACCCTGGTGCTTGACCAGACAGGCCCCTTCACCGTAACAGGCACAAACGGCCTCACCTATCAGATTTCTGACGTCTATGTGTCGCTGCGCACACCGAGGAACGCCCCTGCCATCGTCGACATCAATTTCAACATCGGCTCGGACTATAAAGTGCAGGTGATGCCCGTATACAACTACTTCGGCGGCGTGACCGAGATCACCTACCCCGACGAAGGCGATGTGTCGACCGTCGGCAAAGGCCATTTCTCGACACAGCAGACCTACTATAACGCGGCACTCGACTACAAGTCGCGGACGGCAAGCCTCTACATGTTCCAGCCCAAGTTCGCCGACAACATGCCGCAGATGCTCGGTTTCATTTTCAAGGACGTGCCCTTCACCCTTTCAGACGAAGGTCTGAAATTCAAGTCTGATGCCCTCACCCCCCACAAAATCACAAGTTTCGGCGCCGACGGCAGCGTGAACAGCCAGCCCGAGCCCAACTTCAACGTCACCGACCTCGAAGGCACCATGAGAGTCGCCAAGACCCTCTCGTTCCAGTTCGACTGCAAGATGGGCGAGGCCAGATTCTCGGGCACTCCCCTCACCGAGCAGCCCTCGGCCAACTGACACCCGCGTAAACCGCACGCATAAAGCGATGTGCCGTAAAAAATTTCGGCACATCGCTTTGTTTATCATGGCTGTTTCGCTAAAATTTTGTAAATTTGTTGCCGGAAACCAACAAAGCCCAAGCGGCCGCGTTGCCATAGTTGAAACTCAACATCAAACTACCTTATAACAATATGGTAAACTACAAAGACCTCGGCCTGGTGAACACCCGCGAGATGTTCGCCAAAGCCATCAAGGGCGGCTATGCCATCCCCGCCTTCAACTTCAACAACATGGAGCAGCTCCAGGCCATCATCAAAGCTGCCGCTGAAGAGAAATCACCCGTTATCCTGCAGGTATCGAAAGGCGCACGCAACTACGCCAACGCCACCCTGCTCCGCTACATGGCTCAGGGCGCCGTGGCTTACGCCAAGGAACTCGGCTGGGAGCACCCCCAGATCGTTCTTCACCTCGATCACGGCGATTCGTTCGAGCTCTGCAAAGACTGCATCGACAACGGTTTCTCGTCAGTGATGATCGACGGCTCGCACCTCCCCTACGAGGAGAACGTCGCCCTCACTAAAAAAGTCGTTGACTACGCACACCAGTACGACGTTACAGTCGAGGGTGAGCTCGGCGTACTCGCCGGCGTAGAAGACGAGGTTTCTTCTGACCACCACACCTACACCGACCCCGAAGAGGTTATCGACTTCGCCACCCGCACAGGCTGCGACTCACTCGCAATCTCTATCGGCACCAGCCACGGCGCATACAAGTTCACCCCCGAGCAGTGCACCCGCAACGCCGAGGGCCGTCTCGTTCCGCCCCCTCTGGCATTCGACGTGCTCGACGCCGTTATGGAGAAACTCCCCGGTTTCCCCATCGTGCTCCACGGCTCTTCGTCGGTTCCCCAGGAATATGTTGACATGATCAACGAGTACGGCGGCAACCTTCCCGATGCCATCGGTATCCCCGAAGAGCAGTTGCGTAAGGCTGCCAAGTCTGCTGTTTGCAAAATCAACATCGACTCTGACTCACGTCTGGCTATGACAGCTGCTGTGCGCAAGGTATTCCATGACAAACCCGCTGAATTCGACCCCCGCAAATACCTCGGCCCGGCCCGCGACGAGATGGAGAAACTCTACAAGCACAAAATCGTAAACGTGCTCGGTTCAAACGGCAAAGCCGAATAAACCCCGCCCGTAACCCATAACCCCGAGGCGCCGTGTCCCCCACCGGACACGGCGCCTCGTCCGTTTCTCTCCCCGCCGTTTCTCCCCGGCATCATATATGTCTATGATATTATGGTGTTTTTTTGTAACTTTGCGGGAAACAAAAGACACGACATGGAAAAAATCATACTTACCGGCGACAGACCTACGGGACGCCTCCACCTGGGGCACTTCGTGGGATCGCTGCGCCGTCGCGTGGAGCTGCAGAATTCCGGACTGTTCGACAAGATCTTCATCATGATCGCCGACGCACAGGCCCTGACCGACAACGCCGACAATCCCGAGAAGGTGCGTCAGAATGTGATAGAGGTGGCTCTCGACTACCTCGCCGCCGGACTCGACCCGGAGAAGTCTACCATCTTCATCCAGACCCAGGTGCCCGAGCTCTGCGAGCTGGCGTTCTACTACATGAACCTGGTGTCGGTGAGCCGTGTGCAGCGCAACCCCACGGTGAAGACCGAAATCCAGATGCGCGGATTCGAGAAATCGATTCCGATGGGGTTCTTCTCATACCCGGTGAGCCAGGCGTCTGACATCACCGCCTTCAAGGCCACCACGGTGCCGGCGGGCGAAGACCAGTCGCCGATGATCGAGCTTACACGCGAGATCGTGAACCGTTTCAACAATATCTACGGGCCCACGCTTGTAGAGCCGGAGATTCTGCTGCCCGACACGGCGGTATGCATGCGCCTGCCGGGAACCGACGGCAAAGCCAAGATGTCGAAATCGCTCGGCAACTGCATCTACCTCTCTGACACGCCCAAAGAGGTGAAGAAGAAGGTGAACTCGATGTACACCGACCCCGAGCATCTCACAATCGACTCGCCGGGGCACCTCGAAGGTAACTGCCCGTTCATCTACCTCGACGCTTTCGCCACCGACGAGCAGGTAGCCCGTTTCGCCCCCGAGTTCGGCACCCTGCAGACGCTCAAAGACCGCTACACAGCCGGCGGCGTGGGCGACGGCACGGTGAAGAAACTGCTCATCAACGTGCTTGAGGAACTGCTTGTGTCCATCCGTGAGCGCCGCGCCTACTGGGAACAGCGCATCCCCGAGGTGTACGAGATTCTGCGCGCAGGGTCTGAGAAAGCCCGCGCCGTTGCCGCCACCACCCTTGAGGAGGTGCGCGACGCCATGAAGATCAATTACTTCTCAGACAAGGCCCTGATTGACGAACAGGCCAGACGTTTCAAGAAGTAAACGCGCCCTCTCCGGAGTCTAAATCCCGCACTATAATGTGCAGGTATTCATTGTAGGGTCGCTACATGTAGCGACCGCCCCTGAGTAAGTTCAGTAAATTACTGTATTACAGCTGGTGAGCGGTCGCTACATGTAGCGACCCTACAATGAATACCCTCCTCATCACATATTGCATGTGGCGGTTTACAGAAAGTTTATACTGTATGACCGGTCTGTTCCTGCGCCGGGCTTCAGTCCGGCCGCCACATCATCGTCAGTCGTCTGTCAGCCGGTTATGGCGCCCGCTCAGTTACCGAGGGTCACGCGCACCATCAGCCGCTGATAGAAGATGAACGAACCGTCGGCGAAATGGAAGTCAAGCGAGGCCTGCAGATCAACCCACCGGTTGCGGTATATGCGGCCGTAGATATCGGTGCGGTTATAGAATTTTGACTGGAAGAACGGCTCGCCCTGATACAGCTCGGCACCGAACGGCACATAGTTCCTGAACTGGCGCCCTCCGTAATAGAACATGTTCTTCACCGCAAGCCAGCGCCAGGCCACGAACGCCTCTGCCCAGGCGCCGACGGGTGTCTGCCAGCCGTCGTCATCGGCGCGGTTGCGCTCTACGGTCAGCAGCGGCCCCACACGTACCATCAGCGAGTCACATGCGGTACGGCGCGACAGGTTCACGCCCACGTAGGGGTTGACGACGAAGTTGTCGGTGATATGCTCGTCGGAGGGTGAATTCTGCCGCAGGGCGAAATGGTTCATCATGGCGTGGCCGCCCACAAACAGCGGATTGCCGGCACGCGGGTGCCAGCGGCCGTGCACGACGATGTTGAACGCCTCGCGGCGCGTCTTCGACTGCATGCCGCGCCAGTCGATATAGGCGTCGAGGAAACCGCGGTCACGCACATACTGCATGAGGGCGCCGCGTATGTTGCGCTGGGTATAGGTGAGCGAGTCAGACCAGAGGAAAGCCGGCAGCTGCTCACGCAGCTGAGTGCGCGGAAACATGCCCATCGAGAAACGCCATGGCGAGCGCTCGCCGCCGTCGTGACGGTAATAGAGCGTCGGGGCTATCTTATAGCCGGCACAGTCGTTGTCGAGCGGCTGATACCACACGGCGCCCCCTGCGATGCGGTCAGAGGGGGTGAACCTGAGCCCCACCTCGGGTGCCAGGCGTGTGAAGAAGAAGGTCTTGGTATCGGTGTAGCGGTTGTCGCCCTCGCGGTTGTCGAACACCGACTCGAAATCGATGTCCCAAGTGAACTGCGGTTTCTCGGCCCGGGCGCCGACCGTTGCCGCGGCAATGCAGAAAAGCACCGCCGCTAAGGCGGTGAGTCGTCGCAACAGGGTCATATCACTTTTGAAGTGGGGTCAGGAAGGTTGGGATGCTCGATATGCTCGCCCGGCTTGCGCATCTTCAGCTTGATCTGGTCAAAGCCCTTGCCGTAGACACCGTTGACCTGCGCCTGGGTGATAAAGGCATCCTTGTCGATAGACTTTATGATGCGGAAAATCGTCACCGACTCGATCTTGCGGCACATCACAAGCAGCACCTTGATCTGTTTCTTCGAGTACCACCCCATGCCATCGATGATGGTGCAGCCACGCTGCGCCTCGTTGTTGATGGCGGTGGCGATGGCCTCCCACTTGGTGGAGAAGATGGTGAACTGCACGGCCATGCGGTTGGTGTTGATCATCATGTCGGTGACGAAGGGGATGACGAACAGAGCCACAAGACCGTAGACCAGCGCCGGCACAGCGGCCTGGAAGTCGAAATCAGGGATATAGAAGAACTTGAGCACCACCGAGGTGGCGATGATCATGAAGTCGAAATAGACCATGGCGCGCCCTATCGACACGTTGCTCACGCGCGAGGCCACGGCGGCCACGATATCGGTGCCACCCGTCGAGCCGTTGTGGATGAACACCAGCCCGAGTCCCACGCCGCAGAGCACGGCGCCGATGATGATGTCCATGAATGTCTGACCCTCTACGGGCTGGAACTTGAACAGGGGCTGGAATATGGCGAACACCACCGTTACGAATATCACCCCCACAAGTGTGCGCACCACAAAGGTGCGGCCCACTATCCGATAGGCTATGAGCAGCAGTATGGCGTTGGCCGTGAAAATCGTGACCGAATAGGGCACATGGAATCCGAACGACCCCCACGTGATCATGTCGACCACCTGGCTGACGCCGGCCATGCTGCCGATAACTACCTTGTCGGGCGCCGTGGCGATGAACGCACAGAAACCGAAGCCGTAGAGGGCAACACCGAGCACGATAAAGAAATAGTCTTTGGCGCGGAGCCAGAGTTTGGGTCTGTCGATTGTCATTGCGACAAAATTACAACGAATTTAATACTGTTTTTAATAACAAGCGTCGCGGATTGCTCCCGACGGGGGGAGAATCCGCGACGCAAAGTTACGATTTTTTACGTCAGTCTAAGCGTGCCGACCACATATTGTACAACATATTTTCGGCATTTCGGCGCACGTCTCAGCGGCTCGGCCGCAAGTACGGCCCGGAAACGGTCATTTCTTGTCTTTTTTCTTCTCGGCCATGCGCTCCACAGCCTCAAGGCAGAGGTCCACTGCCTCCTCGAACGAGTTGGCCACCTTGGTAACCACATACTCCTCCTGCGGAGCCAGAGCCGTCACCACGGCCTCTTTGTTCATGACGGTTTCGGGTTTGACGACCGACAGCTTGAAATCAACGCTTGTCAAGGCCGGTATATGGCGCTGAAGACGTTCGGCTTTCTTGTTGATGAACTCCACGAGACGGTCGTTGGCGTCAAAGTGGATGGCTTGAATACGTACTTCCATAGTCTTATCCTCCTTTTTGTTTGTGGTTATGGGCGCGGGGGTGCGCCTGTTGATAGTTTTGTTGAAGTTCGCGGTAGGTTATATGGGTGTAGATCTGCGTCGTGGCCAGCGAGGCATGTCCCAGCAGTTCCTGCACGGCCCTGAGGTCGGCGCCGTTGTTGAGCATGTCGGTGGCGAAACTGTGGCGCAGGGTGTGCGGCGACAGGCGCGAGGCGTTGGTGTGCCCCTGCAGGGCATCGCGTACCACCCGTTCGACAAGCATCGGATACAGCGGCCGCCCGTCGGGACGGGTGAAAAAGCTCTCTTCCGACGACATGCCGGTGACACGGCGGCGCGCCTCGCGATAGCGCCGTATCCCGTCGGCGAGCTCGTCGCCGAATGGGAT
>OGQT01002886.1_pt1 | contig 11640 bp, 10 predicted proteins | sample 1553261 | NCBI WGS metagenome assembly OGQT01 (sample SAMEA2579992, study PRJEB22360) | human gut metagenome | biome: human gut; feature: human-associated habitat; material: faeces | place: Denmark | collected 2008/2010
TTATTTTTCAAGATGTCCTAATAATATAGGAATGTTATTAATTGCTACATATATAATAAGATTTATTAGTTTATTTGGTACACCAACAATAGAACAAGCATATTTATTTACAATCATATTTAATATAATAATAGTGGATATATCAGCAATTTTAACATTTAAAGTATGTAAAAAATTATTTGGAAACAAAATTTGTTATTTTTCAAGTTTATTTATAATACCATTAATAATGTTTTTACCATATATTATAATACCATATACAGATACTATAAGTATGGTATTTCCAATACTTATATTTTATTTATACATAAAAATAAAAGAAGAGAAGAATGAAACGAAGAAAGCTTTTTTTACAATATTAGAAGGAATGCTTACAATATTAGGATATTATATAAAACCAACAATAGTTATAGTTGTTATAGCAATATGTATTGTAGAAATACTAAGATGTAAAAAAATAAAAATGATAAATCTTATTAATATAATATCATTATTTGCAATTGGATGTATGATTTCATATATGTCGTATTCATATATAAAAAATAAAAATTTAGGAAACATGATAAGAGAAGAGGATTATGAAGAATATGAAATGCCTATGACACACTTCTTAAAAATTGGTTTAAAAGAAGTTGATAGTGGAACTGATTTACCTGTAAAAAATAGAATGCTTTATGGAACATATAATGATGAAGATGTAATAACAACCATGGAAAATGATGGAAAGAATGCAAAGGTAAAAGAAAATTTAGAAACAGTCAAACAAAGGTTAAAAGATTATAAATTAACTGGATATATGAAATTTCTATATAATAAAGGAAATTGGATTTTAGCGGATGGAACATTTTTCTTTGGACAAGAAGGATCTTTTTGGACATCAGAACATTATAATAAAACTAAATTAGGAGTTTTATTACAACAATTAATAAATAATAGAACTAATAAATATCAAAAGATAACTGCTAATGTATTTCAAACAGTTTGGCTAGTAATATTATTAGGATTAGTTTGCTCATATACAAAAAAAGATGAAAACGATTATTTGATAATATCCAAAATTACAATTATAGGTATAGTATTGTTTTTATTATTATTTGAAGGAAGATCTAGATATTTAGTAAATCACATTCCAATTTTTATAATAGTTGGAATATATGGATTAATAAATAGTTTTGAAAAGCTAGAGGAAATTAGAAGAAAAAAGCAAAAAATGATATCTAGCAAGGGAGAAAACGAAAATGAGTAATTATAAATTATCAATAGTAGCAGCTGTATATAATTTAGAAAAATATTTACCAAGATGTTTAGATGCACTTGTAAATCAGACTTTACAAGAGATTGAAATATTATGTGTAGATGATGGTTCAACAGATTCTGCACCACAAATAATAGATGAATATGCAAAAAAATATCCAAATAAAGTAAAAGCATTTCATAAAACAAATGGAGGAGAATTTACAACAAGAAATTATGGGCTTGAAAGAGCAACAGGTGAATATGTAACTTTTGTAGATACAGATGATTATGTAGAAAAAACATGGGCTGAAAAATTGTATAATGTAGCAAAAGAAAATGATGCAGATATGGCAGTATGTGGATTTGAAAGAATAGATTTAAATACAAATAAAATTGTTTCACAAAATATGACAAACTTTGGACGAGTTGTAAAAACAATAGATGGAAAAAATGATTTTACATTATTTATAAATCCAGCACCTTGGAACAAAATATATAAAAGAGAAAAGGTACAAGACTTAAGATTTTTACCATTTAGAGGATTTAATGATGCAATGTTTTTAGCTAGTTGTTATACTAGAATGGAGAAAATTGCATTTGAACCAGAAGTATTATATCATTACTACTTAAGATATGATTCACAAATACACACAGTAAATAAGCAAGATGTTGAGAATCTGAAGAAATATTTATTAGAAGTAAAAAAATTATATATACAAACAAATAAATATGAAGAAATGAAATATATTTTAGATACATTTGCATTTCTTCATTTAGGAACATCTGTAATGTATAGGGTTTCATATGATAAAACAGTAAATATAAAAGATATGTTAAAAGAAACGATAAGTTATTTAGACACAAATTTTGAAAATTGGAGAAAATCACCATTTTTAAAATTCGGATATTCAATAAAAAAAGGATTCAAACATATAGCATTATGGGGAGTAGCATTATTATATAAAATGAAATTACCTATGATATATATTAATACATATCGTTTCTTAGTAGATAAACTAAAAATAGATATCAAATTTTAACAAGATACAAGCCGTAGGAAGGAAAATACTAAAAATGGAAAAAGAAAATGTACAATTTAGAAAAAACTTTATATGGAATGTTTTAGGAACAGGATTAAATGCATTTAATTCATTATTTTTCATGATAATAGTTACAAGATTAAATGGAGTAGATCAAGCTGGAATATTTACAATTGCTTTTTCAACAGCATGTATAATATATTTTGTTGGAGTATATGCTGGAAGAATTTATCAAGTAACAGAATTAAATAAAGAAATAACAGATAAGGAATTTATAGTAAATAGATCAATAAGTACAATATTGATGTTAATACTTGTTATATTATTTTCAGTAATAAGAGGATATAATTTATATAAATCAACAATGTTTTTATTACTTACTTTATATAAAGCATTAGAAGCATTTAGTGATGTTTTATATGGAATATTGCAAAAAAATGATAGACTAGAAATTGTAGGAAAATCATTTTTTATGAAAGCATTATTTTCAGTAATATTATTTTTTATAATAGACTATATTACAAAAAATATGATTACATCTACAATATCAATAATACTTGTTAATATAATCATATTAATAGTTTTTGATTTTAAAAATGTATTAAAATTTGTGGATTTAAAGACAAAAGTAAAAAAAGAAAATATTTTAAAAATATTCAAATCAGGATTTTTTACATTTGCAATATCATTTTTAGGAGTATATATATTAAATGCACCAAAATATGCAATTGATAGTTTTTTAGCAGAAAATTATCAAACAATATTTGGAATTATAGTAATGCCTGCAACAGTTATAGGATTAGTTGCACAATTTTTGATACATCCTTATTTGAATAAAATAGTGGAATTGTATAAAAATAGAGATTTGAAAAATTTAAATAAACTTATTCTAAAATTAATATTTATGATAGTAGCATTTGGAATTATATCATCATTATTAGCATATTTCTTAGGGCCAGAAGTTTTGGGATTAGTGTATGGAATTGATTTAAAAGTATATAGAATAGGTTTGTTGATTATTATAATATCAGCAACATTATATACAATAGGAGTAATATATTCATCAGTATTAACAGCTGTAAGAGAAACATTTTCACAATTTATAGCATATATAATTATATCTCTATTTGCAATTGTATGCTCAAATATATTAACAAAACAAAAAGAAATGAATGGGGCTGTAATAGCATATTTTGCAATAATGGCATTACAATTTATAATTTACACAACATATACAAATATAAAATTAAGAAAAATCTTTAATAAAGAGGAAGAAAATGAGTAAAGTAACAATAATTATACCTGTTTATAATTCAGCAGAATACATAGGAAAATGTATAGAAAGTATTTTAAATCAAACATATCATGATTATGATATTTTAATTGTAAATGATGGTTCAAAAGATAATTCTCAACAAATTATAAATGAATATAAAGAAAAATATCCTAATAAAATTACTGCAATTGAACAAGAAAACAAAGGTGTTGCAAGAACTAGAAATGAAAGTATTAAAAGAGCTACAGGAAAGTATATTATGTTTATGGATAATGATGATTATTTAGATAAAGATTATATAGAAACATTTGTAAAAGAGATTGAAAAAGATGATTGTGATGCAGTTATTGGTGGATATAGGAGAATAACAGAAACAGGTAAAATTTTAAAAACATTGAAATTGAATGATGGAGAATGGTCAAAATATATGATAATGGCTCCTTGGGCTAAAATATATAGAACACAATATTTAATACAAAATGATATTACTTTTCTGGAAAATAATTTAGGAGAAGACATGTATTTTAACTTAAAAGCTTTATTATTAGGAAATGTAAAATCAATTGATTATGTTGGATATAATTGGTTTTTTAATACTAAAAGTGTCTCAAATACTATTCAAAAAAATATAACACAATTACAAGTTTTTGAATTAATAGATTCTTGTTATAATATGTTAAAAGAAAATGGAATATTAGAAAAGAATTATGAGATGATTGAAGCTCATTTTATAAAATATATAATTTGGCTTATATTATTTTCAACAAATAAAGTCAATATATCTTATATAAAAAAACAATTAGCAAAGAATATGATAAATTGTTTAACTGGTTAAAGCAAAAGTTTCCTAATTATAAAAAGAATAAAGTTGTAAGATTGTGGAAACCAAAAGGAGAATTATTTAGTATTAGATTAATTGTTATAACAATGTCAATTGCTAATAAAGTAGGATTAGGAAAAGTTTTAGTATATGTATATAGCATATTATAAAGAAAGGAAAAATTAAAAATGAAGAAAATAATAAAAGTATTTTTTTGTATTCTAACATGTTTAATTATTAGTATTCCTCAAATATATGCAGAAGAAAGTAAAACAACAAAAGAATTGAGTGAAGCTGTTGAAGAAAAGAAAGATGAAAATGTTGAAGAGTCATTGGATAAAGAAAAAAAAGAAGTTACAGAAGAACCTGTAGAACAATCTGGACTTGAAACTATAGAAAAACCAGCAGAAGTAACCTCAAATGAAACTACAGAATTGCCAAAAACAGAATCTACAAGTGAAATAGAAGAAAAGCCAGATGAAGAACCAAAAAAAGAACCAAGTATTTGTTATACAACACATATACAAGATATAGGTTGGCAAAATCAGGTTAAAGATGGAGAAATGGCAGGGACAGAAGGACAAGCCAAAAGACTTGAAGCAATAAAAATTACTTTAAAAGATTTAAGTGGTGTAAAAATAAAATATCAAACACATATCCAAGACATAGGTTGGCAAGATTGGAAATATGATGGAACATTAGCTGGAACAGAGGGACAATCTAAAAGATTAGAAGCAATAAAGATTGAACTAGAAGAAAGTGATAAATATTCAATAATGTATAGAGTACATATACAAGATATAGGTTGGCAAGATTGGAGATATGATGGAGAAAAAGCAGGAACAGAAGGACAATCTAAAAGGCTTGAAGCAATTCAAATAAAAATAGTTGATAAACAAACAAGTATATCAGTAAATTATAGTGTACATGTGCAAGATATAGGCTGGCAAAATTTGAAAACAGAAGAAAAAATAGCAGGAACAGAAGGTCAGTCAAAAAGATTAGAAGCAATTAAAATTGAATTATTAACAAATATAAAAAATCTAAAATTAAAATATAGAGTGCACATTCAAGATATAGGTTGGCAAGATTGGAAAGACAGTGAAGAAATGGCAGGAACAGAAGGTCAGTCAAAAAGACTAGAGGCAATTCAAATAAAACTTGAAAATACACAAGATTATTCAATTGAATACAGAGTACATGTACAAGATATAGGCTGGCAAGATTGGGTAAAAGATGGAAAAACATCTGGTACAGAAGGGCAATCAAAAAGATTAGAAGCAATTCAAATAAGAATTATTTCAATAGAAAATGATTCAGATTTACAAGAAGAGCCTAAATTTGAACGACAAGAAGGAACATATGGAAAAACAGGTCTAAATGTGGCTGATAAAGGTGGAAGTGAATTAAAATATTTAAAATATGGTACAGGAAAAAATGTGTTTTTTGCAACATTTGCAATACATGGATATGAAGATAAATGGGATAAAGATGGATATGAACTTATCGAAATAGCAAACAATTTTTATAATAAGCTTTTAGAAGACAAAGATTATGATTTAGCTGAAAAATGGACAATATATATTTTCCCAGGAGTAAATCAAGATGGATTACAAGAAGGAAACACAAATAATGGACCTGGAAGAACAACATTATATAGTCAAGCACCACAAAATAAAGGAATAGACCTAAATAGATGCTGGCAGATTGGAAGTACATATGAAAAATTTACATCTGATAGAAATTATAATGGAGATATAGGTTTCCAAGCTTATGAAGCACAAGCATTAAGAGATTTTATGTTAAAAAATAAATCAAAAGATGGACAAACAATATTAGTTGATTTACATGGTTGGACACAACAATTAATAGGTGATGAAAATATTTGTTCTTATTATGAACAACAATTTCCTGAAAATAATAAAAGATCTGTTGGAAGATATGGTTCTGGATATATGATTAGTTGGGGAAGAACTTATTTAGGTTCACAAGGAAGACCAGCTAAAACAGCATTAATAGAACTTCCAAGAGATGGTGTGAAAAATCATCAATCAGTAATAGATAAAGATTTTTCAAATAGATATATATATGCAACAATGAAAATGTTAGAAAAAATTATTTAAGAAAGGAAAGGGTTAGTAAAATAGCCCTTTTAATTGTAAAATGAAGATAAATAGAAAAAAAGTAATTATATGTATAACAATTTGTATATTAATAATTAATGTTATTGTAATATGTACTGTAAGAAAAGAAAATAATACAAAAGAAAATGATAATAATAATTCTAGTGAAAATATAAAACAAGAAGAAAAAAGTGATGATAATAAAGAAAATACAGAAAATACAGAAAATGTAGAAAAAGAGATACAAATTACTACATCAACACAAGAAGAAAGCCAAATATCAGATGAAGAGAAAACAGAAATAATTGAAGAAACAGGAAAGCAAGGAGATTATGATTTGTATGAAATTCAAGAAGGAGAAGACAGTGTAAAAATTGCAACAATAAAATCAAGTGTAAAATACAAAGTAGCATTTGCAGGAATGATAAAAAATAAAGTACCAGAAAAAGAAGAATTAGATGATTTATTAGAAAAAAATCATCCTAAATATGCTGGTATATGGATAAAAAGTGAAAGTCAATCTGAGTTTTTGAAATATATTTCTTCAGTAACAAAATCTGAATATGAAATAAATGAAAATGGATATTTAAAAATCAAAAATAAGAAAAATCAAAATGAGTATGATAAAAAAATAGAAGAAATAATAAATGGCAATAAATTATATATTATTGATATATCAAGCACATGTTATATTGTAGATGAAATAACAGGAGAAATATTAGATTATAATTTTGAAGATATGGACGAATATCAAACATATCAATATTTTGAAGATGGTGACAAAAAGATTATTTTTATAACTGAAAACCAAAACAATCAATTAACAGTTAAAGAGATTATCGAAAGTGTAATTGAATTGTTTTAAGAGTGCCAAGATTTTACATTGAATGCACAAAAAGACTATTATATAATAAAAACAGGAGGTGAAAGATGACAAAAAGAAAAAAAATAATAGTAATTTGTGCATTTTTATTGATTAGTTTTATAATTCCAAATAAAGTAAAAGCAAAAGAAAGTGCTAGTGTAAAATATCAGACACATGTACAAGATATAGGCTGGCAGACACAAGTTAAAGACGGAGAAATAGCAGGAACAGAGGGACAATCAAAAAGATTAGAAGCAATAAAAATAGAAATAAAAAATTTAGAAAATATAAAAATAAAATATCAAACACATATAGAAGATATAGGTTGGCAAAACTGGAAATATGATGGGGAATTAACTGGGACAGAAAGTCAATCTAAGAGGTTGGAAGCAATAAAAATAGAACTCGAATATAGTGAAGAATATTCAATAATGTATAGAGTACATATCCAAGATATAGGATGGCAAGAATGGAAATATGATGGAGAAGTAGCAGGAACAGAAGGGCAATCCAAAAGAGTAGAAGCAATTGAAATAAAATTAGTTGATAAATCAGTATTTAAAGTAGCATATATATCACATGTAGAAGATGTAGGGTGGCAAAATTGGAGATATGATGGAGAAACTGCAGGAACAGAAGGACAATCTAAAAGAATGGAAGCGATTCAGATAGGCTTTTCAAATGCTCCAGATGGTGCCAAAATGAGATATAAAGTACATATTCAGGACATAGGTTGGCAAGATTGGAAAAGTGATGGACAAGTAGCAGGAACAGAAGGACAATCTAAAAGAATAGAAGCAATACAAATAGAATTAGAAAATTTAGAAGATTATACCATAGAATATAAAGTACATATACAAGATATTGGCTGGACAAATTGGTATAGAGATGGAGAAATGGCAGGAACAGTGGGAAAAGGATTAAGAATAGAAGGAATAAAAATAAGAATTGTAAGTAAATATAAAAAACATTATATAGGAATAGATGTATCACATTGGCAAGGTGATATTAATTATGAAAAATTAGTAGCAAGCCAAAAAATAGATTTTATGATTACAAAAGTTGGGTGGTATAGTGAAAATAATAAAAGATTTATAGTTGACTCAAAGTTTGAAAAAAATTATAAATTAGCAAAGCAAAATAAGATTCCTTTAGGAATTTATTTATATTCTTATGCTAAAAATGTAGAAGATGCAAAATTAGAAGCAAATGAATTAATTAAATATTTAAAATCAAGTGGAAATTCTAGTTTTGAATTACCAATTTTTTATGATATAGAAGAAGACAGCCAAATTAGTTATGGAAAAAAAGCAATAACAGATATTACCATTGCATTTTGTGAGACAATGAAAAATGCAGGATATGAAGTTGGCGTTTATTCCTATTCATATTAGTTAAATAATTATATGGAAATATTAAGACTACCAGCTGATTATTCTTTATGGGGAGCAGACTATGGAACAAATAATAATGGCCAAATTCCAAGTGATTTGGATAAATATTCAAAAACTTATGATATATGGCAATTTACAGACAAGGCACAAATAGATGGAATAAATGGGTATGTTGATATGAATGTATGTTACAAAAAATATTTTTAAATATTAAAAATTTTTTTAAAATAGTTAATGCTGTACTTCCATTTGGCAATGGAAGAAGTAACAAAAACATCAACAATGGTGGAATACAAAAGAATATTACCTTTAACTTATATTGAGTAATAAATAAAGAAAATAGGTAACCAATACCAAGTGAAATTGCAATTGCTATACACTCAAATATTCCAAATCCCTTAAATATTTCTTTTTTTGTTTTTATATTTTTAGGAATTAAATACATTAATACCACTTCCTATCAAAATTACTATTTGCTTCAAGCCCTGAATTGCTCATATATTGATTTCTAATAGGATTATATTTCATACTAAAAGGATTCATATAAGGATTTGAATTATTAAATGATGTGTTAGTTTTTTTTTTCATGTTTTCATTTGTATATTTTTTTATTAATTGATTGGCACCATAATTATTATGTTGAGCCATTTTTTCTTTAACATTAGCCATCTGTTCCTTGGTTAAATTACCACTACGACCATTAAACATATTTGAAATACCTCCTGCGATTTTACTACCACCAGATCTAATGACATTTGCACCCATACCGAGAGCAGACATAGTTCCTGCCTTAGCAATTCCTAATCCTGCATTTATACCAGTACCTACTGCCATAAGAGATTGAATATCACCAAATGCTGACATCATACCTGATTGTTGCCCAAGTAATGAACTAATCAGCGTTGGTGTGCTTATTATAAACAATAAAGCACCTATAATTAAAAAGATACCTGTAAGAGTTCCATTATCCTTTATTGCAGAACCAAACATGTTAAGCAATAACCCAATACATATAAATTGAACAATTGTAATTAAAAAATATCCCATTGTACTTTTAGTCCATGTTTCAAATGCTTTAGATTGATTATTTGTTAAACTGGTACAACAAAAAGGTCCAACTATTTTCATCAGTGCAATTTCCATCACTCGTTTTGCCATTTGAATTGCGACAAAGAAGAGTAAAAAGACTGTCACAACGGAAAGAATTATTAACATAATAAAATTAAGTGAATATTTATAACAATCACCAATACCTGCAAAACCACCTTCAGTAGAATTGATTTTTATTTTTTTCCAATTATTAATTAAATATTCTTTATCCGTTTGTTTCATTTCATCATCATATGATGTAGCTCTAATTAAAGCTTTAGATATGGTTCCTTCAGCTCCATTGGATTTATCCATACCTGATACGGTTATTACTGCATTAGTTGCTTTTGTAGAAAAATCATAACCAAATTGAAATAAAGGATTAATTAAGAACATCATAACTATTGCTAATATGACTCCACGATAAATTGTAAGTGGGCTACCTCTACCATCATTTTTTACGATATAATTCATAACGAGTTCTATAACTACTTTAAGAATTAACCATGAACAGGCAACAATTAATGCACCACCAAATATTTTATTTACATAATCATTATCAAAAAATTTATAACGCCAAATTTTATTGATTATATCAAAAAATCCATCTAGAAACCAAAGAATACCTTTGGCAATACTCCAAAGTGCATTTCTAAACACGTCTAAATACCATTTTTGTTCTACTTGACTAACTGCTAATATTTGTATTAAAATTCCTCCTTAATAGTTTTCTTGATTAATTAACTCAGAGATAACAATAATTTGTTTATTAGTGTTATGCCTACAAGTAATCATAGTAAGAGTAGTTTTGTCTAAATCTCTTGTAATAAGTGCTGTACCATTTTTTTCTATATCATAAATATTAGTCACTTTATATGTATATTTAATTCCACCATAGTATATATATGAAATATCTCCAATTACTAATTTATTTAAATTTTTAAAATATGAAACTCTGCCTGATCCCGAATGACCTGCAAGAATGAAGTTTCCTTTAGAAATATTAGGCATATCAGATCCTTTTAATATTTCAACATTACGATTAACATTGTTATAATATTTTTCCTGTGATAAACCTCTTTTAATATTTATCTTAGGAATTTCTAATACTGCAATATAATTATAATTAGTTTTACTTATGTTTTTGTTTTCAACTTCAACAAATTTATTTTCCTGTGGAATATCTTCAACAACTTGTTCTTCTTCAAAAAATTCTTGCACATTATCTTTTTCAATTCTTTTTAAATTATAATCTGAATAGATGTGGTATCCAATTATAAATAATCCAATTAAAATAAGAAAAGAGCCAATTACTAAAATTTGACTCTTGAAATCTTTATTCTTATTTTTTTCTTTTTTTATCATAAATAATAAATCCAACACCACCAGTAATAAATACTAAACCAATAATATCAATTATATGAGAATCATTAACTCCTGTGTTAGGAACTTCTATAACTTCATCTTTCATTATTGCTTTAACAATTTTACCATCTTCTAATATTTCAAACCACATCTTATCAGGATTTATTTTATAACCTTCAGGTGCTTGTTTTTCTATGATGTAATATTTACCAAGTGGTAGTTCATTAATAATAATTTTACCATTTGAATCAGTTCTACCAACATATACTAATTCATCATTTTCAGTATAAATTTCAATCAAAGTATTTGGTAGTGTTTTATCATTTGAAAAATCTGATTTAGTAAATTCTAGAGTCCCTTTTGGAAGATGATTTTTTAATAAAGTTGTATAGTTTATAATTTTTGTATACTGATCTTTATACTTTAATTCAA
>OGQT01002887.1_pt1 | contig 11638 bp, 10 predicted proteins | sample 1553261 | NCBI WGS metagenome assembly OGQT01 (sample SAMEA2579992, study PRJEB22360) | human gut metagenome | biome: human gut; feature: human-associated habitat; material: faeces | place: Denmark | collected 2008/2010
GGGAAGAAGCTTTGGCCCGGCCCGCCTCCCGCCCCCCCCCTGCCGATGCAGTCATAAACACTGCTTACGGAACTGAAGCTGAAAAAGCCAACTTGCTCGCGGGTCTGTTGGATGGAGCAGGCTTCAAAGCCGAACCGATGGTAACTTACCAGGCTCATGCAGACAAGGGGTTGGCACTGAAAGCAGTCGACCAGCTGTTCGTCTCCTGTATGGTGAACGGTGAATTGTACTTATTCTCCACTTATTCCACCCGTCGTCCGCAAACGGGAAACTTCGACCGGACTCCGCTTTTCAGCCTGCAAACGGGAAAACCTGTAGCCGTTGCCGTTCCACAGGATTACCGGATCAAGAGCGACATCACTGTCAGTCTCAAAGAAGGAAAGGTGACGACATTCACTAAAGAATCGGTCGGTAAAGCATTGATGCCTTATTTCAAGACAGGTAACGGCGAAAACAATCAAGTTGTTCCTTTGAAAGTGGAAAACGGGTATGCAACGATCTCACTTCCGGATGCAGAATACGGCTTCTCCCATCTGCCTTATGGCTACCTGAACAGCAAGCGGAAAGAAAACCTGCTGATTCCGCGTCCTGTCAGCGAAGTTTACACATACACGATCGAATGTCCTGAAAATATGGAACTGCGCACACCAAGAATGTACAAGGCGATCAGCAATACTGCCGGTAAACTATCTATCATTGTCAAAAAGGAAGGACGCACGGCAACCGTCACCCGCAGCCTGGAATTGAGTAAACAACTCTATACTCCTGCTGAATACAAGGATTTGCGCCAACTTTTGACTGAATGGAGTGACGTAAATGGAAAGACGCTGTTGTTTTCGGTACAGTAAAAAAATGATTTATCCGGCATATAATAAATGGTAACCCGTAGGGGCGGGGTTCTACTCCGCCCGATTGGGGGCGATGTTACCCGATTAAATGCATCAATGGGCAGAGCAAAGCCCTGCCCCTACGGAACGACATACCGATCAAATCATCATCCATATCGTTAATTAATCATCTAAATAACTCAAATATGAAACTACTAAATCTAACTGCTGCCCTCCTTGTAGGAGGTGCCCTGCAAGCACAAAATCCCCTGCCGGCCATCCATCCGCAGCCGCAGGAAGTCACATTGTCGACTAACTGGTTGAAAGCGCCTCATGGTTTTACCCTCTCCGGCATACAGCATCCGGATGAAGATGCCATGAGACTGATCAAAGAAACCTTATCCGTCACGAGTCATTCGGAAGCTCTGCCGCTTACGATCAAACAGATCGACAGCAAGGACTCTGAACTGAAACGTTCGGGTGCCTACCAGCTCACCATCGATCCCAAAGGAATCGAGATTGCCGTTTCCGACAGTCGCGGTCTCTTCTATGCAGCACAGACACTGCAACAATTGGCCCAAACCGACGGGCAAGGTAATACGACGCTGCCACTCGGTGTCATCAAAGACTATCCCGATATCGCCTATCGTGGAACTGTTGAAGGTTTTTACGGCGATCCCTGGAGCCACGCCGACCGCATCGAGCAACTTCGTTTTTATGGCAAAATGAAGATGAACACCTATATCTACGGGCCGAAAGACGATCCCTACCACAGCTCCCCTAACTGGCGCAAGCCTTATCCGGAAAAGGAAGCGGCACAAATCAAAGATCTGGTAAAGGAAGCCGCTGCCAACAAGGTGGACTTCGTCTGGGCAATCCATCCGGGCCTGGATATCAAATGGACGGATGAAGACCGGATGAATGTGTTGAACAAGTTCGGTATGATGTACGATTTAGGGGTCCGCTCCTTTGCGGTCTTCTTCGACGATATATCCGGTGAAGGGGCTAAAGCGGACAAACAAGCCGACCTGCTCAACTTCCTGCAAAAGGAGTTTATTGAGAAAAAAGAAGGTGTCAGCCCCTTGATCATGTGTCCGACCGAATATAACCGGGCCTGGGCAGGAAGCGACTACTTAGATGTGCTGGGCAAAACACTCGACCCGGCTATCCATGTGATGTGGACCGGCAACAGCGTGATCCACGATATCACACTCGAAGGGCAGGAATGGGTGAACAAGCGCATCCAGCGCCCGTCGTATGTTTGGTGGAATTTCCCTGTAAGCGACTACTGTCGTGACCACCTGCTGATGGGGCCGTCTTACGGGCTCGATCCAAATGCTATACATGCCATGTCGGGATTCGTGGCCAACCCGATGGAACGAAAGCCTCCAAAGTAGCTCTCTACGGAGTCGCCGATTATGCCTGGAACATGAAAGCCTATCATCCCGAAAGCGACTTCGCCGAAGCCTGCCGTTACGTTCTACCGGAAGCACCTGAAGCCTTCCAGACATTCTGCGAGAACAACTGCGATCCGGGACCAAACGGTCACCGTTACCGCCGCAACGAATCCGTCCGTAACGCCGGTTATGCCGGAGCCTTCCTCTTAGACTTCCGCCAGCACCGCTATAATGCAGATGCAGCCGACCAGATGAACCGATTGTTCGCCGAAATCGCTGCCGCTCCGGCTGCCATCGAAACAAGCCGAAACAAGGCGCTGATAGACGAAATCAAACCGTGGCTGATACAGTTCCACTTGTTAGGAAAAGCCGGACAAGCTGCTATCCGGACAGCTGAAGCCGGACAAGGACAGGATCGTGCCGCCACCTGGCAATCGTATCTGTCGCTCACCTCGTTGCTCGACAGTATGCGCACGATCGACCGGACTTACAATCAAAATCCGTACCAGAAAGGGGTGAAAGTCGGTTCACGCGTCCTGACCCCGTTCGTACAGGAGATACATTCAGGGATCGGAAGCAACCTGCTGTTCTCAGACCAGTCAGATGCCACCACTACCCGGATGAGCAAGGCTTCTATCCTGACGGATATCGAACAATTGAAATATCAACCGTTGAAGGAAGGTAAGGACCAGATCGGATATAACCGCCTGAACGAGGTACTGCGTATCGAACCTGGACAATCCTTCGGCCTCACTTGGGAACTGCAAAAGGAGGCTACTTCTTTCAATTTCAGCCTGCCGAAGAGCGAAAACAGCGGACGGGTATTCGAATGGTCCGCCGACGGTAAACAATGGACGGCTATTGCTGACATCCCCGCCGACCAAGCCCACTTCAAACTGGAAAAGATCGCCCCTGAAGCACGTTATATCCGTATGCGGAACGCTACGGACAAGCAGATGCAAATCTACCTGTACGAATTTGCCATAACAACGAAAGAAAATACCTCTATCGATCCTGTCCGCCTGATGTATGACAAGAACCTGGAATCTGTCAATACATTGACCGCAGGTTCACGTATTACGGTTGATAAAAGAAAGGGCAATTCACTCGAACTATTTCTATCCGGCTCTCCTTGCAGCCAAGTTGTAGTGGAAGGTATACCATTAAAAGGAAAAGCAAAACAAGTGCTCTATTCCGGCCCGGCAAATTACATCAAGCTAAAAAAGGAAGTATTAGAAAACATAAAGACCCTGGAACTGTATAACGCAGGACAAACAGAAATCCGCATCCACGAGGTCAACTAACAACTAATAATGGACAATTGACAATTAGCTCTCAAAACATTTAATTGTCAATTGTCCATTCTCATTTAGTCCATCGGATACCGCACGCCCCATTCTTCCCGGAGATCATCCAACATCTGCATGATATGCAAAGTTTCCGTATGTGGCATATAAGGCGTCTCAATCTTTCCCTCGCGGATCGCATCGATGGAAGCCTGCACCTGATACTCGAAGCCCGTTATCTGCGGCGGACAGGTATAGCGAGCCACTTCTTCATGATTAATCGAATAAACGATTGCCTGCTGTGGATTGTTGATATTGTCAACGATGATGTATCCTTTATCTCCCGAAATAACTCCTTGCCTGTCGTTCGCACAAAAAGCAGTCATTTGTAAAACAGCCATCCGATGGTTCCGGTACACAAAAGTAATGCTGCTCTGCAAATCCACTCCCGTCTCCCCTTTCACGCAGGCTGAAGTAATACCTGTAATCTCCGAGCCGAAAAGCATCCTCGCAAAATTGATCGGATAAACTCCGATATCCAGCAAAGCACCGCCACAAAGTTCCGGCCGGGCGATGCGCTCCTTCTCGGCAATCGGATAGCCGATATTGGCAGTCAGCATCATCACGCGTCCGATCGTCCCTCCGTTGACCAATTCGCGGAGCGTCTCGGAGAAAGGCATATAACGTGTCCAAATCGCCTCGGTCAGGAAAACCTGTTTCTCTTTTGACAAACGTATCAACGCTTCCGCCTGCCCGGCATTGGCAGTGAATGCTTTTTCACATAAGACCGGCTTTCCCTTTTCGAGACACATCTGCGCCTGCTCAAAATGGTGGGAATGCGGGGTGGCGATATAAATCAGCTGCACTTCGGGATCACCCGCCAATTCCTCATAGGACCCGTAAGCCCGTGTAAAACCCCATTCACGGGCAAACCCTTCGGCATTTTCCAAGTTACGGGAGGCGACTGCATACGATTCGACTCCTTCCATATCGCGCAACGTATGCGCCATTTTACGGGCGATATGCCCGGCTCCTATAATTCCGACTTTAAAACGTTCCATTAGCTGTCATTTTTTATCGGGTAAATATACAATAAAAATTCCATGCCCATGAAACTTTTATCTCACAAGCATGGAATTCAAAAGCGATCGGCAGCCCTTTTCTACTCCATAATCACCACCACCGGATTATCCTCCTCACTGACTTTCTTCAAGGTGGCCACTTCGGCCGGAATACCGGTTTTACCGGCATGTTCTTCAAACCAGGCAACCACCTCATCCGCCGGAAGTATGTCCGCATACTCCCCTTCGGGTGAAACAAACAACGGTTGCAACGGCAGGAAGCCGTTCCGGTCATCTATGATTTTTTCTTTGAAAGGAGAAACCTTAACTATCCCGTCCGCTTTCCGGTAAAGTGCGTTATAGGTCAGGTGCTTTTCCTCGTCATATACATTCGTTATGAAACGGAATAAGATGATATCTTTACTTTCTAAAAAAGAAGCCGGATAAATCGCATCCTTCTTTTCTTCAAAACGCTCATCGAAGGGCCATTCATAAGCACCCAAATCCAACAAACGTACAGGTTGTAGCTCCATCTTGGGAGATACCCGATAAATCGTATCGTTATACGGCTGTTTGAAATACAATTCCTTGCCTCCATGCCAGAAATTGATGTTCCCGTAAGGCATAAGCGAGCATTTGCCGTTCTTCCGTTTAAGGACCATGACATTGCAAGTACCTCCTTTCCGGACCGAAAGCAATGCGATTTCATCCGCCTCGACTTCCTTATTCCCCATACCCAAAGGCAAGACCTGTTCATAGATCGGTTCATCTCCCTTGAAAGCGATCAAACGGGCAGGCTGTTTGTCTGTCTCCGAATAATAGCTGACGTTGACTTCCGCATCCAAATAATCGTATGCCGCAAAAGTCGGAAACTCTCCCGGTCGGATCGAGGGCCGCCACGTATGGTTCAAGCGACCATCCGCCTGGTAGACATGCCAATCTTTTTTCCAACCGGGGAAATAGAAGAGTTTGTTGTGAGGATTCTGCCATCCTCCACGCAAAGACTGGCATTCGCCGGGACCTTGTCCCACACGCCCGACCGAACGGATAAAACGGCCCGTCTGCTTATCAAATAAATGACACAGGTTCATTTCGGAGATCACCACGATATAGTCACCTAAAATCTGAGCCAAGGCTCCTCGTCCTACCAAACAGTTGTTTGTAGTCTCCAACGGCACGTAGCGTACTTTCTTAAAACAATCGGAAACTTTCAAACCTTTCTGCTTCTCTAAAGCAGCTTCCAAAGGGATCACTTCCAGATCCCCCTTTTTTTTCACTCCGCTTCCGCAAAGAGTAAGAAGCAGGCATAACGAAGCCGCCCAAAGATAAATTTGTGTTTTCATCACCATTTTCAATATCATTCACATTATACTCCTACTCCATGATAGCCACTACCGGATTATCCTCCTCACCGACCTTCTTCAAGGCGACCACCTCAGACGGGATATCCGTTTTACCGGCGTTATCTTCGAACCAGGATACGACTTCTTCCGAAGGGAGAATGGCGGCAAATTCGCCGGAGGAAGAGACAGATATAGGTTGTAAAGGAAGAAAGCCGTTCATATCATCGGTTATCCGTTCATCGAAAAGACAGACTTTGACAGTTCCGTCCGCCTTCCGGTAGAGGGCATTATAAGTCTTCTGCTTGTCGTTATAAACATTTGTCATAAAACGGAAAAAGATAACATCTTTGTTTTCCATGAACTTTGTCGGGTAGATAGCGTCTTTCTTATCCTCGAAACGCTCGTTGTAGGCCCAGCCATAGGCACCTAAATCCAGTACACGCACAGGTTGTAGTCCCTCCACTGCTGATATCTGATAAATCGTATCATTGTAAGAATGGTGGAAATAAAGTTCCTTATCTATATTCCAAAAATAAGTATTTCCAAGCGAATAAATAGCCGATCGGCCATCTTTGCCTTTTATCAGAACAACACCCGATCCCCCATCTTTCAATACCGATATCATGGCAATATCATTAACACCTGCTACCCCGTTTTCCTCTGATTGCCCCATCAGCAACGAGTCCACACGGATGATCTCATTCCCCCGGAACAAAGCAACCCGCGCTGGTAAACTATCGGATGCCGAATAATAGCCAGCTATGACCTCCGCATCCAAATAAGTGAATGCCGATATATTCGGGAATGCTCCACTTACGATCGGCGGTGTCCAAATCCGATCAAATCTACCATCTGCACCATACATGACAAAACTACCCTTCCATCCGGCAAAGCTCAACTTGCCAGTATACGGATTCTGCCATCCCCCATGAACTGTCGAACATCCCTCAGGATCTTCACCCACATGCCCGACCGTACGGACGAAACGTCCTGTCTCTTTGTCGAACAACTGGCAATTACGTCCCGATACCACCACAAGCCAATCATTTAAGATCGTCACCGAGGCACCTTTATCCACCAGGCAACTATCCGTCGTTTCCAATGCGACATAACGTATTTTCTTAAAACAATCGGAAGTCTTCAACTCCGTCTGATTGTCGAAAGCAGCTCCCAGAGGGATCACTTCAAGTTTTGCCACCTTCGTTCCACCTCCACTGCAAGCGGCAAGAAAAAGACATGCCGACATTGCAAACTGATACACACAATTCTTCATTTCCTTCTTTATTTTATTTGGACACTCGCTTTGTCGTGATCAGGATCACACCTCCAGCCGCCTTGCTTCCATATATCTCTTCGGCTCTCTCGTCTTTCAGGATACTCATCGATTCGATTTTGTTGGCATCAATTTTATCCAGAGTCCCCGTATATTCGACACCGTCAAGTATAACAAGCGGGTCCGGTTTAGCATATTCAACACCTTTAGCAGGGCGCATGTTCGATTTAAGTTCCAAAGGACGCAAGAGAGGCTTATCTTTTTTTAGTATGTCAAAGACCTTTCCATCCTGCTGTTTCATCGATCCGTAGCCGATAACGACTACCTCCTCGCGAGGCTCCCGGTTGACCGCCATCTCGATTTCGGGCTTATCTTTGCGCATCTGCTTTTTATCTTCGAGAACTTCGTTACGGGCTTCGACAGCGTCCCGACGGACTTGCTGGGTATCTTCTCTGGCTTCGACAGCATCCGCTTTCATATCAACGACACTTTGCTTAGCCTCTTCTTTCATTGCTTTTGTCTTTTGCTTCATCTCCTTGGAACCCTGTTTCATTTGTACAGATTCCTGTTCCGTCGGTTCGGCGTCCTGTTTCAGCTTTTCGACAGCTTTTTGTTTCTCTGCCTGCGATACTTTTTTGTTCTGTTGTGATGTGAGGACTTCAACAAACTCCACATCGGAAACCTTTTCCAACCGCCGGGATATTTCAGGATGGGCGAATGCGGCAACGGTAACGGCTGCAAGCGGAAGCACATAAAGAAACTTCAAGCGAGCCCAAGGATTCGATTTTTGTTTTAACATCATAGTAATCCGTTTTTTAAGTTTACTGTGGTTGAAGCTGTTGGCCATAGAGGTAAAACGCTGTGCTCCGACCGCCTTCTTTATTAATAATAACTGATAATGCTTTGCATCCACACCATGTGCGATCACACTCTCGTCCGCCTCATATTCATGCACGTTCTGCAATTCCTGTTTCAGCAGCCAGGCAGCGGGATTGAACCAATGCAGGACGGCACAACATCCGGCAAGCCACATATCCAATGAATGGCAAGCTCTGATATGCGCCTGTTCATGCGCCAGGATTTCAGCTCCGCTCTCTTCCATATCGATACGGGAGATAACAATATATTTCATCCAGCTAAAAGGAGGAATCGTCCGGTCGGTGACGACAAGCCTCGTCCCGTCCTCCAATACGGCCCGCTCGCCCGAACGGATCAGACGCACGATCTGGCAGAGGGAATAGAGGAACCGCCCTGCAAAAAAGAGACATCCGCCGGCATAGACGATAAACAAGGCCGCCAACCAAAACGGGAAGCTACCCTCTTCCTCCACAGGAGCTCCGGCCATTTGCAATAACCGTTCGAAATCCGACACCGTACCTTGTACAGTGGCCGGTTCATCGGTAACCAGTCGTATAAAAGGAATTGCGATCGAAAAGACGATCACGCTGAGAAGCGCCATCCGGTTGAAACGGTGGAATGTATCCCGGCTCAAAAGCAGGCGATAAAACAGATAGAACACCGCCAGACAGCAGGTAGATTTCATTATGAAGACTAAAAATGTTCCCACGTTGAATATAAAATTAAAAATGAAAGAATGAAAAAATTCGCCCTTAATTGTCAATTGTCAATTTTCCATTGTCAATCGATTCAATCAGTTCTTTCAGTTCCTCCACCGAAATCTCCTCCTCCTTCACCAGTGAAGAGATAACACCGAGGTAGGAATTGTTGAAATACTTGGCAATGACGTTTTTCAACGTTCCCCGGCTATAGTCGGCTTCCGTCACCGCGGCATAATATTGGTAGGTATTGCCAAACGTATGATGTGCCAAAAAACCTTTATCCTCCAATCCGCGTACGATCGTAGAAAGGGTATTGAAATGTGGCCTCGGCTCGTCGTAAAATTCGAGCAGTTGCTTAACGAACAAAGGGCCTTTCGTCCAGAAATACCCCATGATTTCTTCCTCTCTTGCAGTTAGTCGTTTCATGATATTTTGTTTGTTCGGGACAAATGTAACTAAAAAAAATAGTTTTCCAACTATTCTAATTAGTTTATAAACTATTTTTTTTAGTGAGACGGGAGATGTAAAAAGTAAAAACCCCATCCGAACTTCGGACGGAACTTCAAGAACTCTAAAAACGCCGCCCGAACTCCGGATCACATTTCAAAAACTCCAAAAGTCCGATCCGGACTTCTGAAAAAGTTCCGAAAGTCTTTGAGACGTCGGAAAGGCTACACTTTTCATCACGCAACTCAACCAGCTGATCGACGAAACACGCACCGCCTACAACCAGCGCAAAAGTATCGCCGCATCCAATAAGGACAAAGGACAGGGCGGCAATGACGAACGTCCGGGTGAACTTTAATCCCTCACCTCCCTTCCTCGTCAGATAATCCATACAAGCACGGATCGACACAGCTTACAACCATCCACCTATGTCGATCCGTGCTTATTTTCACCCTCTCTACAAGTCTCCGAAGAAACATTTCATGATAAGAATTATTAAAATATTTATTGATAACATTTTTTAATAGGCCCTGAACATTCCTCTTTTTCCAATCTGTCTACCCCCATTCCCTTCTCATCACCCATCCTCGGAATAACATCAGAGAGCATTCCCATCTCATCCTATTACAAATCTAAAGGATCGAAAAATAAAATCGTAATTCTCTATAATAATCAAGCAAAACTTTTACAAAGAAAAACATCTTGCCTCCACCACACTCCCTTTCCTTTCTGTCGCAATCGCCACCACACACCTCCCCTCATTCGTGGAGCTTTTTAAGTTAAGAAACGGACTGTTTCGCATTTCCTTCCGGCTCCCGGAGTCGTAAACAAACTAAAACGATTCTTGGTTATTGAATGCAAAATCGTATCTTTCAGTCACAAATCCCGAACATCTCGTTGAAAAAGTGGTCAGGTATGGAGGTAAAACCAATTCATCAGAGTAGGAATCTAGACATTATTATTGCTATAGGGAATTGGAAATTACAAATTCACGCCCTTATTAAATTCTCAAAACCTGTGAAGAAATAGGAGCTTTTTTAATGAAATGAATCGGGTTTTTCATAGATGTTTCCTATCTTTGTCGTGATAATTGAACCTTGAAGCGTCAAGGAAACATTATTTTATGATTTATATAAAAAGCGTTTTGGTTTATCCTTAAGTAGAAATCTAGACAATTTCAAGCCATAGAAGGGTTATAAACAAAAATGCTCATGTTTCGATTATATACCCAATGTATATAGCATAAGGGCGTGAGCAAACTGTTGTATAGTACTGCATGGCGGGTTGTCTAGAACCTCTACTTAAGTCCGAACAACAGTCCTCACGCTTTTTTATTTTATAATACGCCCGATTTCGGAGGACAACCGGACAATTTAACAAAAATGCCTATGAATTAATAAGACAATATTTTTTTCCACAATAAGCGATTTTAGTATTATCCCTAAGTAGAAATCTAGACAATTTCAAGCCATCCGGGAGAAGTAGCTAAACAATCAGTTCCTTACGTTTTATCGTATCTGTAAAGCGTGGGCTATGTTTATACTCATCAGGATTAGCGATAGTATTAAAGACAACAGTCCCGCGCTTTTTCATCTTAGACAAATCCGCCCGGGGACAGGGTACGGAAAGAAAAACAATAACGATAAAACAAACTATTATATGACTACAAAAAGAGCTCTAATCAAGGAATTGGCACAACGGATGGAATGTACGGACGTTGCCGCGAAGAAATTTCTGAATTCATACATCGAACTAATAACCGAAAAACTTTCAGAAGGTGAAGGGGTGAGCATTCATTATTTTGGCAAACTGGTTCCCCATTACCAGACAGAGCGTCCGGGACGTAACCTCCGTACAGGCGAAGAATGTAAGATACGCGCCCGCACATCAGTAAAATTCAAGGCCAGTGAAATCTTGATTCAAAAGTTGAATACCGGGAAGTAAAATATATAAAGGGGCTGCTTCGACACAGCCCCTTTTCGTATCATCGTTTCGGGATATCCACCGATGTTTCCTGTTCACCCAGCAAGTTGCGGGAGAAATAGTCGACCATACGCCAATAGAAATATTCGTCCATGTCACCGAAGCCATGGCGTTGTTGCGGCAAAAGCAGCATATCGAAGCGTTTTCCGGCCCGGATCAGGGCGTCTGCCACACGCAACGTATTACCCGGATGGACATTGTTGTCGATGTCACCATGTACGAGCATCAAGTGACCTTTCAGCCTTCCTGCGATCTCTTCGTTCGTCTTAATGTTGTAGACGAAAGTCGTATCCCCCTTTTCGCTGACCACTTCCTTCACACCATGATGCGTCTCGCTCCACCAACGGTTATAGATGCGGTTATCATGGTTTCCGGCACACGAGACGGCAGCCTTGAAGAAATCAGGATATTGCAGAATGGCAGGCGGAGGGATAAAACCACCACCTGAAAGAGGGGCCCCAG
>OGQT01002888.1_pt1 | contig 11638 bp, 8 predicted proteins | sample 1553261 | NCBI WGS metagenome assembly OGQT01 (sample SAMEA2579992, study PRJEB22360) | human gut metagenome | biome: human gut; feature: human-associated habitat; material: faeces | place: Denmark | collected 2008/2010
GCGGTATCCCGCCTTAATTCAGATGCTCTGGTAACTCAGTTGCCGAGTAATTCACAACAGAGGTGTGGAAGATCATTCCTTTGATTTGTATATTCCGCATTGTGGAGATTCTGTAAAAGAGTGTTTTCTCAGACGTATTCCGGGGATAATAAGGGAAGTAATTATTTGTAATCGGGATATTGACAAATTATGGACAAAATGTTAAGATGGTTTCGTAAAAAACGAATAGCGTTTAGCGCACATGTACAGCTCATTACTACGGTAATGATTGAAGAATCGTTGGGTGAGAATCCCAAACAGGGCTTTCGTCCCTTGTAGTATATTCAGTCTGCAATTCACTGTATTCTTGTAGAAGTATTCATAAGGGATACTTTAATATAAAGGATAGGAGTGGATTCTTGGTTTGTACATTGATATTCCCTGCCGAATCCGGCAGGGATTTTTTTTGCACTTTGATAACAGAATATCGGAAGTAACGTTATCTCTTTATCTTTAGCTTTTGGAAATCCGGTGAGATACCGGTACGGTCTCATCCCCACTGTAATAAGGACGAACACTGCGAAGCCATTGGAAATTATTTCTGAGAAGGGCAGTAAGTAGGTTAGAGTATGTCTGAAAAATACTCTGGAACTTTAAGTCAGGAGACGGACTTTAGTAAAAATAAAAAACAAATATCTGTAGGCATAACGGAGGTTTATTTTTTATACCCTTTCTTATGGAAAACAGGTATCAAACGTGGTCTGAAAAGGCTGCGAAATGATATATTTTGCAGGATAACCTGCAAAAAAATAATACATTTAATTAAGGAGGAAACAAAATGAACATGAAAGTAAGAAAAAGCGTGATTGCATTCTTAATGGCAACAACAATGGTAGGAAGCACAGCAGTACCGGCTATGGCAGATACAGTAACTGCAAAAGTGTCTATAAAGACAACTGGTTTAACAGGAAAAAATAGTGCGTCACCAGACATTGTGCCAGAAAAAGTTGTTACAGTAACAAATTCCAACGGTTCTGTTACTGCACTAGATGTTCTGAAAGCAGTTTCGGGATCTGATACTGAAACAAAAGAGACTTTAAATGGTAAAACTTATCATTATCAAGGAGTTTTAAGTTGGTATGATAGTCAGTATGGAAATTATATTCCAGCTGTTAAAATGGAAAATCATGCTAATAGCGATTTAGGGAAAGTATTTGCAGATGATGGTACAGCAAATAAAACAGCAAACTCTCTTGCTAACGGAAGAGGAAAATATTTCAAATTATCAAATCTTAATACAACAGAAACAGAAAGCATGAAGGTTACAAAAAATTCAACCTGGAACAATATAGTACATAAAACAGATTGGCTTTCTGAGAAAGACTATAATAATTATTCAGGTTGGATGACTATTATTGATGGTAATACAGATAACTTAGGTGTTGATACTGTACTTTCCGACACTAAAGAACACACTGTATGCTTAGATTTTTCTATGATGATGGGATTAGATCTTGGATTTTCCAGTTATGTTCAGCAGGGAGATCAGTGGATTCAGGTTCCGGGTTGGAAATAAAGTAAATTTTAATAGCAAATAAAAAGATGAAGATACTAATGCTTTATAAAGTTTCACTTTATAAAGCATTAGTTCTTCGTCTTTTTCATATTATTTTAATTTTAGGGTGTAAATAGATATGAAGAAAAAGAAAAAAGAAAAAAAAATCTTATATCAGTTAATATTCTCAGCTTTTCTATTATTTAGTAATGCCTATCTTGTAAAAGCTAATTCAGATATATTATCACAAGATTCAACAGGGAAATACTGTATTAATACAGAACAAGATTATTATAATTTTATCGAAAATATACAAAATTATAATAATAAAACGGTTATACTATGTAATGACATTGACATTTCAGATGTTCCAGAAGCAACATCTAGTTTTGGCGGCATATTGAACGGAAAAGGACACACCATTACATATGCTTCAAAAGAAGCAAAAGAAAACATTGCTGTATTTCCTTTTCGTATAAATGACAATGGAATTGTAGAAAATATAAATGTACAAATTGATGAATCATATGCATATAATAGCGAAACAGATGAATTTCAAACTGTCTTTTCGCGATGTGATGGAATTGCAAAAGGAATAACAATTAAAGGAAACGTAACTTGTATTTATGACGATGAAGATACAGATGTTTATATAGGTGCAATCGAGGGAAACGGAACTTTAATGGATTCTTCCATAGCAATAACTTACGATTTGCAGAGTGAAAAAACAATCGAAGAAATAGCTGACGATATTGTTGATAATGATTTATCATTTGAATTTTGTCAATTAGGAACAATTAATACTGGAATAACTTACCAAAATTGTATAGGATATGGACAGTATTCGGAAGCAATAAAGTCATTAGCAGATGAACTGGAACCCAAAATAAAAGATAATACATGGGGATATCTATGTGTTTCATTTACACGAAAAAGTTTTTTTAGTACGTCAGCAAGTGCAACCAATTGTTATTATGATAAAGAAAATATGCCAGACATTAAAATCATGTCTGAATATATTACAAATAGAGATAATAATAAAGAGTTTCCTAATTATGCTGATTTTGGCAAAACTACGTCTGAAATGAAAAACCAGGGAACTTATGAAGGGTTTGACTTTAATAAAAAATGGACTATTTCCCCAGAAGATAATAATGGCTATCCATATTATAATCCACAAACCGAAGAAATAACTCTTAAAGTTCAGGCTTCCACTGAACCTAAAGTATGGAGTACAAGCGTACCCAGAGATTATAATCGTTTTGTTGATTATGCTAAAAATTATCATTTCCCATATCAAGTAGATATTATAAATGGTGAAAAAAAGAATATTTACGATGACGGTAATAATAATGTTGTAAATGTGATAGGTGTAAAATTTACAGATTTAACTGATGAACAACAATCTATTATTGAAAAATATGGTATAGAAGTAGTTTTGCCATCTGATGATGTAAAGAAAGATATAAAATCTGCTACAATTGATACGAGTTTTTTAGGCGAACGTCCATTAAGCGTAGAATGGATTAATATGCCTATTTTGAAATTTAAAGATGGAAAAGAAGCACAAGCAGAAGAAGATGGGTATAGTTTCAAAGTTGAAGTAGTTGACGGTACTGGTGAAGTTGTAGACAATGGAGCTAAGGGAAACTCAAGTAATCCAAGTAATTGGCCATCTTACTATGAAAAAGCTAAAAAGGCTTGTAACATTATTATGAACTATTGCCAAAATAAAAATGCCTTTGGATCTAAAGAATCCCCATCCTATGAAAATACAGATATTTGGGCCATTTTTACAGCAGCTAGATGCGGCTATATTCCATATGGAGATACAAATTATTTTGACAAATGGTTTGCAAATACCAAAGAGTATTTGCAGTTACTTAAAAATCAGGGAACTGATGTTTCTCAATGGAAGACAACAGAACTTTCAAAATTAATTTTAGCTATTGAAGCTATTGGATATGATCCAAGGGACATTTCGTCTGTAGACCTTCTTTCGGCAGTTGGATCAAGAAAAAGCACAGAACTTACTTATACAACTGTATATGCTATTAATGCAATAAAAGCAGGTGGGTATACCGCTGACACTTTTAAAGATACAGAACTTAACCAATGGGCACATGATACAGCAAAAGCTTTGTCAAATGCCGAAGACAAAATTTTTGCAAATGCCGACAATACCATGGGATGGCAGCCACTTATTTTCTGGTACAAAAAGCCTGGTTACGATGATGTAACAGAAGCTGTAGACAAGGCATTACATAAGCTTCCAGCAATTGCACAACGTTCAACAGGTTCATTCTGTACACCAGGATTTGAAACAGGATGTATGTCTTATGGAAACAACGCATGGAATGATGCACAGGCAATGCTTTTTGCAGGAACGTTTGGTGTAAATGTTTTAGATTCTTCCAGTGGATATACGAAAAATGGAAATAATATCCTGGATGCATTTTTTGATCTGGTAGATGTAGATGGTGTTTTTGACGGAAGTATTCATGGATTCACAAATTATGATGTTCCGCAGATTGCACGTGGTCTGGATGCATTTATCAGACAATATGAAAAAACATCCAGCTTCTGGGAATTTACAGACGTAACTGTTCCAACAAAAAAAGTTAACAACATGATCCTTGCCCTTAACGATGACAGTACGAAAAAGCAGATCAAAGAAGCGAGAGACGCTTACGAAGCATTAGACGAAACTCACAAGGCAATCTTTAACAAGGATACACTTAGAAAGCTTCTTGCAGCAGAGACTGGTTCAGGTAATTCTATTGAAAAAGCTATGGCAGCCATTAATGCGATCCCAGCAGCGGATAAGCTGACAATGGATGACAAGGCGGCTGTAGAGAAAGCAAGAACTCTTTATGATTCACTGAATGATGAAGAGAAATCTGTAATTACAAATTACTCTAAGCTGACTGAAGCAGAGGCTAAGATCAGAGAACTTGAGAAACAGCAGGAGCAGAAAGATAAGGATAAGAAAGCAGTAGAGAAGGTTATCGCTGATATTGATGCGCTTCCTTCTTCTTCTGAACTGACTCTTGATCCGTATGTTCTGCAGCTTCTTGACCGCGTACAGGCAGAGTACAATGCTCTTACAGATGCGCAGAAAGCTCTGGTTACGAATTACAGTACGTTACAGTATCTGAGAAATCTGATTCCTGATCTGAAGGCTGCGGCTGCAGTTGTTGATAAGATCAAGGCAATCGGCGAGGTTACTTCCGATAATTATCCGAAGAAACAGGCTCTTGTAGTGGAAGCCAGAACGGCTTATGATGCCCTGACAGCAGATCAGAAGAAGCGTGTGACAAACTATGCAGAGCTTGAAAAAGCGGAGTTGTTTATCAGCAGACAGAGTACGGATGAGAAGGTTGCTTATGTGATCTCCTTTATCGATGAACTGAATATCACTACTTCATCTTCAGGTGCTCTTTCTGACGGACCTCTGAGACTGACAGAGAAGAATAACAATGTTCCGACAGAGAAAATCTGGAATGACTGGAAGGCTTATGTGGTAAATGCAAGAGCATTGTATGATACGCTTGATGACCAGCAGAAAGCCCAGGTTACAAATACAGCTTCTCTGGAGAAAGCAGAAGGTTATATTTACCAGCTGAAAGCCGATGCGCTCAAGGCAATGCTTAAAGCACTCCCGGATGCGCAGACAGTACGAGGATATGAGGCACCTCAGCCGACTACAGTTCCATCAGCACAGGAGGCAGCTTCTGTTGAAGAGGAACAGGCGGTACCGGCACAGTCTGAGGGATCTGATTTCTCAGATGGAAGTGCGGACGCATTCAGCAGTGATGAAGTTGATGAGCAGGCAGCTGAGACAGTGGATATCCCTCAGGCAGAATCAGCTGAAGATACTGAAGATGTCCAGACAGATGTTGATTTCTCCTCTGATGAAGAAGTTCCGGCAGCAGGTGATACCTCTAAGCGTGAACTTACAGAAGCAGAGCTGAAACAGATTGCAGAAGCCAAGAATGCTTATGACAGATTAACAGAAACAGAAGAGAAGAAATTCAGAAGCGAGAACACCGCACTGGTTGAGAATATGGAGAAGCTTCTTGCCATGGCACTGACTTATGAGAAAGGCCAGAGTGCATATCAGCAGTTCTTCGCAGATGAAGCAGCACAGATTTATGCAACAGTAAAAGATCACCCGGTAGACAGAGATTCCTACGCAGATGTTAAGGCTTTCCTTGACCGTTATGCTAAGGATTATCAGGGACAGGAAGATGCCATGGCAGGCCTGAAAGTCAAAGTCGGCAGTCAGGAGATGACTTTTGCAGAGGTTATCGCAGCACTGACGGCACAGGCTGACAAGGCAGGTAAGGACATTTCAGATGCACAGCAGGCAGATGAGTGGATCAGCAATCTTCCGACTGCTGTTACCAAAGAGAACATTGCAAATGTAGAAGCAGAGCTTGCAGCACTTCAGAAGCTGATCGACGGCATGAGTGTGGAAGGCAAGTCCTATATGTGGAATGCGAAGCAGTTAGGGCTGATCAAGACGATCGTGGCAGATTACCACATTGAACTTGCGGGCAAACAGGGTGCATTTAAGGCAGATATGCCTGCAGATCTTCAGACAAAGGCAATCAACTATAAGACTGTCCAGATCAGCTGGAGCAGCGTGGATAACGCAGACGGATACATGGTATACCGCAGAACAGCAGACAGCGGATGGAAGAAGATCGCATCCCGGGTAACAGATATTTCCTATAAGGATCAGAAAGCAGTTACAGGAACAACCTATTATTATACTGTTAAGGCGTACTCTTACGCATGGGGCGAGATGACTGTAAGCAGCTATGACAAAGATGGTGTTGCAGGAAAAGCCAGACTTGGCAAAGTAAAGATTGCTACGGCAAATTCTGAAAGCTACAGTACGATCCGCGTAACATGGAATAAGGTTTCCGGTGCAAATGGATACAGAGTATACCGTTCCACTTCAAAGGATGGCAAGTATACAGCGATTGGTTCCACTGCAAAGAACAGCGCAGTTACATTCCTAGATAAGAAAGCAGTTACCGGTAAGACTTATTATTACAAAGTACGTGCTTACCGCAATGTAAGCGGAAAGAAAGTATACGGAAGCTATTCAGCAACAGAGAAAGCAAAGGCAGTACTTTCTGCTCCGACCCTGTCCGCAGGCTCAACTTCAAAGACAGCAGTGCTTGAATGGAGTAAGGTAAAGGGTGCCGATGGCTATCAGGTATATGCCAGCGATTCCCAAAATGGTACCTATACCCGCATAAAGATCACCAAAGGTACAGGTGCGACAGACGAGAGCCTCCTCACCGGAAAGACCCGTTACTATAAAGTACGTGCTTACAGAAAAGTAAACGGAAAAGCAGTTTATGGCTCTTTCTCAAAGATTAAAAAAGTAACTGTTAAATAATAAAATCAGTATGCAGTGTGTTATCAACACACTGCATACCCCAAAAGAAGATAAGAGAATGAAAAAAGCATTTATAATTATAATTTTATGTATGATTTTGCAAATTTTTACAGTTACTGTATATGCAAATGATAGCAATGTAAATATTGTAAGCGCTGATAATTATGAATCACGGGAATTTAATCAATGGAAGCGCGCTAAGTATAATTTTTCATTTAATGTATCTACCGAAAAGAAAACTATAAAGGCATTATGTAGTGCTGTGTTAACTGCAACTGGAACAGCAATTGGAGCGGGAATTTCTTCTTATGCGAGTGATTGTATAGAGGAACATTACAGTAAATTCAAAAAAAAGGGATATGGTACTTCAATTACAGCTATGTATGGTTCAAAATTGCGCGTGATTATATCGATATATTCAGATTCAGCAAGAACAAAATTAGTTTCTGAATATAAAATGTCTACAGATTCCTATCCTGTATAATTTATATATATGAATAAAATAAAAATATTTTTGCTGACTATTTCATTAATGTTTTTGGCGAGCCTGGCAGCTATATTTATATCAAGAGAATTTATATTCCACAATAAAATTTCAGATTTGAGCTGCCTGTTAAACATATGGAAAGATACTTATGGATGGAATTTTCTGATAAATGTAATAATCGCTCTGATAATTGCTGCAAAATTTGGAAAGAATGATACAAAAAAATAAGGCAGATGTCCTTTCTACCTGCTATATGACAGGGGGAGAGTCATCTGTCATTTTGTAATTTCAGGAATTGCGGGTGCTATTTTACCCGGATGTAATTTTTTAGATTAAAAACGCGGAGGAAACAAATGAATAAACAATGGATGGCACTGCTTCTCAGTACAGGAATTGCTGTGACCGCATGTCCTGTACCCGCAGCCCAGATGCCACCGGCTGAGCAGATACACGGGGAGGCAGAAGAAACTTCTGTCCCTGTACAGCATGATGATTCTGACGACAGAGAAACTGCGAATGAATTCCAGTCTGACACCGAACCATCTCAGTCAGAGACAGACGATGGCGCGGCCGGAAATGAAGAAGAAAATAATGAAGCCGGTGAAGAAAAGCTGGATATACCAGCCATGATTTCCTGTATTCAGGAAGCAGCGGCGCTCGAAGAAATTGATCTGTCCTCAGAAACGGTCTCGAAGTTCTTTCTTGCCAGTGACACCTATGACAGTCTGACAGAAGAGGAGCAGGCAGAAATTGATGCCGGAGTCAAAGAGGCTCTTGAAACTGTCCGAAACCGTATTGCGGCACTGATTTCTTCTGACAGTGGAGTGACCGCCACGGGAAATCCCTGGTATGTGCAGACCCATGTGCAGGAGAACCCGGATCAGGAACAGACTATACAGGAGCTCTCCGAAGCATATCCGGGGACTCTTCCACAGCTTCTTTATGATATAAATATTTCCTATACGGATATCCGTACAGGAGAAAACTATCAGCCAATGACGATGATCTCTCTGACATTTCTTGTCCCGGATGGATATGAGAGTCTGACGAAACCGAGGGTTCTTAGAAGTACCGGGGATTCGTTTATGGAACTGACCCCTCAGACGACAGAAGATAACCGCTTCTATCTGGACAGTGCCAGAACTTTAAACCATCTGATCATTGCTGACTTCCCCGCAGGACTTCAGGGAATCTCTCTTAACAGTAAATCCGTTAAGATCAACCGGGGGCAGAAATACACCCTGAAGGTGGTCCCGGTACCGGAATCGGTTACGGAAGAGTATACAGTGACATGGAAAAGCAGTGACACTTCTGTTGCGAAAGTAAGCAAAAAGGGAGTTGTCACAGCAGTAAAGAATGGCAAAGCTACGATTACCGCTTCTGTAACACAACATCCGGAAATGACGGCCTCCTGTAAGGTAACGGTCATGCAGGGAGCAAATGCCCTGAAGAAATCGGTCAGTCAGGTTATGGCAGAGACCAGCGCCTATATGCGTGCAACAGATACCAATCCTTCTGTTGGCAGCGAATGGTATGTGCTTGGACTGGCGAGAGGCGGTTTAAGCCTGAAGGAGAAATATTTCTCTACCTATTATAATCACACGGCAAATTATATCGAGGAAAAGAAGGGAATCCTTACCAATACTTCCAAATATACAGAGTATTCCAAGAGAATCCTGGTCCTGACCTCAGAGGGGAAGGATGCCCGCAATGTGGGTGGTTACAATCTATTTCAATATATCTCTGATTTCAGCCTTGTGAAGGAACAGGGATTAAACGGTCCGATCTGGGCACTCCTTGCCCTTAACTGCCACCCGGAATATTCTTTCCCGGAGAACCCGTCTGCGAAGGAGCAGAATTCGGAATCTGCGCTGGTGAATTTCCTGCTGCAGAGTGAACTCCCGGGTGGCGGATGGACGCTGATGGGAAGTAATGCGGATTCGGATGTTACAGGAATGACCTTGCAGGCTTTGGCACCATACTACCATAAAGCAGGATATGAAAATGTGACTGCTGCCATTGACAGAGGGCTGAATAAATTGTCGGAAATGCAGAACGACAGCGGTGGATATTCCACGATGGGTGTGGAGACAGAGGAGTCCTGTGCACAGATCATCACGGCTTTATGCAGCCTTGGGATTGACCCGGAGACGGATTCGCGTTTCATCAAGGGCGGCCACTGGACAATAGAGAATCTTCTTTCCTATCATATCGATGGAAGTGGATTTATGCATGTAAAGGCGGGTGCCGGAAATAACGGCGGGGCGGCAGCAGGCACTCTGGACGTCGACCTATTTTCCTGCCTGACACTTATTATTTCCATATAATTCAGTATTTCCAGACCTTTTTCTACATCAAAAAAATTTCCATTCGAAGTCGACAGGCTTTTTTGTGATATTTTAGCGTTTTTCTGTTCTAATCTGCATTTTTCTTTCCTCTTCAGCACCAGCAAGTCCTTATATTTACTGGTTTTAAAGGTCGACGGACTTTTTTCATTCATATGAATGTGCCTTATTGTTGTATTTCAAACAGTTACATTATGTCTATTATCAAAACTTCAAAATATTTCTTCCAATTTTCTTAAAAGTAATTGTTCTTTTCCTTGTATAACCCTATAACTTCCTTACTGGAGTATTTCAATGTTTCAAACTTATAGATTATAATACTGTCTTCGTCCTTAACAATCGCTCGAAACAGTTCCTTTTTTAGCTTATTCAGCTTTGCCTCTGTAATGCTTCCTTCAAACACAGATTTTTGCACATGTTCCAGATATTTTTTGCATATTCTCATAACTCTGGCAGTTCTTTTCACATTAATGTCATATACAACAATTGTAAACATTTCATTTTCCCCTATGTATATTTATAAGGCTTGTAAGTCTCTCTCTGTTCAATAAATTTTTTCAGTTTCTGCACCTCATTTTTCATTATAAAATCATAAGTATGTTCCACACCGTTATATTTAATTTTCTGATAAATCTTTCTTTCAAACTCCTGCAAAAACTGTTTCTTTCCATTTTTGCTTAAATACACACCATTATTCTCGACTTCAACAAAATCATGAGCATTCAGCATTCTGCGATTCACAAGCGTAAAAATAGTTCTATCTACTATTATCGGCTTAAATAAATCCGCAAGATCCAGATTTAAACTTTCCGGTCTGCTATTCGCTGCATGTACTATTCCAATACGGATATCCAAAGAGGTTCGATTAATCTCATTCGCAAACCGTTGATATAAAAGTGTATTTCCAAAACTAATCATCGCATTTAACGGATCCTCCGGTGGTCTCTTGGTTCTCTTTTTAAAAGTAAAACCCGATTCTGCCATAATAACATTAAAACATTGATAATATTTTTGCCTTGCACGTGCTTCTAATGTCATAAGTCCGGTTATATCTTTTGCTTCATTAAGTTTCTGAATAAGTCCAGTAATATAGGCAATCGTATCCTGAAGCACTTCATCTGGCTTGCGTCGTTCATAGTATCTTAAATTCGCCCGCAGATTTGATATGCTAGCAACTTCTAACTTTCTGGCAAGATCAAACCTGGCTCTTTCATCTTCATACAACTTTATCTGTTTAATCTCCGTCTTAATATTTCGACGATTATTCTGGGGAACAAATGCTCCAACTTTTTCTCCATAACGATCAATAATATTCACATTTAATCCATGCTCATTCACAAACTCAAAAAATCCCCCACTAAATATAACATTAGAATATACATATAGCGATTCTGCTGTTTCTACTGGAATATATTTTTTTCCTTCGTCTCCTTCAAAGAGAATTGTAAAATCATGTTTAGTCAATATTCCTTCATTAATCAAATGATAGTTATGGTCTATCCGTGTAATACCAGTAGTATACCAATCTCTATATACTGTTCGATAAGCTTTTTGCTCTTTCTTCACAAAAACTTTACCGTCTTTTTCACTGAATCGATATCCCAGATATTTTCGATTCAAAGCTTTAAACACACCGCTTTTTCCAATATTTAACGATAGCCCTTCCTTCTCTTCCAAATATGTCTTAACATCCTGATATTGTTTAAAAGCATCCTCATAAGATTTACAATAAATATTAATATTATCCCCAAATCTGCAGAACTTATATTCCTGTTTTTCCATGTAATGATCTAAGCCATTCAGATAAATATTGCTGAGTAATGGACTGATCACGGCAGCACATATCAGATCAATAA
>OGQT01002897.1_pt1 | contig 11605 bp, 6 predicted proteins | sample 1553261 | NCBI WGS metagenome assembly OGQT01 (sample SAMEA2579992, study PRJEB22360) | human gut metagenome | biome: human gut; feature: human-associated habitat; material: faeces | place: Denmark | collected 2008/2010
ACAAATAAGGATTATTTCATTCCCAGAGGGCGTCTCCCTTGCCTGCGGCAAATCAGAAATTATTTCGTCAGAATGGAGAGTATTTTATTGGAACGTGCAACAAATGCAGTCATCTCTTCCGGTTTCAGCGGATGATTTGCCAGACGTGCAAGGTCATAGAGCTGCTGGCAGATTGTAGTAGTATTTTCGCTTTCGTCATTGTTTAAAACATACTGAACTAAGTCATTGTTCATGTTAAGGACGAGAGTTTCACCTTCCGCACCAAGTCCTGTGGAGCTGTTGCTCATTCCGTACATTTCCATCATTTCGGACATACGACGTGTTTGTTCAGAAACGGTGATCATAGAAGGCATATCGGCATTTTTCAGCTTTTCAACTTTTACGCTTAAGTTTTCAACACCAGTTGCCTTTTTGAACTTCTCGGAAAGCTTTTCAGTGAGTTCTTTTTCTTCGTTCTCATCAATTGTTTCTTTGAAGTTATCAGTCAGTTCAGAGTCGATACGCAGGAATTTTACTTCTGGATTTCTCTGCTCTAAGTGAGTGATAAATGTTGTATCAATCTGGTGTGTCAGGTAGATGGCATCAATTTCCTGTTCTTTGAACATATTGATATACTGAGACTGTGCTACTTCATCTGTGATATAGAAAACATTGTTTTCGTATTTTTCTTTACCAGCTTCAAGATAATCTGGAAGTGTAACATATTTGCCCTCCATGTTCTTGAAGATGATGTAATCTTTCATCTTATCGTTAAATTTCTGGTCACGGATGCAGCCAAACTTAATGAATGGGCTGATGTCATCCCAGTATTTTTCATAGTTTTCACGATCGGTCTTGCACATACCGGAAAGCTTTTCCGCAACTTTCTTAGTGATGTAGTTAGAAATTTTCTTAACAAAACCGTCATTCTGTAATGCACTTCTTGATACGTTCAGTGGAAGGTCTGGACAGTCAATGCATCCCTTTAATAATAAGAGGTATTCAGGAATAACTTCTTTAATATTATCTGCGATAAATACCTGATTGTTATATAACTTAATTGTTCCCTCGATTGTATCATATTTTGTATTGATTTTAGGGAAATAAAGGATACCTTTTAAGTTAAATGGATAATCCATGTTCAAATGAATCCAGAATAAAGGCTCTTTATAATCGTGGAATACATCACGGTAAAATTCTTTATATTCTTCATCAGTACAGTCGTTTGGATGCTTTGTCCATAATGGATGAATCTGGTTGATTGGCTTAGGTGCATCATCTTCTTCCTCTTCTTCCTCTTCAAGAGTTACTTCGGAATCACCATCTTCTGTATCAGCGTTATTTTCTTTTGCATCAGCGTCCTTTACGTCTACGTCAATTACCTTTTCTTCAGCATCCTTTTTGGCAGCTTCCTCAGCCTTTTTCGCTTCTTCTTCCTCATTTACAAAGTAAATTTCAACTGGCATGAAAGAACAGTATTTGTTAAGAACTTCGCGGCAGCGGTATTCATTACAGAATTCATAACTCTCATCGTTGAGGTAAAGAGTAATTGTTGTACCACGCTCTGCTTTATCACCATCTTCCATATCAAATTCTGTACCACCATCACATTCCCAGTGAACTGGTGTAGCGCCTTCTTTATAAGAAAGAGTATCAATAGTAACCTTATCGGCAACCATAAATGCAGAATAGAAACCAAGTCCGAAATGACCGATAATCTGCTCATCACTTGCTTTGTCTTTGTACTGTTCCATGAAAGCAGCAGCACCAGAAAAAGCAATCTGATTGATGTATTCGTCTACTTCGTCCTCTGTCATACCAATACCATTATCAATAAAGGTAAGAGTCTTGTCAGTAGGATTAATACGAACTTCTACTTTATACTTCTCATCGTCAGCTTCTTCAAATTCACCCATAACAGAAAGCTTTTTCAGCTTTGTTACAGCATCGCATCCGTTACTTACTAACTCACGGATGAAAATGTCGTGGTCAGAATAGAGCCACTTCTTTATAATAGGAAAAATATTTTCACTGTTAATTGATAAACTTCCCTGTTTAGCCATAATAAGCATCTCCTTAAAATTAATTATATAAATGTAGGCTAATATTCTATGAACTAAGTCAAAAGAACTTCTGACTGGAATATTGCCTTTGTATTTTTATCAATACCATTCTTATACTAATACCAGTTTGCAGGAATGTCAAGAAAAAATTAGCACTCAATATAAATGAGTGCTAACAATTGCGCTTCGCGTTAGCTACATTATGCCAGTAATTTGAGTATTGGCCCTTTCAAATTTAATTTCCTAATGAGTACAATTTTCTGAGAAATACTCAAATTGTCAAACAATAACTTTACCAATTAGTTTCCTGGTTAGCCTGTCGCTTTTGTTTGCTCTAACTAATTTCTCCATTAATTTATCCGAGTGGTCAGAAAACAGAAGCTTGAGAATCAAATCATTTATATTTGTGGTCTGGGAGCAAGTGTTGGATGCGAGCGCAAAAGCGACCATTCAACATGCCGCGACGAAAATCACAAATATAAATGATTTGATTCTCAGGCTTCGTCTGTTTAGCTCAACAAATTACTATTAAATTTATTACTACTTTCGCAGGTAGGATAAGTATGATATAATTTAATTCGTTATTATTGCGAGAAAATCATAATTCGTTATAGAGAATACATAGAAAGTAAGGTCGAGGAAATATGAATCAGGAATTAATGAAGGAATTTAAAGCAGATTTAAAAGAATTTCGAGAGATGACAGAGAAATTTTATGCAAAAGAAGTCAGTGTGAAAGATTATAAAGGGTTCTCTGGCGGCTTTGGAAGTTATGCACAAAAAGGTGGAGAAGCGAGCATGCTCCGCCTGCGTATGCCAGGCGGCAGAGTGACGAAGGAAAAGTTAAAGTTCCTCGTAGATTCTATTGAAAGGTATGATGTGAAAAGAGCACATATCACAACTTGCCAGACAGTGCAGTTTCATGATTTAGATGCAAAGGCGGTTTGCGATATTATGGAGCAGGCAATGGATGCTGGCATTGTTACTCGAGGAGGCGGTGGAGATTTCCCAAGAAATACTATGGTCTCTCCTCTCTCTGGGGTGGAACAGGGGGAATATTTCGATGTACTTCCTTATGCGGAAGAAGCGGGAGATTATCTGATGGGAATCATCAAGACGGTGAAGCTTCCAAGAAAGTTAAAAGTAGGATTTTCTAATTCTCCGGCGAATGTAACACATGCAACATTTAGAGATCTTGGATTTGTAGCAAAAGAAGAAGGAACTTTTGATGTATACAGTGCAGGTGGACTGGGAAATAATTACCGAATGGGAGTAAAGGTTGCGGAAAATGTAAAGCCTGAAGAGGTACTTTATTATGTAGAAGCAATGGTTCGGACATTTACTACTTATGGTAATTATGAGAGTCGTGCTAAATCAAGAACAAGATACATGCAGGAGACATTAGGGGTAGATGGCTACCGCAAAGCATATCAGGAAAAGTTAGCAGAAGTAAAGGCAGAATATAAAGATTCTCTTCTTATAAAGTTAGAAGGAAAAGTAGCCGAAAATGCAATAAATAATATGGAAAATAATAGTGCGGATGATGTTGAAGGAAAAAACACTGCTGATATGTCAGAAAATATAACAGAGAGCATAACCAAGAATGTAGCAGACAACATAGTAAAAACGGATGAAAATGTTGTGTTAGAAACAGCAGAAAGTTATCCACAAAAAGAAGCAGCATCAGAACGTATTCTTCCACAGAAACAACAGGGACTATATGCAGTGGCATATCACCCAATAGGTGGAATTGTCCCAGTGAAGAAGTTTGGAGAAATTTATAATATAATAAAAGATATTGGAGACGCAGAAGTTCGCATTGCTCCAGATGAAACATTGTATATTATTAATCTGAATGCGTCACAGGCAAAGGAGATTGCTGCAATTACAGAAGACGGGGCAAAAAACTTGTTTGAAACATCTGTATCATGTATTGGAAGTACCGTATGCCAGATTGGACTTAGAGATTCTCAGGGATTGCTTGCAAGTATTGTGGAGACAGTAGAGCCTTATCATTTTGCAGATGGGGTACTTCCAAGAATTCATATATCTGGATGTACTTCTTCTTGCGGAACACATCAGATTGGAAAGCTTGGTTTCCACGGGGCATCTAAACGTGTGGATGGAAAAATGCAGCCGGCATTTGCTTTTCATGTAAATGGAACAGATGCACAGGGAGCAGAGCATTTTGGAGAAGAATGGGGAACAATGCTTGCAGAAGAAATCCCAGATTTCTTTGTAGAACTTGGTCAGATGATTTCGGCAGAGCATTTAACCTATGAAAGCTGGTATACCCAAAATCCAGAAAAACTTAAGAAAATAGCAGAAAAATATATTCGTTAAAACAATTTAATGTACTCTCGGAATCTTTTTGTGCTTGATTTTGTGAGAAGATTTTTTGTCAGTTGTGTCCAAATTTCTGAAGCGTACGCGGTACGTACGTTGATGAAATTCGGGTGCGACTGGCGGAAAATCAGCCACAAAAGCAAGTGCAGGAAAGACTCCGAGAGTACATTTTATTAAAAGTAATAAAAAAGTATCGTCTCACATCTTTGATGCGGTACTTTTTTATTTTTTGCTTTTAATAAATTGAGAAGAAGTAGTGTTATTTTTCCTTCAGATATATCAGATGTGAGATGACTCCCACCTGTAGGTGGTGAGCAACAAATCAGTATCAGTGGGGGCAATGTAGAATTATCTATGGAACAGCAAACTGGTACGATCACTCTTACAAATAGAGAAAAAGGTGACGAGGAGGAAGAGACAACTTCTAGTGAAGAGGAGACTACTTCAACAGAAAATGAAAAGACACCACCTAATAATAAGAAGAATAAGAAGTCTAAGAGTGGTAAGACTGGCGATACTACACCAATCCTGACATGGATTATCATTGGCCGCAGCCGTTGTGATTATCTTCCTTGTAGTAAGAAGACGAAAAAGTGAATAAAGCGTGATATAGCGTTTTCAGTATGAAGATACTTTCCGTATATGAGTGAATTGGTTACCATTTTTTGACTACATTTTATGGATATCACTGATAATAATATATAGTTATACTGAATTTTAATAATTTTAAAGCAAGTAGAAAGATTCTACTTATATCCTTAAATTCCTACACCAGCCAATTTGATTCAAACAAAATCAAGCCAAAGAAAGTACCCGAAGAGAGAAGCCGCCCTATATCTATGGTCTTAGAACGAGGACTGAATGTGAGCCGTCAAGCGAACATTCAGCCCATAGTGATAGAGTCACAGATATAGGGCGGCTTCTCTCTTCGGGTGCGTCTATTTCTTATATGAATTAAATCAGAACAAATATTTGGATTTTGTCTGTACATTTGTTCGTATATTTGATATAATCGGAAACATACTACGATAAGAGGGAGGATTTGCTTCATGGACCATTTCGAATTAGTGTCGGACTTCGCGCCGACTGGAGACCAGCCACAGGCAATTGAGGAGCTGGTAAAGGGATTTAAAGAAGGGAATCAGTTTGAGACTTTGCTTGGAGTTACTGGTTCCGGTAAGACATTTACGATGGCGAATGTCATTGCACAGTTGAATAAGCCGACGCTGATTCTGGCACATAATAAGACTCTGGCAGCGCAGCTTTACAGTGAGTTTAAGGCATTTTTTCCACATAATGCGGTAGAATATTTTGTGTCTTATTATGATTATTATCAGCCGGAAGCATATGTTCCTTCTACGGATACTTATATAGAGAAGGATTCTTCGATTAATGATGAGATAGATAAGCTGCGCCACAGTGCGACAGCAGCGCTGATTGAGAGGAAGGATGTCATTGTTGTGTCATCGGTTTCGTGTATTTACGGCATTGGTAGCAAGAACGATTATGCGAAGATGATGATTTCGCTGCGCCCTGGAATGGAGATTGACAGGGATGAGGTTGTGCGCCGTCTGATTGATATCCAGTATGTGCGTAATGAGCTTGATTTTAAGAGAGGCAGTTTCCGTGTACGTGGAGATGTGCTGGAAGTTGTGCCGGTTTCTTCTTTTGAAGATGCGATTCACATTGAATTTTTTGGTGATGAGATTGATCGGATTATGCAGGTCGATGTGCTGACGGGAGAGATTAAGGCAAGTCTTAATTTTGCGATTATTTTTCCGGCTTCGCATTATGTTGTGCCGCAGGAACAGATTGAGCGTGCGGTGAAGACGATTAAGGAAGAACTTGACGAGAGAGTGGAATATTTTAAGGAGAACGATCAGCTTTTAGAGGCACAGAGAATTTCAGAACGAACGAATTTTGATATAGAGATGTTAAAAGAGACAGGATTTTGTTCTGGAATTGAGAATTATTCGAGACATCTTACGGGATTAGAGCCGGGAAAGGCTCCGTATACGCTGATTGATTTCTTCGGGGATGATTTTCTTATGATTGTCGATGAGTCACATATTACAATTCCGCAGGTGCGGGGAATGTATGCAGGAGACCGTTCGAGAAAGCAGACATTAGTTGATTTCGGATTTCGGCTGCCTTCAGCTTTAGATAACCGTCCTCTTAATTTTGATGAATTTGAGGAGCGGATTGATCAGATGCTTTTTGTATCTGCGACTCCGAATGTGTACGAGGGAGAGCATGAGATGCTCCGGGCAGAACAGATTATCCGTCCGACAGGACTTCTTGACCCGCCGATTGATGTCCGGCCAGTAGAGGGACAGATTGATGATTTGATTAGTGAGATTAATAAAGAGGTAGCGAAGAAGAATAAAGTTCTGGTAACTACCCTGACGAAGCGGATGGCAGAAGATTTGACTGCTTATATGAAAGAATTGGATATTCGTGTGAAATATCTTCATTCCGATATTGATACATTAGAAAGAATTGAAATCGTAAGAGATTTGCGAATGGGTGTATTTGATGTTCTTGTTGGAATTAACCTTTTAAGAGAGGGATTAGATATTCCAGAGGTTACGCTGATTGCTATTCTTGATGCGGATAAGGAAGGATTTTTACGTTCAGAAACTTCTCTTGTACAGACAATCGGACGTGCCGCACGAAATGCAGAAGGACACGTTATTATGTACGGAGATACGATTACAGACTCCATGCGTGCCGCCATCACAGAAACAAAGCGGCGTCGTGAAATTCAGATGGCATATAATGAAGAACATGGCATTACGCCAAAGACTATTCAAAAGGCAATTCGAGATGTCATTTCTATTATCAATGAAGAAGCACCAGAGAAGAGCCGAGGTTCCTTAAAGAAAGATACGGAATCTATGAACCGTAAGGAACTTACGGAAATGATAGCTAAGTTAACAAAGAAGATGAATAAGGCAGCGGCAGAACTGAACTTTGAAGAAGCGGCAGAATTAAGAGATGAACTGAAAAAGTATAAGATTGCTTTGAGGGATTATGACGATTAGAAAGGATACAATATAATGAGCGAAAAGAAAGAATACATTCGCATTCGAGGGGCGCGTGAGCATAACCTTAAAAATATTAATATAGATATACCGAGAAATGAATTTGTAGTACTGACAGGACTTTCAGGTTCTGGTAAGTCCTCACTGGCATTTGATACGATTTATGCGGAGGGACAGAGAAGATATATGGAGTCACTGTCTTCGTATGCAAGACAGTTCTTAGGACAGATGGAAAAGCCGGACGTTGACGATATTCAGGGTCTTTCTCCTGCCATTTCGATTGATCAGAAGTCCACGAACCGCAATCCACGTTCTACAGTTGGTACAGTAACGGAAATCTATGATTATCTGCGGCTTCTTTATGCGAGAGTTGGCATTCCTCACTGTCCAAAGTGTGGAAAAGTAATTTCCAAGCAGACAGTAGACCAGATTGTAGATATTTTAATGAAGCTTCCAGAACGAACGAAAATTCAGCTTCTTGCACCGATTGTAAGAGGAAGAAAGGGAGAACATGTAAAAATATTAAAAGATGCAAAAAAGAGTGGCTATGTCCGTGTTCGCATTGACGGGAATCTGTATGACCTTGCAGAAGAGATTAAGTTAGAAAAAAATAAAAAGCACAATATTGAGATTATTGTAGACCGTTTGATGATAAAGGAAGGTATTGAAAACCGTCTTACAGATTCGATTGAGACCGTAATGAAGCTTACAGGGGGACTTTTGTTAGTAGATGTTGTTGGTGGGGAACCGATGAATTTTAGCCAGAGTTTTTCCTGCCCGGATTGTGGTATCAGCATTGATGAGATTGAGCCACGAAGCTTTTCTTTCAATAATCCGTTTGGAGCCTGTCCAGTCTGTCACGGACTTGGATTTAAGATGGAGTTTGATGTTGACCTGATGATTCCAGATAAAAAAATGAGTATTGCAGATGGGGCGATTACTGTATTGGGCTGGCAGTCTTGCACAGATCCAAAGAGTTATACGAGAGCAGTTCTTGATGCATTGGCAAGAGAGTATAATTTTGATTTGAGTACGCCATTTTGTGATTTAAGTCGGGAAGTCCAGGATATTATTATTCATGGAACAAATGGACATGAGGTAAAAGTATACTATAAAGGAAAGCGTGGAGAAGGTGTCTATGACGTTGCTTTTGAGGGTTTGCTTCGTAATGTACAGCGTCGTTATCGCGAGAATCATTCTGAACGTCAGAGAGCAGAATATGAAAACTTTATGACAGTGACTCCATGTGATAGTTGTCACGGTCAGCGATTAAAGCCTGAATCTCTGGCAGTAACAGTAGGTCAGTACAATATTTCCGAATTGACATGCCTCTCCGTAAAGCGATTAATTTCCTATTTTAATGAAATTGAACTTACAGAAAGACAGCAACTTATCGGTAAACAGGTGTTAAGAGAAATTCGTGGAAGAATCGGCTTTTTAAATGATGTTGGTCTTGACTATTTAAGTCTTTCACAGCCAACAGGGACGCTTTCTGGTGGAGAAGCACAGCGAATTCGTCTTGCAACGCAGATTGGTTCTGGACTTGTTGGAGTGGCATACATTCTTGATGAACCGAGTATCGGTCTGCATCAGAGGGATAATGACAAACTCATTTCTGCATTAAAACGTCTGAGAGATTTAGGCAATTCACTTATTGTCGTTGAGCATGATGAAGATACGATGCGGGAGGCAGACTGCATTGTGGATATTGGACCAATGGCAGGCGAAAATGGTGGGGAAGTTGTCGCAGTTGGAACAGCAGAAGAATTGATGGTGAATCCAGATTCCATTACAGGAGCATACCTTAGCGGGAAAATGAAAATCCCTGTTCCAGAAGTTCGGAGAAAGCCGCAGGGTTATCTGACAGTAAAAGGAGCCTCGGAGAATAACTTAAAGAATATCAGCGTGAAGTTTCCAATCGGCGTATTTACCTGTGTAACAGGAGTTTCTGGTTCAGGGAAAAGCTCCCTTGTCAATGAGATACTTTATAAGAAGCTTGCCTGCGTATTAAACCGTGCAAGAATTAAACCAGGAAAACATAAAGATATTGAAGGAACAGAACAGTTAGATAAGATAATCAACATTGACCAGTCTCCGATTGGACGTACCCCGCGTTCTAATCCAGCCACTTATACAGGAGTATTTGACCATATCCGCGAATTGTTCGCTATGACAAAAGATGCCAAAGCAAGAGGATATGACAAAGGACGTTTCAGTTTCAATAAAAAGGGCGGCCGCTGTGAAGCCTGTGCCGGTGATGGTATTTTAAAGATAGAAATGCAGTTTCTTCCTGATGTATATGTACCATGTGAAGTCTGTCATGGAAAGCGTTACAACAGAGAGACATTGGAAGTAAAATACAAAGGCAAAAACATATTTGAAGTGTTAGATATGAATGTCGATGAAGCATGTGAATTCTTTGAGAGCGTGCCATCGATCCGAAGAAAGATAGAGACACTTCGAGATGTGGGACTTTCCTATATCAAGTTAGGACAGCCATCGACAACTCTTTCCGGTGGAGAGGCACAGCGAGTAAAACTTGCCACAGAATTAAGCCGCCAGAGTACCGGAAAGACAATATATGTTTTAGACGAGCCAACAACGGGACTGCACTTCGCAGACGTTCATAAACTAGTTGATATTTTGCAGCGGTTAACGGAAGGTGGCAATACAGTTGTAGTCATTGAGCATAACCTTGAAGTCATCAAAACAGCCGATTATATCATTGATATGGGACCAGAAGGTGGCGAAGGCGGCGGCACGATGGTGACTTGCGGAACACCGGAAGAAGTTGCTGCAGTAGAAGAATCTTATACTGGAAAATATCTGAAAAAATATTTGAATCCTGATTTGCCGCAGGCAAGGTAGACGAACTCAGGGAGATAAATATAGGATATTTTATTCCCTGTGGGCGTCTATTTGGCCTGCAGCAAATCAGAATTAATCAGATTCTATTTCGTATGTAAATCCTGCATCAGTAATTGTTTTTATCGTATCAGAGATTCCCTGTCCATCTGCCGTGAGATAACCGGAGGCAAAGATAGAGTCTACGATACTGAGAAGTTCTTTTTCACGTCCTTTAAAGTAAACTTCTCTTCCGGCAGCACATCGGATATCGGATTGTGGAACCATTAATCTGGCAAGGCACAGTACTTTCATACAGTAAGATGGTGTGAGAACAGAAGTATCTGCATTTTCTAAAGGAGTCCCTGGAATTGGGAGAAGGAAGTTGATTGGCAGAGCCTCGGGCTGAATTTCACGAAGATCGAGGAGCATATCTACAATATCTTCCTTACTTTCACCCATACCGATAATACCGCCGCTACAAATTTCAAAACCAAGTCTTTGTAACATATGAATATTATTTACACGCTGTTCATAAGTATGAGTGGTACATATATTATGATAGTAGGAACGGCTGCTGTTTAAATTATGATTAATTCGGTCAAGACCGGCTTCTTTTAACATTAATGCCTGCTTTTCAGTAAGAAAACCGATGGAACAGCAAAGATGCGTTCCCTGCGCTTTCATAACACGAATTTTTTCAGCCAGTTCTTCTATTTCTTCATCGGTAAACTTCATTCCGCTAAGACCAATACAGTGTCTGGAAAGATGGTTATCATGCACAAATGCATTATCACTGTATAACTTTTCATCATTTACCCATTTATATTTTTCAATTTCTGCTTTTGAACGGCAAGACTGGGCACAATAAGCACAATTTTGAGAACAGTTTCCACTGCGGGCGTTTGTAAGAAGATGAATACTCACATGATTGCCTTTATATTTTTTACGAAGACTTCCGGCCATTTCCATAAGAAGAGGCATATCGTCTTCTGGAAGATTCATAATAGCGATGGCCTCCTCGCGTGAAAGAGAATATTCCTTATTTACATTTTTTGTTAATATATTTTTAATTGTGTCAATAGTTACTGCTTCACTCATAATGAATCCTTTCTTAACCTCACAAAATAGCTTCCAAAATGAAAGCACGATAATTCTTATTGCATTTTATTTCTAAAATTCTCTTATTTGTTACTGTAACATGGTAAAAAGATATTGTCAACCGTAATAAAAATTAAAGTTAACAATAAGATGTTGCTATTTAATTCATTAAGAACAGACGCCCGAGAAGAGATACGATATCCTATATTTGTGACTTTAGTCGCTGCGG
>OGQT01002901.1_pt1 | contig 11585 bp, 7 predicted proteins | sample 1553261 | NCBI WGS metagenome assembly OGQT01 (sample SAMEA2579992, study PRJEB22360) | human gut metagenome | biome: human gut; feature: human-associated habitat; material: faeces | place: Denmark | collected 2008/2010
GGGGTCTCGGAGGCAAGCCAGGTGTCTATCGAGTCGGCGAGCCAGTCTTTGTCAAGACCCACGCCCCACGACGATTTCTGGTCGAAACTCAGTGCCAGCGATACATCCAGGTCGGGGTAATAGGTTTTGTTGAGGCGTGCGATGTCGCTGTCGACTACTGTAAGCGGAATCTCGCCTGTCGACACCATCTCTATCAGGTCTTCAGCCACAAGGGTGTCGCGGTCAATCTTGTGGATATTCACGCCCCCGCCGAGTTCCTCGTTGAGGTTCTGCATGCGGAAGTCGTATTTCGAGTCAGCCTCCACGTAGACATCGCGCCCTATGAGCTGTGTCTCGTCGGTGATGAGCGAGTCACCTTTCTGCCGGGGCTGCACCAGCACCTGGTGCGTGAGCACCTCGGGGCCGCAGGCTATCACCTTCTTGCGGAATTCGGCGGTGACCGGAATCTCGTATGCCAGGATGTCGACGCGCCCCGAATCGAGCAGTTCCATCATGGCCTGCAGGCTTGGCGCCACGGTCAGGTCGATGGCTATCCCTTTGTCCTGAGCAAACTGGCTGATGAGCGAATAGTCATATCCCATCTCCTCATCGCGGTACATGAAGTATGACGTAGGGCTGTAGAGCGTGGCCACTCTGAGCGTGTCGGGCAGGGGATGCGCCACGGCCTCAGAGGCTGTCTCGGCCGGTTTCCCGCTTTTGCCGCAGGCACCGAGAAACATCGTCGCGGCCAATGCCGCGACTGACAGCAGGGATATGTGGCGTCGTTTCATACGGTGGCCTCCGTTAAGTAACAGTTACATGCCGGCCGAACGAGGTGGTTCAGTATTCAAATGTGCCGTACTCGGAGGTGATGGTGAGCGAGGTCTTGTCAGAGGCCTCGACACGGCCGATTACGCGCGCCGGAATGCCGAAACTTTCGGAAATCTCCATGACGCGGGCGGCGTTTTCGGGCGAGAGGTAGATCTCCATGCGGTGACCCATGTTGAACACCTTGTACATCTCGCGCCAGTCGGTGCCCGACTGTTTCTGTATCAGGGCGAACAGCGGCGGAACGGGGAACATGTTGTCCTTGACCACATGCACGCCGTCGACGAAATGCAGCACCTTTGTCTGCGCGCCGCCGGTGCAGTGCACCATGCCGTGGATGTCGGCACGCATCTCAGAGAGTATCTTCTTGATTACCGGGGCGTAGGTGCGGGTGGGCGAGAGCACGAGATGGCCGGCGTCTACGCTTACCCCCTCCACTTTGTCGGTGAGGCCGACACCGCCGCAGTACACAAGTTCCTCGTCGATGGCGTTGTCGTATGTCTCGGGGTATTTCTCGGCCACTGTCTTGTTGAACACATCATGACGGGCCGAGGTGAGGCCGTTGCTGCCCATGCCTCCGTTGTACGAGTCTTCGTAGGTGGCCTGTCCGAACGAGGCAAGACCCACGATCACGTCGCCGGGACGGATGTTGGCGTTGTCAATCACATCGGCGCGGCGCATGCGGCATGTAACGGTCGAGTCCACAATGATGGTGCGCACCAGGTCCCCGACGTCGGCTGTCTCGCCGCCGGTCGAGTATATGCCCACGCCCATCTCGCGCATCGAGGCCAGCAGGTCTTCCGTGCCGTTGATAATGGCGGCGATGACCTCGCCTGGGATGAGACGTTTGTTGCGGCCAATTGTCGACGATACCAGTATGTTGTCGGTGGCGCCGACGCAGAGCAGGTCATCGAGATTCATTATCAGGGCGTCCTGGGCTATTCCTTTCCATACAGAGAGGTCGCCGGTCTCGCGCCAGTAGGCGTAGGCGAGCGACGATTTGGTGCCTGCGCCGTCGGCGTGCATGATGTTGCACCATTCGGGGTCGCCGCCGAGCAGGTCGGGGATTATCTTGCAGAATGCCTTGGGATAAAGGCCCTTGTCGATGTTGCGGATTGCCGAATGCACATCCTCTTTTGCGGCCGAGACGCCGCGCATCATATATCGTTCGCTCATAATGGCTTTGATTTACATGTTGTTCAATAGTGGAATGCGATGAGGGCGAGTATGTAGGCCAGTGTCGCCGGTGCTACGAGCAGCAGTGAGTCGATGCGGTCAAGTATGCCTCCGTGGCCCGGGAGCAGGTTGCCCGAATCCTTCACGCCGAGGGTGCGTTTCACCAGCGACTCCACAAGGTCGCCCCAGGTGCCGAACACACAGACTACCGCGCCGAGGCCTACAAGTTCCCATACATTCATGCCGGGGAAATACGCGCCGAAACCGTAGAAATAAAGCGCTCCGGCAAGGATGCAGAACAGCAGGCCGCCGAAAAAGCCTTCCCATGATTTCTTGGGCGAGATGCGCTCGAACAGTTTGTGGCGCCCGATCAGCGAGCCTACACAGAACGCGCCGGTATCACTGAGCCAGATCATCACGAACATACCCATGACGATGTACTTGCCGGCGATGCCGTAGAGGGCGCACATCAGTGCCATCGGCAGGGCCACATACATCTGACCCATCATGGAGTTGGCGTAGTGGACAAGGGCGTTGCCGTCTTGGATATACAGCTGGCTGATGAACCGCACCAGCAGGTAGACGATATAGGCGAAGATGAATGTGGGCACCGTCCATGACGCGAACACATGGCCCGGCATGGAAACATCGTACTGGAACGCCGACGCCGAAATCAGCAGCACCGCCCCGACCATGTCGAGCAAGGTCGTGGTGTTCGATACATGTCCCTGGTTTGAGATGCGGTTGAACTCGCTGATGCCCAGCACGCCGAATATCACGGCAAGCGCCCAGAACCACCAGCTGCCGCCAAGGATGGCGCCGACAATTACGGCTATATACAGTATTCCGGTCAGAGACCTGACAATTACATTCTTCATAACAAATTTTGGGCAAAATTACATAATTCTTCGCAATTGCACAACTTGTATCCGTGAGGCGTGTAGCTGTAAGCGGTCTCGGTCTGATGACACCGGTTTATCTGACAGCGATTTTCCGAGATACGGTTGTGCCGGCAACATCCGCCGTCACGAGATATATGGCCGCCGGAAGGTGGTTCATGTCGATTGTGGCGGTATCGGCGCCGGGAGTTATCCGGGGCGATACGGCACGCCCCTGCATGTCATGCACGGCCACATCTGCTACGGGAAGGCCGTAGCCTCTTACGGTCCAGATGCCGTTTCCGGCGCCCACGATGTCGGCGGGCATATTGCTGTCGGCTCCGATGCCGCGGATTCCGGTAGCCTCAAGTGCCGCTTTCACGGCAGCGTATGCGTCGAGCATCCCGTGACCCCAGCGCTTGTCGTTGTCAGGGGGCGCTATGGCTGTGCGGCTCACGATGTCGATGGCCTCGGCTGGTGTGAGGTCAGGATTGGCCTCGAACATCAGAGCGAACACCCCGGCGGTGTAAGGCGATGACATGGAGGTGCCGGATGCGTTGCGCCAGTAATTATTGCGGCCCCCCGCTGTCACTACACTGCAGAATCCGTCGGTGCCGTGATTCGCATTCACATACGGGGTAGAGATTGACGAGACCACGGCGGCTCCCGGGGCGCATATGTCCGGCAGTACCTTGCCGTTGTCGAGCGTGGCGAAACTTGAGAACTCCGCGACCTTGCCCACTGACTCGGCCGGCCCGGCTACATACTCCTCGCCGTCCGAGGGCCATTTGACGCGTGAGGTCACGGCGCCCACGGCCACTATGCCGTCGCCGCAGGCCAGGTCGTTGATCGACCAGGCATTGCTGAACTCCGGATCATATTCTGTGCCCGGACGCATGAACTGTATGCGGTCGGAGGCGAACATACGCACCGTCTCGCCCTGGGCGGGTGTCACCTCGATGCCGAGCCAGTAATGGCCGGTGGTGACGCCCTCCGGCTCAGGCCGGTTGCGCCACTCGAAACTCAGCACACTGTTGAAACGGTTGTTATACGGGTTTACCTCGCTTGACAGCACCACGCGCGCCGAGGCGAAATACTTTGCAAGCGTTTCGTCGGGCTTTATGCCGTACGCCGGGGCCATGTCGGGCGTGGCGGCCACGGTCCGGGTCTCTCCGGCGGTAAAATCATGTGTGTCGATCGAGCCGACGAACTTCTTGTCCAGGGCATCGTATATGAGTATTCTTACACTGAATGGTCTGTCGGTCAGGCTCCACATGTCGGCTATGCCCTTTGCCTCGTAAGGTGTGGAGAAGGGGCATTCCCTGAAAAGTGCCTGCACTTTCGGCTTTTCAGGGGTGGCGGTGAAGGGGATGCAGCCGGTCCACTTGTAGCCGCTGTTTCCCGCCGACACACACACCACGGCGTCATCAGCCACACGCTGGAGATACCGGTTGAACAGTGATGTGCCGTCGTGGCTGCCGACTGATGAGGCGATTGACATGTTGATGACCGCAGGCACGCCCTGTTGGCGGGCATAGGCTACAACTTCCTCGCACCCCGCCAGCAGGTAACCGGCGTCGAGAGGACTCGTTGTTGCCACGATATGGGCCCCGGGTGCCACGCCATAGTACCCGTTGGCCTCGTAACTGCCGGCGAGGATGCCGCCCACGTGGGTCGCGTGCCAGTTGGCGTCGTCGTCGGTTGTCCATGACGTGATTTCCGCGGCTGATGTCAGGCGGTCGGGCAACAGTGCCGAACCACGGTAGTTTACGAGGCGTCTGACACGCGAACTGCCGTCGCTGCCAAGAAAGTTGACATGATTGGGGTCGAAACCGATGTCGGTGAACCCCACCACCACGTTGCGTCCGCGGTAATGGCCCGGCATGTCGAGTACTTGCTGGAGACCGCACATCTTGCGCGCCTCGTCCATGACAGGCACGGCGCATACGCCCGATTCCATACGCAACACTCCCGGGGAGCTCAGCAGTTCGTCGAGCCGCGACAGCGGCACCGACACGACTGCCAGGTCGCCCCTCCGCGACAGCACTGCGGCGAAAGAGGGAACCGGCGCCTCCTCCGATTCAAGCTGCAGCACGATTGCGACGTATGACTCGCCGTCAGCGGCAGGCATGGAGAGCGGGTGGCTGTCGGCGCGACAAGCGGCTGTCTGCCGCGCCCTGAGCAGCGCGTCGGCAAGAAAAGGGCTTGCCGTGCCCCTCCCCGGGGCGGGGAGACACACGGCAAGCAATGCGATAGATGCTAATGTAAGACGAGAGAGTGTGTTTTGCATACAATGTACATTATTTTACATGGATTTTCTGTGAGGTGGCGGCTCCTCCCGACCGGGCCGAGATCACATATACACCCGGGGCTATGCCCTGTGTCGAGAGCTCGACCGTGTTGCCGGTGCCTGTTGCAGATGCCACCTGCATGCCCTGCATGTTGTAGAGGGCGGCGGTGACACTGCTTTCTGCCGGCGACGCGATCTCATATACGCCGTTGCCTTTGTTCTGGATGAGCAGATGGTTCTTGTCTGCGCTCACACCCCGGATGGCGCTCCGGTCAAGGATGTACTTGATGCCTTCATAGGCGTTGACAAGGCCGTTGGGACCCCACTGGTCCGGAGCGTTTTCGGGCTTGGTGGTGCAGTGCTGTATCACGTCGAGCATTTCCTCATAGTTAAGGGTCGGGTCGGCCTGGAGCCAGAGGGCGGCTATGCCGGCCATGTGCGGCGATGCCTGTGAGGTACCGGCCATGATGGTCCAGTGGTAGGTCTTTGCGGTGCCTTCGTCGTAGTACTCGTATACACTGGGTGTGCCGTAATATATGGCGTTCGAGCCCAGTTTCGACATGTATGGTGTCGAGCAGGTCGAATAGATCACATATCCCGGGGCGATTACGTGCGGACGCAGTGAGCCGTCCTGCTGGTGCCCCCACGACGAGAACGAGGCCACGCCCGGGAAACTTGTCTCGGCCGGGTAGATCACATATCCCTGATATGACTGACCACCCTGACGGGAGGTATATGCGCCTACCGAGATGATCTTGTTGCCGCCGGCGAGGCTGTTGTATGTGCCGTCGCCGTCTGAACCGGTGTAACCTTCTTTGCCGCGGTCGGTGAGGTAGGTCATGAAATAACCCTGGTAGGGTTCGGCATAGATCTGTATGCGCTGGCCCGGCTCACCCTCGACCCTGAGAGCCATGGCATGGGTGCGCCTCGTGGTGGTAGTGGCGGTGAGGTAGAAAGCCAGTTCGGCGTGGTAGCGGTTGTTCTGGCCGTAGATCTGGGCATAGCCGCCGGCGTAGCTCCTTGTGAACACGCTGTTGAATTCCTCTACGTTTCGGTCGACCTGGGCGGCTGTCACTCCCGAGGGGGTGTTGCCGTTTACCATGAAACGGCGGTTGTTGGCCGGAATTTCGAACGAGTATACCGGCTCGCCGGGATTGGCGAGTTCCACGATGTCAAGATATACCTTGAAGGGGGTGTCGTCGTTGCTCCACACGGTCACGGTGCCGAGTGCCTGGGCGTTCTGGCCGAGACCACCATAGGGGTCGGTGAGATTTTCTGACGGAGAGAGGAATGTGCGCAGCACGGTCTCGTCTTCGGTGAATTCCTTGTAGATGCCGATCTTCTCGGTGCCTTCGTTGCCGGCAGCCATGAATACATGCAGGCCGGTCTCGTCAACGATATCGTCGAGTGCCTTGGCGAGGGGCTCGGTGGCGTCATGCGAGCCGAGGTTGTTGCCCCATGAAAGGTTGAACACAGCCGGTTTGCCCACCGATTTGGCGTAATCGGCAAGGCGCTGGGCGGCGTCGAGCATGTTAGACTGCGTACCCTGGCCGCCACCCATGAACATCTCGGCTCCGGGAGCGATGCCGCGCAGGTCCATCTCGCTGTCAGGGTCGCGGAATGATGCACCCATGATTCCAAGCACATGTGTGCCATGGGTCTCGCCGTCGTCGTCAGTGCGGTAGCCTGTTATGTCGTACACGCTTTCGCCGGGATGCTGTTCGCGGAAATCATTGATAAGATGCGCAGGTACATATATCTGCGGCACGTACGACGTGCGTCCGTATTTGAGGGCGCGCACCACGCGCGAGAGTCCGTTTTCATCCTTGAATCCGATATGGTTGGGGTCGATGCCCGAGTCGTATGCGCCGATTACCACACCGGTGCCGTCGTAAGGCTGTTCCAGATCTTCGCCACTGTGCACGCGGTCAACGTCGGTGACAATGCGGGCCTGGTCGTTGCGTAGCCGTGCGGGTCGGTCGATGACGGCGTTGATTACGCCTTCGGCGGCGAATACGTCGGCAACCTTGTCGACGGGTATTATCACGGTCGCTATGTTGCCGTAGGTGTTCTGCACCTCAGCGCCCGCACGTCGGATGTTGTCGAGCGTTGTCTGATCGGTAAACTCTATCAGCGCGCCGGTGGTAAGTGCCGCCGGAGCTTTGACCGACAGGGGCAGCGCGGTGTCTCCTTTAAGTCCGGCCAGATAGAATTCGTCTGACATGGACATCTGCACCTGCGCGTTGGCCAGCAGACCTGCCGATGCCAGAGAGGCCAACAGTAAATATTTTTTCATCTGATTTAAAGGATTGATTATCAGTAATAGCATGACGCAATATGGGGATTCGCCCATGGTGTCGTCCCGGTGTCGGTGACGCGATGAATCAGTTCTCTGCAAGCAACATCTGCGATTTTCCACACACCAATTGCAAAGTTATGAATATTATGGAAATATTCAATGATTTTGTCAATTATTTTGGATTATTTATATGCTTTTGAGCAGAAATTGAGCAGAATTCCGATGTATTGCAGGCAAGCGTGGTCGTTATCGCGACATTATGAATGTGACACGCCCCTCACAGGTAGTGAGTGTGGTCTGCCAACTTATGTCGGCACCCTCAGACGCCGTGATGAAGTGGCACAGCGCTATACCCATGTCAAGACAGGTGAACCCGTTGGATGTGGCGTTGTAGAGTTCCACACGGCGGTTGCTGGCGCTCACGTCGGCACGCCATGGCTGACAGTTGCCTGACGAGGGGGCCACGCGCACGGCCTCGAGTATTCCGGTTATCTCGCGGCTGTCGGTGGCGGCGCTGTCTATTCCGGTGAAAAGCCTGTCGAAAGGCTTGCGCCGGGTGGCGCCGACCATAGCGCGTGCCATGCGTTCGGCAAAACGTGTGGAAGGGGTGCGGTGACCGACCGGACTTACAGCCACAATCTTCATCTGATCCGGAATTCTGGCGACGGCATCGAACCTTTTCCTTGAAAATGTGCCGCCGAGCCAGCAGGTATCAAGGCCCATTGCCGTGGCGTCGAGAATAAGTCGCTCGAATGCCGCGGCTCCGGCGATGCGGTCGGCGTAAGTCGTGCCGCAGGCGAGAATCAGAAACTGTCGCGCGCTCTTGATGAATCCGTAGGTGCCTGTGGCGCCATTGAGGCTGTCGTCGCTCACAAGCCGTATCTCCGGCAGGGTGACGGTCACCGGGCGCCCCTGGGCATCTTTGATGCTTTCAAAGAGCGTGCGAGAGAAATCCGTGGCGCGCCCGATGGCCTCGGTCAGCCGGGCATGTGTGTCGCTGTCAAGAGCAAGCCCGTTGTATGTGCGCCAGCTGTGGCGCTGTGCGATGGCGTCGGTGATGTTCATATCATCAGGTATGTGGGGGGTAAAAATCAGGGGCACATCATATAATATAATGTGCCCCTGTGTGGTGGTATTGGTCAGACTGGTGATGTCTTATTTGAGTTTGGTGTCGATGAACTCGCGGAGTTCGGGCGAGGGATCAACGGTGTAGAATTTCTCGTAATACTCGCGGGCTTTGTCGAGGTCTTTCTGTGTCTGGTAGTACGAACCGAGACGTGCATAGATGCCGCGGTAGATGTTCTTGCGTTTCTCGAGGTTTTCGGGATCGCTGTCAAGCACGGCAAGGGTGGCCATGTCGGCATCGACTACGTTCTGGTCAACCTGACCTTTGTTGGCCACACGGAAAATGTCAGAACGTGTGTTGAGCACCAGCGGGTTGTCGGGAACGCGCTCGATAACCTGTGCGATGGCCTTCTTGGCGTTGGCCACGGCGTTGGCGAAGGCCACAGAGTCGGTCTCCATGTTGGTGATGGCCAGGTTCTGATAGCGGCGTGCCAGCGAGAAGATGTCGTTGGGGTCTACATCCTCACCCATGGCATCAACATATTTCTGCATCGACTCGGCTGCCTTGTCATACATTTTTGCCGAGTTGTATGCGCCTGAAAGATCCTTGAGCAGGTTCACCTTGTCGGGAGCCACTTTTACGGCGTTCTCATAGGCGTAGACGGCGAGAGTGTCCTGGCCCATGTCCTGCAGAAGTTCGCCGTACTGAGAGTAGTCCTGGGCGTTGAGCTGTGCCTTGCCGTTGGCGAAGAGTTTGTCGGCGGCGGCTTTGGCAGCCTCGGGGTTCTTCATGGCCTTCTGGTTGTAGAAGAGCATGCGCTGCATGTAGAAGTTGGCGGGATCCTCTTTCAGGATTTCTTCGGCCAGGTCGTGGCTGTCCTGATAGCGCTGGGCGAAGAAAAGCAGACCCACCAGGCGCTGTTTGTCCTGTTTGAAACTGTTGGGGTTCTGGATATACTTCTCGTACTGCTCGGCGGCTTTGGTGAGCTGGTTGTTGTCGTAGTATTTCTCGGCGAGCTCACGCTGTGCGAGGGCCGAGTTGGGCTGTTTGTCGAGGAGCTCGTTCAGCTTGTTGATGGCGAACTGGGGGTTTACCGAGAAATATGTGCGGGCATATTTCACGTAAGCCTCGGGGTGCTCGTTGTCGGTGTCGAACTGAGCGGCCATCTCATAGTTGCCGGCAGCCTCGCCGACGTTGGTCTTGGCCAGGCGGTCACCTTCGAGGATGAACGGGGCCGGAGCGTTTTTCTGGGCCTTCTTGGCATCGGCGAGAGCCTTGTCAAGTTCTTTCTGATACTTCACGGGGTCGGCCACGAAGTAGGCGCGGGCAATCTCGGTGAGGATGTCGGCGTTCTTTTTGGCTTTGCCTTTGGCGTCTTTGAAGTATGACTGGGCCTGCGAGAGATTCCCCTCGGCAAGCGCGATGGCGCCGAGACCCACGTAGTTGTAACCGTTGTCGGGGTTGGCGGCTATACCTTTGTCGAAGTTGGCCTTTGCGGCGGCACGGTCACCTTTGGCCATGTCGATCTGGCCCAGGTAGTAGTAGGCGGTAGCCTGGTCGGTGCCCGGTTCGGCGATTGTTTTCGACAGGATAATCTGGGCTTCCTCAGGCTGGTCGGCACGGAAGTACTCGATACCGTCCTTATACCCCTGCTGGGCCGACATGCCCAGAGCGGTGCCTAAGAAGAGTGAAACAAGAAGTTTTGCTTTCATGTTACTGTTTGAGCTTTTATGTTACTTTTTCCTTATTAAACGTATATGTAGGGGGCTTTATTATCAGTCACGGGTGCCGTTCATTGCCGGAAAGAGCCGTTTCATTGGCATTTACGGTTGATTCCGGGGCGGCATGTCAGTTCACCTGCACCATGCGTCGGTAGACTGTGCCCGGCAACACGCCTGTGGTCTGTATCAGTTTCTGCCCCTGAAACGAGGTCACGAAGGTAAAGAACCCGTTGGCCAGCGAGCCTGACGCACCGGTGTTGATCATCCAGATTGACCGGTAAAGCGGGTAAGTGCCGTCAAAGATATATGCCTGATAGGGTTTCACGGCCACACGCGAGTCGTTGTGGCGCATGGGCATCACCTTAACCTCGGCGATGAAGTCGGTGGCGGTGGAGTCGTCGCGTTCAAGTGTCTTGGTCTTGTCCTCCACTGAAAGGTCGGCGGTGCGCAGGTCGGTCGAAATCCAGCTGACGCCAACGAGACCCACGGCGTTGCGGCGCTCGCGCACGGCCTCGAACACTTTTTTCATCGAGCCTGCTGTATAGACGTTCTTGGCGAACGGTTTGCCACCCATGATCGAGTCGACGGCGTATGTGACCACCGACGAGCCGTTGTGGTCAAACACCACCTGTATGTCGCCGAGTTTCGACGGTGCCAGATCGTTCCACTTCGTGATCTGACCGGTGAGAATCTCGCCCAGGTCTTTTACCGACATGTTCTCAATGTCGTTTTCGGGGTTGACGATCACGGCAATGGCGTCGACAGCGATGCGTTTCTGCTTGGCGAAATGCTTGCGCCCCTTCAGCACCTGTTCCTGCTCGCGGGTGAGCGGGGTGGCGGTCACGGCCACACGGGCTTTGCCGCTCATCAGCGAGTCGATGGCGGCGTGGTTGTCGATGTAATAGGGGAGTACGGCGGCATGGGGGTAGCAGAACTCGAAGACCTCGATTTCCTGCTCCATGATATTCTCGAATGAGGCGTCGCATGCCATGACCAGAGTGCCGGCAGTCGACGAGTTTTCCTGAGGCGGTTTGCGCTTGCCCCCTTTGCTCTTGCATCCGGTGGCTAACAGCGCCAGTATCAGCATTAGCGGCGCGAAGATGCGTATGTTTTTAGTCATAATGTCGATAGTATGTTGCCGGAATGCGCCTTCGCCGTGGCAGCGATGGCACACCCGGGTTTACAAAGTTACACAACTTATGTGCTCAGAGCAAATAAGAGGGGCAAAAAATTTTTAGAGGCTGTTTAATAATAAATGTTAACGTTCCGGTGGCCGGTTTTTGCGATAAATTGCATTAAATCAAAAGGGAGCATAGCGGGCTATGTGACCGTTGATTTAATGCGATTT
>OGQT01002915.1_pt1 | contig 11541 bp, 7 predicted proteins | sample 1553261 | NCBI WGS metagenome assembly OGQT01 (sample SAMEA2579992, study PRJEB22360) | human gut metagenome | biome: human gut; feature: human-associated habitat; material: faeces | place: Denmark | collected 2008/2010
TTAATTCGTTTGTTATACATCAACAAGGCTTCGTAGTTGTTGTTATATGAATTTTCCTGAAATTCGTCGTATTGTCCGTCGACATCGAACGGAGAGTTGTAGTTGGAGAATGTCCATCCCGATCCGGTCTGTATATCCGTTGCTCCCCGTAATCTGAGTCTTAATCCTTTGTAAAGATCGAAATTCAATGTAATATCACCGAAGAACCATTGTTTGGTATCTGCATTCGAGGTTTCGTGCATCGACCAATACGGATTTTGGAATCCTCTGAAAGAGTGAGGCGTACCGTCTGGATTTTTATAATCGGATAATTCTTCGTACGATGCGTCACGAGGTCAGCATGTAAATCGGGTTTCGGTTTGAATTATTACGGAATGCGCGGTTATCCACATTGTCTATCGTATAACGGGTATTGACGTCGATACTTAACCATTTTTTTAGTTTCATCGTAGTGCGTAGGTTGAAAGCGTGTCTGTCTCGTTCGTTAAATCCTTCCAATATATCGTTCCCGTGGGTATTGGTATAAGAGAAACGGATAGATGCAATTTCTGCAACTTTATCGATCGATACGCTGTTGGTCATCATATAACCGGTTTGATAGAGTCCGCTGATATTATTGTCTCCGGGGACATATTTTTTTACTTGTCCGTTGCGTCCGATTACATCAAATCCCAGCATCGGCATACCGAAACATAATTGCGAGTAATCGGTCGTAAGGTTTGCCATTCCGTAGGGTAATGAAGGATCATACCAGCTTTTATCGTATGTGTTGATTCCCGTATGTAGTTGTCCGCCGTTACCGCTTCCGTAAACATTCTGGTACATCGGGTATTGATATAATGTGTTGAACATCATGTTAAACCCATACGAAACACCGAGTCCGGCTTTGCGAGAAGCTTTTTTTGTCGTGATCAGAATAATGATCTGACAGATATCCTGAAGCACCAGGAACCCATTGTGATACAGTACAGTAATATAATTCATCTGATGAGCATCGATCAAGGTTTTTTTATAGATCAACAGATACGATACCACCGAATTTAACAGATACAGACAATAGATCAGCACCAGATGATCCACGTCCGGGCGGTCTTTCATCAGAATATTCAGAAACGGGATCAGGCACAGACCTGCCGCCATGACAAAAAGTGCCGTCATGCGATAAAAGGTGCGGAACATCCGCATCAGAATCTGCTGTTTTTTAATGTCCCCTTTTGCGATCGGGGCATACAATGCATAAGTGATTGCCGTTCCAACGCCAAGCTCGGATAACGACAAAATATTCAAAATATCGGTGAACAGGCCGTTAATTCCGACGTAACCTTCGCTGAGCATTCTCGTAAAAACAACTCTTGTAAAGAATCCCATCAGAATTGCCGAAACCTGTGCCACAAACGCTACACTTGTATTCATAACGGAATATTCTGTTCTTGATTTTTGTTTCACTCTTCACGAATCCTTTCTTTTTAGGTATAATAACATGATGCCAGAATTGTGGGAGTACGAAGTACGGAACAATTCGTATGGCATCTTTTGACCCCAACATCATAACATGAGCCAAAAGACAAATAGACATAAAATCCAAAAGGAGCTAAACCATTTTATGAAAAAAAAACTATCTTTCTGGGGCAATATCGCCATCTTTACTCTGTGCGTTGCACTGGTAATCGCAGCTTCTTTTTATGCCCTGTCGGTGCGGCAGCTGAACGTTGTCTATACACCGGCAGACTCAAAAGAATCTACAGCGGATATTACAAACCCTTTCTGCGGTTTCTATAAGATAAACGGCTATGTACTTGCCGAGGATAAAACTGCCAGGGATGCCGACATCTGGTGCCAGAGAAGCTGTAAGGACACTCCGTACCCTCTCATGCTTCTGGAGATCAATCTGCGAAATTATGCTGATCAGGATCTCAGTGCCAACGCTCTTTCGCAGCTTAACCGCATTTTTAAGATCTGCGAAAAGAAGAAAAAACAGATCATTCTTCGCTTTCTCTATGACTGGGACGGCAAAGCCAAAAAAACGGAGCCTTCTGATTTTTACCGCATCAAAAACCACATTCAGCAGGTTTCTGCCACAGTAAATGCCCATGCCGACTGTATTTATATCCTTCAGGGACTTTTTATCGGCAACAATGGCGAGATGAACAATACCAACTACGGAGACATTGACCAGATGCGTCAGCTTGCAGAGACACTGGCAAAGAATATTTCGCCTTCGATCTATCTTGCTGTGCGTACCCCGGCTCAGCTCCGTGGCATTCTCTACAGCCGTACACCAATGGCAGGCCAGAGCGACGAGGGGAGCCTTGCTTCCAGACTGGGACTTTTCAATGACGGTATGCTCGGCTCTGTCTATGATCTCGGTACATACGATGATACACCACTGACTTCCGCCAGTGAATTTAACGAACAGGGCACAAGGAGCGAAGAACTTCTTTTCCAGAACAAGCTCTGCCAGTATGTTCCAAACGGCGGTGAAGTCACGATCGATAATAAATACAATAACCTGGACAATGCCATTTCGGATCTGTCCACGATGTGCGTATCGTACCTGAATTCGGATCACGATCTTGCCGTGCTGAATAAATGGAAAAATTCTACTTACACCGGCTCCGGCGTATTTTCCGGATGCAGCGGTTACGATTATATCCGTGCCCATCTGGGCTACCGCTACTTTATAAAATCATCCAGCCTGGATTTCCATGCCTTTATGAGCGACAAGGCCTCTCTGTATCTTACGATTGAAAACGTCGGTTTTGCCCCGGCATACCGGCAGTTTGATACTGCTCTGATCCTCACGAACCAGGAGACAGGCGAGTCCAGGAGGATGAAAACAGAGATCGACAACCGCTCGATCGCCGGCAGCGATCAGTCTGAGTTTAAGATTGAACTCGATGTACGCTCTTTTGCAAAAGGCACTTATCAGGTGAATCTGGAAATGAAAGATCCCTACACCGGACAGGTCATTCATTTTGCAAACACCGGTTCCGAAGAGAGTGCCACCGTTTCTGTCGGAAGACTTGTGATCCCATGATGAAACAGGACTCAGCTCTTACCGTTCCGACAGAACTCTTTCTGGCTTTATACACTGTGCAGACTTCCGATCAGCAGGCGGTCTGCACTGTTTTTATTTGCAAAAGAAATGATTTTTCCGTCTTTTTTCCTGCGGATCTGAAGAAAAATATTTCCTTTCATTGCCCCGGTCTCTGTCTCCACTTTGTATGTGCTTCCGCCATGCCACTTCTGCACTTCTTCTGACAGCAGCATCTCTTTTCTTTCTTTTTCATTTTCCTGGATCAGAAAAAGCTGTGCCTCCTGAAACAGGGAAGCGAATCCGCAGTTTTCCACTTCAAAAACAAACTTTATTTTATCACGTTTTGGCACCTGCATTTCCACTTTTTTCAGAACAAAACGATACCCGAGGTGGGCACTGACGTATTCATAAAGCGTTTTGCCGCTCCAGATTCCGTCTTTGCCGCAGCTCTGTGCTTTCCACTGATCCAGGATTCTCGTATCATGCACCAGATTCAGATAAGCAAGATGCATCTTTTGCATCTCGGATATCACCGCTTTTGCATCCTTTGTAAGGATCTGATCTGCCCTGTCCGGATCTGCCTCCGCGATCGCCTCTCCGCCACACGGGAAATCACGGCTGATCTGTTCGATAAATTCCAGCTCTTCCTTTCGGCTCCACGGCTTTTCCCATCCGACCGCCTCACGCATCATCGTGCCAAAAGTCCCAAGATGCGTTGTCGATCCGAAAATCCCGTCATCAAACAGACCTAAAACCTTCCATTCCCGTTTCTGAAATTTCTCTTCCGGGATCAAAGTACGCCACTGTGCCGGTGTCCGCACTGCCACACGAATCTTGTCTGTGGTATGTATTTTCAGCATATCCCACATCTGTCTGATATGTTCTTCCGTCAGATATGCCGAGGTATGCATCTCTCCCCAGCTTCCCACCAGAAAGCCCTGAAAAACAAGAACACTGTGCTTCTCTTTTTCCAGCACTTCCCCGATCTGTATGAGATGCGTCAGAACCAGCTCAAAACTTTCTGGCTCCGCCTCCAGCCCTTTTCCTTCCCGGTCGTATACGGGACGCAGGATCACATCTTTTTTATGTGATGCGAAAAAATATAAAATCGTTTTTATGTTATAAATCGCCTGTTCATCCAGCGGTTTTTCACGGAATTTCTGAAGATCCAGCAAGACAAGTGCCAGTGTTTCCTGCTCATGCAGACTCCATTTTAACTCCTGTGGATCGATTTTTTCTTCCACCGGAAAGGTATAGATCTCGTACCATCCTCTCTCCGGATTTTCGTAGAGGATTTCTTCTCCTTCTTCCAGAACTTCCTGTGAAAATTCCCAGGCTTTTTTTTTCTTCCAAAATCCAATCATATTTGCTTTTATCCTCGTATCTGTCCCTTATTTTAAAGTAAAGCGTACATTCACAATCCGCTTCTCTGCGTTCAAAAACTGCACATCTTAATTATCGTTAAACCGAAACATCTGAAGGACATCTTCTTTTTCTGCTGTCAGCTTTTCTGAGGCTTTCTTGCCATACTCCCGACATTTCTCTTCGTCCGAAAGAAGTTCTTCGATCCCTGCACTGATGCCTTCCGGGGTCAGCTGGCACATTTTTCCGTCCACGCCATCAATGACCTGCTCACGATTTCCGCTGCAGTCTGACACCAGTAAGGTGCATCCCAGGATCTGTGCCTCCTGAATAGCAATACTTTTTCCCTCAAACAGCGTCGCATGTACATATAAGTCACACTGTGCATAGTAAGGATAAGGATTGGTCTTTGCCCCAAGAAGAATAAAGTCATCTTTCAAGCCAAGATGGTTGATCTTTATCTGAAGCCTATCCCTTAACTCACCCTCACCGAGTACATACCATTTTGCTTTTACACCATGATCTTTCAAAATCTTCATGGCATCAATAGCAATATCATAGGCCTTCTGTGCCGTCAGCCGTCCAACCGTCAGGATCCGCTTGCCATCGTAAGCATCCTCAAATCCTCCTGCCAGTTTTGATTTTCGGATAATTTCTTCGTTATCCAGAAGATTATGGAACACACCAGTGTAACTTCTACACTCCGGATAAACTTCCAGAAAACTCTTTTTTACTTCATCGGATACCGTAAACACCCGATCAAAATTCAGATAGCAATCCCGATCCAGACTGCGGCTGTAGCCTGCATAACTGTAATCTACATGCAGAAACGTAACCTTGCGGTCTGCCCGGATATGATCATGGATATAATATGTTGATCCGCCCTCCAGAAAGGCAACTGCCATATCATAATGTCCATCGATCACCTGTGCGCTGTCCGCCATCACCCTCCAGAGCAGCTTGTCCGGATAAAGCTTTCCTTTTTTCAGCATTTCTGCCATATTTTTGAGCATATATCCAAGATTTTTGAAAATAGCTCCTCTCATAAAAAGACGTTTGAAGATCTGCCGGTTCAGAATATGCTTTCCCTTTTTCGATAAAACCGACGCATCCGAATAAGATTGATTTAAAATTTTCACCTGTTCCGGGACCTGATGGATCAGTTCTCCCTGTGCCAGCAGTACATAAAGTAAAACTTCATATTCGTTCTCAGGAAATCTTTTCAAAAGCTCCAGCAGAGCTTTCTCTGCACCTGCACCGCCAAGTGTGTTGATTACAAACAGTACCTTTTTCATGATTCTTTCATCCTCTCTTCTGTATCTCCCTGATGTCGATCAAATACTTTCGGCGACGGGCAGGTACCTTTGGTTCTCTTCAACAAATGTCCATTGCAGAAAATATGAATATCCAGATTTTTTTCCATATTTCGGATCCTCGCATAGGCAACGCTCCATCCGACAAAGCAGCCAGCCACCAGACCAATTCCATACCAGATTTCCGAAAAATATGTGGAAATGATGCTGCCGATCATAGTGGACAGGCAAAAGGACAGACCGGTCATCACAGATCCTTTCAGATCATTGAAATAGTATAAAAATATAATTTCCGCATACATCAGAAAGAGAATGAAGTATCCGGCTGTCAGACAAGGATAAATACGCATGGTCATACCTCCAAATCCAAGCCTTGGAAGAAAGATCATACAAAACAAAAATATAACAAGTGTAATAATAAACTGTACACGGGCAAGGCTCATCAACTCCTCAGCCAGCATACGGAACATTCTTTTTTTGGTAATTTCAATATCGCACCCTCTTCCGCCGATCACGGCTTCCGAGTAGGCTTTGTATCTCTCATGGAAATGCATTTCCACACGGCTGATAAAAATGACACTCGCCGAAATATTCGTGAACATCGCCAGACAGGTTGCCATATCATACGACTGCACACAGACAAAACTCCGAACTACGATCATCCGCAGATCCGTCGTCCAGAAAACAAAATTGTGGATATACAGTCCGAGCGTATACAGAAAGTTTGTCGCAACCAGCGGCCAGTATTCTTTAAAATATCCAAACACCGCCCGGTAATTTCCACTGTTCTCACGGAAATAACTTCGTACCACCGAAAACTCCAAAGCCGCGATCAGCCAGAATCCGATCGTCAGTGCCAGAAGCATACTGTAGGTGATGCTTTTATGTAACCCACGCACAAACCAGAAGGACAATAACACCGTGACGGTCATTCCAATGATAAAGAAGAACGAAATCTTCTTGTAATCCTTACAGATGGACAGATAAAGCATCGAATAAAATACAAATACCAGTGCGATAAATCCACAATATCCGGTAAAAACATAAATGATATCCACTTTTCCGACAAGATATTCATGAATACAAAACGGAATTCCGACCAGAGAACTCAAAAGAATATTTAAAAACAGTCCGACATAATAGCATGCCATAATGTCCGCATACGTTTCCTCATAGATCACGTCCGACATATACTTTGACAGCACCGAGTTAAAAGGCGATGCCGTCAGCAGTGCAAAGATAAAGATATAAAGCACCGTACAGGAAAACAGCTCCCTTGTCACATATCCGACCGAAGAAAAATCGAGGAAATATTCCATGATACACAGTGCACCGATGACCGTCAGCATCGGAGCGATGGTCATGACGGTGCTGTAGCCCATACCGATTACGTCGGTTGTCAGGGTATTTTTTCCATATATGTTATTTAATTTAACACCTATACCAGCCATAGCTTCTTTCCCTTCTTTTTCTATCTGATCTCAAAAGGCTTCTCTGTCCATTCGATCTGCTGCTGATCTGCAAACTCCTTGTAAATATTCCGGTAAACCTCTTTCATCTGCTCAATCCGGTAAAACTGTTTTACTCGTTTGTATCCGGCCTCTCCCATCTGCTCCCGCAGTTCTTTGTGCCAGGCGAGCGTCACCATCGCCTCCGCGATCTCCTCAATGTTCATGATATGTGTCAGGATTCCGGAATCTCCAAATCCGTCATTCACTCCGAAAAGCAGTTCCCGACAGTTTCCGACATCCGTTGCAACGACCGGCTTGTGTGCCGCAAAACTCTCCAGAATGGTCAGCGGCTGACCTTCACTGATACTGGTAAGCAGCGTAAAATCCATTTTCCCCAGATAATCCCGGACATTGATCCTGCCCGTAAATTCCACATCCGAAACATTCAGAGCCTTTACCAAATCAAAACATTCCTGTGCATATTTTTTGTCTTCATCCGTTGGTCCCATGATCCACAGTTTCAGATTCGGAACTTTCTCTTTCGCAAACGCAAACGCCTGGATCATCGTCTTGACATCCTTGATCGGTGCGACACGCAGCACTGCTCCGGCATTAATCCACTGCTCATCCTCCCTGGTTTTTCCCGGAATATCTGTAAGGTTCGCCATATTGATCCCGTTTGGTGTCACCCGGATCTTCTCCGGCGGACAGCCAAGATCGATCTGCAGAAGTTTTGCACGTTCATAGAGGCATGTTACCGTATCTGCTTTCTGATAAGCCAGAAGCGACATCTTTTTGAACTGCTCGATCCAGATGTTTTTGTAGACACCTTTGACCCAGTTTGCCTTGATCAGCTCCTCCTCTCGCTCTCTGGTGTAAATGCCATGCTCAGAGATCAGAAGCGAACTGTTATGGAAATGCTTTGCCATACTGCCGAGCACACCGGCATATCCGGTTGCCACGCAGTGATAGAGATCTGCCTGCGGCACTTTCATCTTCAATGTCCAGAAAAGCGGCAGATAGATCGATCGCATCGTCCACAGGAAATCCGAAAAAACGATATTGGCATACTGTCTCTTATAACACTCCCGGACAATCTGAAAGAAATCCGGTCCCATCAGAAGATCATCCACCGACACGCCTTTTCGCTGGAACAGATCAAAGATCACACCCCATTCGATTTTCCGGTTCATAACCAGATTCGTCAGTTCGGTGCGTTCCTTCTTCGAGAGATGGAAACGCTTTCGTACTTTTCGCTCTCTCTCTCCTTCTTCCCACTCGCAGTCCTCCAGATAAAGTTCATAGACCTGCGTCAGATTCTCCGGCAGTTCATACACAAACTTGCCTCGCACGGATCTGTTTGCCACGATCGTCAGCAGAATAAATTCAATATTTGGAAATGACTTGATCATGCTGTTGATCCAGCCAGAAACGCCTCCGACCACATAAGGATAACAGCCCTCTGCTACAATACAAACCTTCATGTTCTTCCTCTTCTTTATCACTGATGCCGGGAATCATAGGAAAGCCCCGGTTCGTCAACCTGTATCTTTACGGTATGATCTTCCGCATGGATCAGATAAGCATCTTTTTCAATCTTTGTCTGACTTCCGCCTTCGATGTCCTCGATCTTTTCTCCGTGCGTCCGCAAAATAAACCAGCTGTCCGCTTTTGTCGTATTTAAAGTGATCACATTTTCTTCCCGCGATTCCGTATAATCCACATTCAGGAAGGTACGCACCCTCCGGTCGCTCTCGGAAAGTGTCGTCGCCGTAAAACAGTTAAATTTATTCCAGTAGGTCAGAAGATTGCTCGCAAATCGCCTCTCCATGATCTCCCAGCGGTCTTTTTCGTTCTGCGGCCAGAAAATATCCTGCAGATTCAGCATGATATTCGTATACCCCAGTGCACTTTGAATGCTTCGCATGCGAAAATCCGCACTGTATGTATAATGCATGCCGTCACCGACTACCGGCTGCAGTGTGATCGAGTCCGAAGCATAGGACACGACCGGATGCTTCTCGGTATACTCACAGATCAGCGTACTGACATTTTTCAGCAGCTTTATCTCCGATAAATTCAGCACATCGGTAAGATCCCGTTCTTCCGCAAATGCTGCACCATAGCGATAATCACTGTCTGCATTTGCAAAAAATTCGCCGTCACGATCCACTTTTTCCTCCAGCGAATCTGCACTTTTATATTCCATGGAAAGACCTGCTTCGGCACTTTGCTCCTTGAACTGTTTCAGATAAAACTCCAAAAACTCACTGTCCGGCTCAATCCCGTCTTTATAATCTGCCTGGGGCTGGATAAAGCAGGTCATCTTCAGGTCGCTGTGTTCCACAATGGAGATCAGGGTCGGCCAGATAACATCACGTCCGACTCCGGTCACCGACTGACTGTACAGCTCCATCATTTCCGCATTATTTTCATCCGCAAATCCCGGGAAATTGACCATCGACAGATTCTGTGCATTTACGATCGGATAAATGCTGTACTCTGATGCCTCTGTCAGCATTCCATCCAGAATCCCGCTGGCCGTGCTGTCTTTTAAATAATCGCCGACCACTGCAAAAATACTGCCCCGGTACATACCATTTCTCCAGATCAGCGTCGGCAGATCTTCATTTTTGATATCCCTGCTGGTTTCTTCCTTAAACATTCCGACCATATAGGTCTTGGTGCCGCTTCCAACCTGATACCACGGCACATCGAGCGTCAGATCCTGCCTGTCTTTCTCATTCTCTTTAACCGGCGTTTCATAGATCTGTTCACCGCCAAGAAGCAGTCCTTCAAATAACTTTACACCATTAAGCTTTACTTTTTCTGAAATAACCTTACTGATTCCGAGAAAGTGCATCAGTTCCTCATTATTTTCAATCAAAGCCGGATCTTCCAGACATCCGAAGACAATGATCGCTCCCCGTTTCTGAAAACGCTCCAGGCAATCCAGATCTTCTCCCTGTGCATACTTTTCTGATTCCAGAATGATCATTTCCGGAAGATGAGCCTTGCTTTGAATGTATTCGTCCATGGATTTAACGGAAAACATATCCCACTTCACATAATCCGCCCATCTCTTTACCTCCGTTCCCATAGCACCGGAAACATCGCCGATAAAAAGCACGCTTTTTTCCGAAATGAGTAAAGACAGATCCTTTCTTTCTGCCTTCGACTGTTCGATGACCTCTTTTCCGTCTGCTTTTCGCTCAGACAGACTGGCATTGGCATCATACTGGTTTGCCTGATCTCGCAGTACCATGGAAAACTGAGTCAGGAATAACAGTACAACCATCATAATCACAATACTGAAAAATTTTCTTTTTGAAACCATACTCTATTTTCCTGCCTCCTGTTTTCCGGATGCATCGCTCTGTTGCTGCGTTTCATTCGTTGCTTCACTCTGTTGCTGCGTCTCATCCTGTGTATCTTCGGCTGTCTCATCCTGCATCTTGTTCTGATTGTATCTGTAGTCTATCGCAAAATTATACTGATGATACATATTCTGCTCGATCTTATAGCAGATGAACTTATTGTCCTCATAATAGACCTTCATTTCATTCGGATAAAGCTCTATAAACGCCTGTGCCCAATAATACATTCTGGACATCACGATCCATCTTCCTTCTCCCTGATACATACCGATGCCGCCCACATTCGGCAGGGAACGGCTGGCTCCCTTTCTGGAGATCGACTGACCGCTCTTTGCATAAGAAACCGCATAATCGCCTGGAATTTTTTCAATAAAGAAATAAACCGTTTTGGTCGGAATGATGACTTTCGTATTTTTTTCCAGAGTTTCCATTCCACGCAGAAACGTAATCGTCTCATAATGCCATCCGTGATCCAGTCCCATCTGCGTCTCATCGTTCGCCGATACGATCGTCCAGGTCTTATCTTCATTTTCATGGATAATATTGCTCAGGCAGGTGATCGCTCCATTCATCACAAAACCGCTGGAGAAATCGGACTGTTTGATCATATGATTCTGGAACATTCCCATCAGAACCGCTGCCGTAACAACCAGCGACACAGCATTCCTTACCAGCCGCAGTTTCCGCAACGGCAGCACCATATACAGCAGTCCGTCTGCCAGTGCCGTAAGAGCCGCACTGAGCAGATAAACATAATAAATACTGCATCTTGCTCCATCCATCAACGGCGGCAGTCCAAACACGCCTGCACACAGCAAAATGGTCACGATCCACATACAGAATCCCATGGACATCAGCATCGCTCCGTATTCTGTCCGCCTGAAAACACAGAATATAAATCCAAGCAAAAGCAGCAGTGCAAAAGATGCCAGGATCATATAACCGATATTTTTCACATCCAGTTTAATAATGAATTCCAGGATTCGACTGCTCATTTCCGA
>OGQT01002934.1_pt1 | contig 11503 bp, 6 predicted proteins | sample 1553261 | NCBI WGS metagenome assembly OGQT01 (sample SAMEA2579992, study PRJEB22360) | human gut metagenome | biome: human gut; feature: human-associated habitat; material: faeces | place: Denmark | collected 2008/2010
CACGCGCTCGTCGAGCGGCATCCACGGTTTTTTTGCCGTGTTGCGCCCGATTGCCACGATCACGCGCTCAAACAGCGGCAGCGCGCGGTCTACTATTGACTTGTGGCCTATGGTGAACGGGTCAAATGACCCGGCGAAGAAAGCGGTTGCCATGATTTATATATAATAATAGGTGCCGTGTCACTCTTCCACCACCAGATTCTCGATGATGAATTCCTGGCGGTCAGAGGTGTTCTTGCCCATGTAGAAATCGAGCAGGTCGCCCACGGCGTCCTCTTTGCGCAGTGTCACGCGGTCGAGGCGCATGTCGGGGCCTATGAAACCCTTGAACTCGTCGGGCGAGATTTCACCCAGACCTTTGAAACGGGTTATCTCGGCGCTCGAGCCCAGGCGTGTCACGGCGGCGTCAAGCTCGGCGTCAGAATAGCAGTAGGTGTCGGCGCCGGCCGCGGGGCTTTCGGGCGTGCCGTCGGCTTTGGCGCCATCTTTTTTCGCCTTTGAGCCTTTGCGGCGGATGGCGCGCTTGTCGCGCACGCGGAACAGCGGCGTCTGCAGCACATACACATGCCCTTTCTTCACCAGGTCGGGGAAGAACTGCAGGAAGAACGTGAGCAGCAGCAGGCGGATGTGCATGCCGTCGACATCGGCATCGGTGGCGATGATGACGTTGTTGTAGCGCAGGCCGTCAATGCCGTCCTCGATGTTGAGGGCAGCCTGCAGCAGGTTGAACTCTTCGTTTTCGTAGACCACCTTGCGTGTCATGCCGAACGAGTTCAGCGGTTTCCCCTTGAGCGAGAACACCGCCTGGGTCTTCACGTCGCGTATCTTGGTTATCGACCCTGATGCCGAGTCGCCCTCGGTGAGGAAGATCGACGACGCCAGTTTCAGCTCCTCGTCACCCTTGGGGTCGTTGAGGTGCACCTGGCAGTCACGCAGTTTCGAGTTGTGCAGGTTCACTTTCTTGGCGCGCTCGCGTGCCAGCTTGGTCACGCCGGCCATGGCCTTGCGCTCGCGCTCGCTCTCCTGTATCTTCTTCAGGATGATGTCGGCGGTCTCAAGGTCTTTGTGCAGGTAGTTGTCAAGCTCTTTCTTGAGGAAGTCGCCGATGAACTTGGCCACCGTGGGGCCGTCGGGACCCATGTCGCGCGAGCCGAGCTTGGTCTTTGTCTGCGACTCGAACACCGGCTCCTCGACCTTTACCGATACGGCGGCGATCATGCCGTTGCGTATGTCGGAATACTCGAAATTGCGGCCGAAATAATCCTTTATGGTACGCGACACCGCCTCTTTGAAGGCCGCCAGGTGCGTACCCCCCTGGGTGGTGTGCTGGCCGTTGACAAACGAGTAGTATTCCTCGCCGTACTGGTTGGCGTGGGTGATGGCTACCTCGATGTCGGGCCCTTTGAGGTGGATGGCCGGATATAGCGGTTCTTTGGTGAGGTTGGCCTTGAGGAGGTCGAGCAGACCGTTGCGCGACACATAGCGCTTGCCGTTGAACACGATGGCCAGCCCGGTGTTGAGGTAGGTGTAGTTGCGTATCAGCGTCACGATGAACTCGTGGTTGAACCTGAAGTCGCGGAACACCGTGGCGTCGGGGGTGAACTCCACGAACGTGCCGTTGGGCTCGTCGGTGGGTGTCTCGGGGGTCTCGCTCACCAGGTTGCCGCGCTCGAAGATGGCCGAGCGGGTCAGGCCGTCACGGAAGGCGCTGATGGTGAACGATGTCGACAGCGCGTTCACGGCCTTTATGCCCACACCGTTGAGGCCCACCGACTTCTTGAATGCCTTGTTGTCGTATTTGGCGCCGGTGTTCATTTTCGACGCCACGTCGATGAGCTTGCCCAGGGGCACGCCGCGACCGTTGTCGCGCACGCTCACGCGCCCGGTCTCGTCGTCGAGGGTTATGGTGATCAGGCGTCCGTAGCCCATCATGAACTCGTCGATCGAGTTGTCGAGCACCTCTTTCAGCAATACGTATATGCCGTCGTCAGAGTACGAGCCGTCGCCGAGCTTGCCTATGTACATGCCCGGGCGCAGACGTATGTGCTCTTTCCAGTCGAGGGTGCGTATGTCGTCCTCGGCGTACTCCACCTGCCGTGCCTCGTCAGAGACCCCGGCGGCGTCAAAAATGTCGTTTGGTTCTGTTGTGTCTGTCATTATGGTACACTTCGACACAAAGTTAGCAAATTTCGGCGGAATCTTTACACTCATTATTATATCAGATGTACGAATAATGATTGGCGGGTGGGATTCGAGATACCTTTTTAGACGTTGAAATACAAAAAATAACGGTTTTTTGTTAAAAATTTGCAAAAACAGATTTATTACCCTATCTTTGCCCTTGCTTTCAAGTAAGGCCCCTTTATTGGCCTGGACATACCAATCGATTTTATCGTTTGTTTCTTCTGCCCTAAATCTATTTGTTAACCCTTAATACGGGATTTTAAATTGATGTTTAACCTGAAATCATGGGCTGTCGTGCCTGTGTTCGCTGCGAGCCTCCTTATTGGCAGCTGTGGCTCTGACGAACCCGACGACCCCGCTAAGAAACCCGATCAGAAACCGGTCTCGATAACTGTCGAGCCCGCTAAAGCCGTGACTGTCAATTTCGAGAGTCAGTCTGTAAATGTAACGGTGACATCTACTGCCGACTGGAGCATCGCCTCTGATGCCGACTGGTGCAAGGTGTTTCCCACCGGAGGTGTGCGCAACGAGCCCACCACCGTGAAGATCACTGTGTCAGGTTACAGCGGCGATCTTGAGAGCCGCGTGGCCAACCTCACGGTGTCGGCCGGCAGCAATGCCTCCGAGACCATAACCGTGACCCAGACGCCGGTCAGCATCGTGCGCCCGTCGACGTTGAGCATGGCGTTCGGCGGACAGGCCGGTTCACAGAAATTCACCATCGAGGCAAACGTCGACTGGGAGCTTTCTCCGCGTGCCGACTGGATTGCCGTCACTCCCCTGAAAGGTGGCGCGGGCGTGCATGAGATCACCGTCACCGTGGCCGAGAACATGACCGCCGCAGACCGCAAGGGGGAGATTTACCTTACCGATGATTCGGGCACCCGCACCATCGAGGTAAGGCAGATGAGCGACGCCATCACCACTCCCGAGGGCTACACCCTGGTATGGCACGACGAGTTCAACGACCCCACCGTGAAACGCCCCGACACCCGCGAGTGGTGGTACGAGGTGTGGAACCCCGGCACTGTCAACAACGAGCTGCAGCGCTACATTGCCGGTGAGCGCGACGGCGTCACCACCGCCGAGATCGCCGACGGTTTCCTCAACATCTACGCCAAGAAAGTGGGCAACGAAGTATGGTCGGCCCGCATCAACACCTCCAACTACTGGACATACGGCTACTTTGAGGCCCGACTGAAACTCCCCAAGGGGAAAGGTACCTGGCCCGCATTCTGGATGATGCCCCAGACCGGCGGCAACAACTGGCCCTCGTGCGGCGAAATCGACATCATGGAAGAGGTGGGCGTGAACCCCAACTACACTTCGTCGTCAATCCACTGCAAGGCCTACAACCACATGATCGGCACCCAGAAGACCAAAGAGGTATTCACCCCGGGCGCTGAAGATGAGTTCCATGTATATGCCCTGGAATGGACGCCCGACTACATACGCACCTATGTCGACGGCAAGAAACTGCTTGATTTCCCCAACGACCATGCCGGCAACCCCGACACCTGGCCCTTCGACAAGGCTTTCGGCCTGAAACTCAACCTGGCCTGGGGCGGCGACTGGGGCGGCTATGCCGGTGTAGACGAGAAGGCGCTCCCCGCCACGTATCAGATTGACTACGTGCGGGTGTTCCAGAAACAATAACCCTTTAAGGCGGCTTGTGATAGCGGGCCGTCCGCGGCGTCGCCGCGGCGACCCACTCTGACAAGGCGCCGGCCATCCGGCTGAAACCTGATAAGGGCGCCTGCCACGCACTCCGGCGCCCAAGTCCCTACGCTCACGCGTCACTCCGCGTTTTCATCGCGCTCATACATCCTCACGGGCCATGGCCCGTCATTGCCGCCGCCGGCGGCAATGTGCAGGTAATGAAACAAATTATCATATATAAATCAATCCTATTACATTAAATCCTTATGCAATGAAAAGATTAGCTTTATTCCTAATCTCGATATTGACCGTGGCAAGCGTCTTCGCCGCCGACGTCAATGTCAAGGGTAAGGTTGTCGACGCAGCCGACAACGAGCCCCTGATCGGCGCAACTGTGATTGTGGCAGGAGCCTCGAACGTCGGCGTCTCGACAAACGTCGACGGTGAGTTCCAGCTCACGGTGCCCGAAGGCAAAACACTGCGCGTCTCTTATGTGGGCTATGCCACACAGAACGTGAAGATCACCGGCGCCGACACCGACATCACCGTGGCCATGGTTTCTGACAGCCAGGCTCTCGACGAAGTCGTTGTCGTAGGTTACGGCACACAGCGCAAGAGCGTGGTCACCGCCGCCATCTCTAAGGTCGATGACAAGAAACTCGCCATGGGTGCTCCCGTGCGTGTCGACAACGCACTCAAGGGTCTCACCTCGGGTGTGACTGTCACCTCGGCATCAGGTCAGCCCGGTGCCGCCGCCAAAGTGCGTGTGCGCGGTATCGGTACCATCAACAACTCCGAGCCTCTCTACATTGTCGACGGCATGCCCATCGAGGGTGGCATCGACTACCTCAACCCCGCCGACATCAAGTCGATCGAGGTGCTGAAGGATGCCGCATCAGGTGCCGTCTACGGTGCCCGCGCCGCAAACGGTGTAATCATCGTCACCACCAAGAGCGGCAGCGAAGGCAAGACCAACATCACATACGACTTCTCTTACGGCTGGCAGACCGCATGGAAACACCGTGACGTGCTCAACGCCACCGAATATGCCATCATGATGAACGAGGGCGCCCTCAACGCAGGCATGGCCCCCATCTACGCCAAACCTGAGTCGTACGGCGAAGGCTTTGACTGGCAGGACGCCGTCTTCAACGACAACGCCCCCGTGATGAACCACCAGTTCTCGCTGTCGGGCGCATCCGAGAAGGTGAACTACTTCCTCTCGCTCGGTTACTACACACAGGACGGTATCGTCGGCGGTAACTACGACCACTCGAACTACCAGCGTCTGACACTGCGTTCAAACAACACCTACACCGTGTTCGACGCATCGAAGACCCGCAGCTATCTCAACAACCTCAAGATCACCGTCAACGCATCGTATGCACGCATCAAGTCGCGCGGCCTCGACGTGAACTCCACATGGGGTACCGCCCTGGGTTCGGCCCTGGCCATCTCGCCCATGCTGCAGCCCTACCTCGAGGGTGAGCTCGCCAAGCAGCAGCTCGACTACTACGCCAAGAACGACCAGTACGTGCCCCTCTACAACGACAAGGGCCAGCTCATCATGAACCCCGAGGCATTCGGCAACTACCAGGAGATGTCCAACCCCTTCGCACGTTTCACCCTGCCCACCTCGAAAGGCTGGAGCCACAAGTTCGTCGGCAACTTCATCGGCGAGCTCCAGATCTGGGACAATATCCGCTACCGCATCAGCTACGGCGCCGACCTCTCTTTCTGGGGCAACGACGGCTACAACATACCCTACTACCTGCGCAACGGCGACTCACGCACTCAGTCGCAGGCCTACTCGGAGTCTAACCGCGGCACCGTATGGCAGATCGAGAACGTCCTCATGTGGGACAAGCAGTTCGCCGGCGTGCACAACGTGAACGTGGTGCTCGGCCAGTCTGCCAAGGAATCGAAGAGCAACTACCTCTGGGGCTCGCGCAACAATATCATCGACTATTCGCGCCCCTACATCAACGCCTCTACCGGTCTTGCCGCCGACGGCGACCGTGACGCCACAGGCGGTCCCACAGTCAAGGCCAAGCTCGCCTCTCTGTTCGCCCGCGCAAGCTACGACTACGACTCGCGCTACATGATCCAGGCCACCGTACGTCGCGACGGTTCGAGCCGTTTCGGTTCAAACAACCACTACGCAACATTCCCCTCGTTCTCGGCAGGCTGGAACCTCACCAACGAGCCTTACATGAAGAACCGCCCCGAATGGTGGTCGAACACCAAGATCCGTGCATCGTGGGGTAAGAACGGTAACGAGAACATCGGCGACATGATGTTCGTCGCACTGGCCGCATCGGGCAACAACGCCATCTTCGGCAACCAGGTGGTGAACGGCACCAAGCCCACCATCATCCCCAACGCCAACCTCAAATGGGAGGAGTCGACCCAGACCGACGTAGGTATCGACCTCGGTTTCTTCAACAACGCGCTGACCTTCTCGGCCGACTACTACTACAAGAAGACCGACGGCATGCTCATGACCATGCAGATCCCCTCTTACGTCGGCGAGTCGAAACCCTGGGGTAACGTCGGCAAGATGGAGAACTCGGGTGTCGAGATGGAAATCAACTACAACCAGAACATCAACGACTTCCGTTTCAGCGTAGGCGGCAACCTCACCTACCTGCACAACAAGCTCATCGACTACGGTAACGACACCGGCTGGGCCAACCTCGACTCGTTCCAGGGCACAGGCTCGATCTCGCGCGCCGAGAACGGCAAGCCTTTCCCCTTCTTCTACGGTTTCAAGACCGACGGCATCATCCAGAACCAGGCCGAGGCCGACGAGTATAACGCCAAGTATCCCTACGGCCAGAACGGCAACTACTTCGTCAACGCCGTGCCGGGCGATGTACGTTTCGTCGACGTTGACGGCGACGGCGCCATCACCGAGAACGACCGTACCGACATCGGCAAGGGTATGCCCGACTGGACTTACGGCATCAACCTCACCGCCGAGTGGAAAGGTCTTGCGCTGAGCGCCCTCTTCCAGGGTACCATCGGCAACAAGATCTATGACGCCACCCGCCGTACCGACGCCCTCAACTCGAACCTCCCCGGCTGGATGCGCGGCCGCTGGACCGGCGAGGGCACATCGAACCGCATCCCCCGTTTCGTCCGCGCCGACAACCGCAACTGGGTGTCGTCAGACCTGCTCGTGTATGACGGCGAATACTTCCGTCTGAAGAACATCATGCTCAGCTACACTCTCCCCCGCCAGATCACCCGCAAGGTGGCCGTCGAGAACTTCCGCGTGTATGTTTCGGCCGAGAATCTCTTCACCTGCACCAAATATCACGGTTTCGATCCCGAGATCTCGTCGGGCGGCACATCGCTCGGCATCGACTACGGTGTCTATCCCCAGCCCCGTGTATGGACTGTAGGTTTCAATCTCCAGTTCTAACCTATCTAAAACTTGAGTCAAATGAAAAAGACATTATATATCGCGGCCGGCCTTGCCGTGGCCGCAATGGGTCTGACCGGGTGCTCTGATTCGTTCCTCGATGTCACCGACCCGATCAACATGCCTGTCGACGAATACTTCTCGACAGACGCCCACGTGCAGGATGCTGTCGTGGCCGCCTACGACCCCCTGCACTGGACCGACTGGGGCATGGGCGAGTACAACCCCTACATGCTTATGTCAGACATCATGGCCGATGACCTCTGGGTCGGCGGCTCTGACCGCGGCGACAACGCCAACTGGCACCTGATGATGAACTACGAGGCACGCCCCAACGCCGTCATCGGCGGCATCTGGACCGAGGCCTACTCGGGCATCAAGCGCTGCAACGACGTGATGCACTATCTCAATGACCTCGACATCCCCGACATGACCGACAAGAACCGCGCATACTACGAGGCACAGGTGCGTGTGCTCCGCGTGTTCTACTACAACTGGGTGTGGAAATTCTACGGCAACGTGGTGTGGTTCGACAAGAACGCCGACGCCGCCCCCTACATCTACCCCCAGCTCACCGCCGACGAGATCTACGCCAACATGATCGCCGACCTTGAGGGTGCTATCGCCCTCAACGCGCTCCCCATGCGCGAGACCGCCGACCGTGCAGGCCGCGTCACCAAGGCTATGGCCTACATGCTCTATGCCGAGATTGTGATGTACCAGAACGACCAGGCACGTTTCCAGAAGGCCTTCGACTATATGAAGGAGATCATCGACTCGCCCGACTACGACCTCTACGCCGACTACGGCACACTCTTCAAGGAGGAGGCCGAGTGGTGCGAGGAGTCGATCTACGAGATCAACTACATCGACGACAACGCCGTGCGCTCATGGAGCGGCCCGCTGGTTGCCGGCGGCACCGTGCTCCCCACACTCATCAGCCCGTCAGGTCTGCCCAGCGGCACCGAGGGGCACGAAGAGGGCTGGGGTTTCTGCCCCGTGCGTCAGGAGACCTACGACCGCTATGCCGAGGGTGACGTGCGCCGCGACGCAACCTGCTGGAACTCGAACCACATCGAAGGCCTCTCGTACAACCGCCGCTACCAGGACACCGGCATCTTCCTTGAGAAATATGCCGCCCTCTCGGGCAACAACGCCGACCAGAAGGCCGACGCACAGCTCAACTGGAACAACAACTGGCGCGTGTACCGCTACTCTGAGACTCTGCTCAACGCCGCCGAGCTGCTGCTGCGCGGCGCCACAGGCGGTTCGGCCCAGGATTACCTCGACGCCGTGCGCACCCGCGCCGGCCTGGCCTCTGTGACAGCCAACCTCGACAACGTGCTTGAGGAGCGTCACCTCGAGTTCGTGGGCGAGGGCAAACGCTACTGGGATCTCATCCGTTCGGGCAAAGCCGCATCAGTGCTTGTTCCCGACCAGTACGGCTACCGCACCAACTCATGGTCTGAGTCGAAGAAATACCTCCCCATCCCCCAGAGCGAGATTGACCAGGCTCAGGGCACTCTGACACAAAACAACTACTAATTCCTCAGCATTCCCGAAAATGAAAAAGATATTCAAATCGATCTTGGGCGCCGGTGTGGCTGTCGTGGGTCTGGGTGTTCTCTCGGCCTGCACGGCAGAAAAATTCGACGTGCTCGATCCCAACGGCGTGCCTGATGCCGCCAATATCGACGTCACGGTGACCGTTGACCCCGAAACCAACGAATACTGCCTGACGCTCAACAACGCCCAGGGGTGTTATCCCGTGTGGAACGTGCACCTGAGCGACACCAAAACCGAAATCTCCACGCAGAACGGCAAGCGCGGCATCATCACCACCAAGGGCGAATACCCCGTGGAGGTGCGTGTAGGCAACCGCAACGGTGTCAGCACCGGCTCGAAGACGGTGAACATCGTCATTGACCACACCATCGTTGACTACGGCCCCTATATCCAGCGCCTGACCGCCGGCGACACCAAGACCTGGATGATCGCCCGCGACGAGACAGGTCACCTGGGTTGCGGCCCCTCTGGCACCGAAGGCCTCGAATGGTGGAGCGCCACCCCCAACAACAAGGCCGAATGGGGCGTATATGACAATCGCATGATCTTCGGCAAGACCGAGGCTGCCGACGGCGGTGCCTACACCTACGATCCGGGTGCGAGCGGCACAATCTACGTGAACACCGGCATCACCGACCTGCCCCCCTATTCGCAGTACAACACCCACGACGAGCTGGACTACTGCGCCCCCGCCGAGAAACAGGAGACCACCTTCACCATCGTCAGCGAGAACGACAAGCTTTACCTCGTCTTCCCCCAGGGTACGCTGATGGGCTATCTCCCCAACGTCGAGGCCTACAACGCCCCCAAGTTCGAGATTCAGTCAATCTCAAACTCGATGGTCGACCTGGTGAACGACAATGGCGCCATCGCCTGGCACTATAAGCTCGGTCTCGAGGGTGAGGCTCCCTTCATGGGCTTCAAGTACGACAGCGAGTATAACCTCTTCCGCAACGCCACATGTGCCGAACCGGTCATCTTCTACGCTCATGGCGGTGGCTGGGAACTCTATCCCGCGCCGTTCGACTACACTGTAGAAGAGAACGGCTATACATTCTCGTTACCCGGAGCTACCGACCAGCAGTGGCAGGCACAGTTCAAGTTCCTCACCGACATCGTGACTTCGGCCGACAAGACATACGACATGTCTGTGGTCATCAGCTCAAACAAGGATCTCCCCGGTGTGACATTCAAGGCCACTCACGAGACTCTCAACGACAAGGGAGAGCCTGAGGATGTCGGCGAGATCATAAACAAGACCGAGGCAGTGGCCGCCGGTGAGGATCATGTGATCTGGTGTTCTGACGTGAAGGGTATCGATACCGACAAACTGAAGATTGTCTTCGACTTCGGCGGTAACCCCGAGGGCGCGGTGATCACAGTCAAGAACATCGTCATCAAGGACCACGCCAACAACGACGGCACTGTTCTCCCCGAAATTCCCGACGAGCCCGAGGTTCCCGAGGCTCCCGTTACCTGGTGCGATCCCGCCAGCGAACTTAATCTCTGGAACGCCGCACAGTCAACCATGGAGTTCTACTATGCTCCCGGCTGGACTCCGATTGCCGCTCCTGATTTCACAGCCAACGGCAACTATTACGAGGTTTCACTTCCCGAGGCTACATTTGAGACCTGGCAGGCTCAGGTGAAATATCACACTCTGATGGCCACCTCAGCCGACAAGAACTATGACTTCCGCATCACTTTCGAGTCGAACACCGACCACGGCAACATCTGTGTGAAACTCACCCAGGATGGCGACGACGGCAACTTCTACATGGAGGAGAAGGTAGGTGTCACCGCCTACGAGGAGAAGACCTTCAAGTGGGTCAACATGCCCGGCAAGGACATCGAGAAACTGATGCTCGTGCTTGACTTCGGTGGCAACGCCGCCGACACCAAGGTGACCGTCAAGGACATCATCTTCCAGGAGCACGCCGAATAAGCCCGCTCCACGGATAATCGGGGAAGCCGCCTGACGGCGGTTCCCTGAATAACCCTACCGGCCCTCCCGGTGCCACACGGCACCGGGAGGGTTTCATTTTGTTTTAACGGTTAATAAATTTTAACTATCTTTGCAGTGTCGGGTCGTGATTGACTGACTGTGCCGCGCGGTATGATATTTTGTTCCCTGCGGCTCCATGAAAACTTATTTACTTACTTACATTTCTTTACACCTCTTACCAGTTATCATGAAGAAAAACTTCTTGTGGTCGTTGCTGATGGCGCTCTGTGCCGTCGGCACCGCCACGGCGGCAGATTATGGTCTGCCCGCAAACATCCAGCAGGGTAACATCCTGCACTGTTTCAATTGGCCGATTACCACCGTCAAGGCCGAACTGCCCAATATCGCCGCCGCAGGTTTCGGCTCGGTGCAGCTGTCGCCCCTTCAGCGCCCCGACATCCAGGTGGGCTACGCATGGCACGACCTATACCGCCCCTACGACCTGGCTTTCAAGGGCTCGGCGGGGATGGGTTCCGAACAGGACCTGCGCGAACTCTGCGCCGAGGCCGCCACTTACGGCATCAAGGTCATCGTGGATGTGGTGGCAAACCATGTCGACAAGACAGCCGGCTACCATGATACATGGTGGGACGCAAACGGTCGCGTGCGCTGGAACGGCGGCATAAACTATGGCGACCGCTATTCGATCCCCCCGTTATGAT
>OGQT01002935.1_pt1 | contig 11501 bp, 11 predicted proteins | sample 1553261 | NCBI WGS metagenome assembly OGQT01 (sample SAMEA2579992, study PRJEB22360) | human gut metagenome | biome: human gut; feature: human-associated habitat; material: faeces | place: Denmark | collected 2008/2010
CCTATTGGTATTTTCACTTTTCCTGTTGTAATTTTATCATCAAAAAATAAATCTTTTTCATAAAGTTGAATACTATAGCTTTGATAAAAAATACATGCTTTAATATTTTTCTTATATCCATTTTTCACATTCACATATTGTGAGGCAGAAATAAGCACTTTATTTTTTGGATGAATATTTTTTTCAACAACTTTTTTTAAAATTCGCAGATTTTTGTTATTATAATCTTTATTTACTTGGTATTCTATTGATAATTTTTGACGAAATTGCATGCCACCTTTTGGTGCCTCATACCAAGATGAATAAACTGGTTCTTGTAGTTCCTTTTTTTCATCTTTAACTTTAATATAATATTCTCCAAATCCGATATCTACAACATTTGATCTATCTGTTATTCTTTTATTTCCTATTATTTTTTTATTCAATGGAATATATTTAACATCTTCAATATTTGATTTATTTTTGACATATTGCAATAACAAATGATTTTCTATTATATTATGATTTTTCTCTTTTTTTGTATCCGCATTTATAATTATTTCTCTAGAAAACAATATTCCGCTAAATACAAAAACAGTTATCAAAAATATTATTTTCTTTTTCACGAAATGACTCCTTAAATAAATTTAATAGTTATTTTTTTACATTTTTTCCTATTGTAAAAATAACACCTATTGGTTTCTTTATAGAACCTTTTCCGATATAATCATCATATTTTATATCATCTTCCCATAGTTCGAATTTATAAATTCTATTATTAACATATGCTTTTATATCCCTTTTTCACAGTTACATTCTGCGTATCTGAAACTGATATTTTTTTTGATACACTAAAACCATATGATGATTTTAAAACTGCTTTTAATTCTTTCACTCCTCCCTCTAAAGAAGCTTCATTTGAAAAACTATAGGTTGTTGCAATAGATTGGCTAATAGTCATACTTCCACTAGGATACTGATACCAAGAAGATCTTAATAACTCACCTTTCTTTTCTGAGGTTCCTTTCTTTTTAATGTAATACTCCTCAGGTCCTATCTCATATGGCTGTACATCTTCTGAATTTTCTTCTTCAAACGTATTTTCTTTAATCGGTACATAAATAATTTTTTCAATATCATTTGGATTTTTCAAATCATATCTATCTGCTATTTTTTTAATTTTATTTCTGTTAGTAAAGACTGTTTTTGACGAAGTCTCTTCAAAGCTATTCACATTTTTTTCATCATCTGCAAATACAATTTCTGTCTTACTTCCTAATACTGTTATGCTCAGCAAACACACAATACCAACTATACATTTTGTAATCTTCTTTTTTACCATCATAATTTTTCCTCGTATAATTAATTTAAGTTGGCTCATTATAGCAAAAAAAAATATTATTGTCTATGATTTATATGTCAATGATTTATTTTCTCATTATGGATTATTTAAAAATTCCTTGTTGGCGGTGTACAGCATTGTACTACTATCATTGCCTTGATTAACCATTTATTTTAAATTGCAATCATTGTCAAAGTTGCTTTAGCACCATGCACCGCATGGCATATGACTTTGATAATGATTGTAATTTGAAATATTCTTCTAAAAGGTAATGTATTATTTATAAAAATCATATTTCAAAACAACTTCTATTGTATTTTCTCTGGCAAAAACTTGTATAGAACTACTCTTCTCAACTAATTCTAGAAATTCTTTTCTTTTATTATTCGTTGTATCGTCAAATAAGAAAAATCCAGTTGCATATCTTATAATTCCATTATCTTCATCTGATTCTACTGTTATATTAAGACATAATCTTTCTGCTAGTTTTAATGCTTTATCTACTATTTTGGAAAATTCGTCCTTTAGTTTTTCATCAATTTTAATATTTTGCTTCTTATTTTCTACTTTCTTTTGTATTTCATTGAACTTATCTCGATTATATTGTTCCATTTGTTCTCTTGCATTGTCTGATAAACATTCTTCTATTAAATCCATTTTCTTTTCAATCATAGAAGTCCTTTTTTTCATTTCTGAATAATACTCTTTTTTTACAAACATATTTCAACCTCCATTCCTAAGTTATATTTAGTGTCAATATACGCACACTATCCATAAATCAATTTTACAAGGATAATTTATTCATAGCAACTATAATCCATTTATTTACGAGATGTTTTTTATGATTAAATATGATAAACTTTGGACAACAATGAAAAATAAAGGTATCACACAGTATGATTTGTACACATACTATAATGTTAATCGTTCCCAACTAGCACGATTAAGACATAATCAAAATGTACAGACCAATACTATTGATAAATTATGTAATATATTGGATTGTGATGTTGAAGATATTATGACACATATCCCTGATGATAACTCTTTTTGATTCTATTGATTTTTTTACAAAAATAATATATAATGGATATGTTGGTGAATAGAGGATATGTCGCCATCCTTTGTCGGCAGTAGAGAGCTGGGGTTTGCCGCCTTTCTTTTTAGAGATTTTACCTTATTATATTTTAGAACAGAATTATATTTATATATATAGAAGCAATCGTATAAATGATTGCTTTTTTTATTTTTAGAATAGACAAATCTTGAATTTTTGGCAGGCTCACGAAAGGAGGTTTTCTATGCTAAAAAAGTTTTAAAAAAATTGAACTTGTTTTTTCAGTTACTATTAACAACATACCATGTAACTATTAACAATCGCCTGTCTGATTGCAATCTCAGATATGGAAGAATTAAACACTTCCTATTTGCAAAAAGTTGCTCTGAATCATACTTCAAGATTAAATAATATTAAAAAAGAAATTAACTCAAAGCAGTGTTTTGCTTTGATAAAAAATGAAGAACGATCTCATTTACAACTTGGACTTTATTATCTAATAAAAAATAAATACACAGTTGTATCAAAAAATAGAAATGGAGATAAAGGCTATCAAGTTCGAGATATTGAACAGCTTTCCATCCTGAGTAATGTTCATATAAACACACCAGCGATGAAAGTCCTCTTTAACGATAATGGTTATGATTCTGGCGTTTCTGTCCTCTTCCGTCTATGTATCGCACTAGGTCTTAACTTTGAGCAGTGTTACGATTGGTTTCGACTTTGTGGCTATGAATTGAATTCCGAGGTACACAGATGGAAAAATATATCATATTTATTGATAAAATATACAGCGAATCCTAAACATGATTTATATAACATTCGCCAAAAAATAGAACAGGCAAACAAAGAATCCATTGCAAATGGTGGCGAACGTTTGTGTCCAAAACATAAAGATAAATAATCAATAATTATTGTAGTAGGGATATCTAATGAAATAGATACCCCTACTTTTTTATTATGCTTTTAATTGTATTTATATAAGTACAAAAAAAAGTTTTTTAAACTTCCATGAGTCAAAGATTTTCGTCTAAAATAACATCATCGTCGACGATAAGTAACCCGTTGTTAATCAAGTAAAAAGGAGAAAAATAATGAATATCTTAGACGTGGTTATTGATGCTAATGCGAGTGTTGGAAAGAACTTATTATTAACCGATGTTCGTCCATACTATGCGTATGCTGGCAATCAAAAATTAGATAAGGTTGTTGGATACAGATATGATGTTGTCCTTACAGAGAAAAAGTTTGAAAAACTCTCTGTAAAAGTTGAAGGAAAACAAAAAGTCGAACTATCTGACTCCGTTGACTATCTCCCAGTTGTATTCGATGATCTTAAATTAAGGCTGTACACAATGTCAGGAGGTTATAACATCGCTGCTACAGCGAATAATGTCAGAGTTATCAAACGAGAATAAACCCTCTAAATTATTTTTAAGCAAATGGGAGTTTAACTCCTATTTGCTTAAAAATAACTATCTGAAAAGGTAGTATTACCTTTTCTGATCAATGTAGCATGTAGCATTAATTATAAATATATAGAAAGGAATGGTAAACCGATGGACAATCCTAACAGACAATCCAGAAAGTGGCTTTTAACAATACAAAAGCCTACAGCTTGTGGCTTAACATGTGATTATATTAATTCCACATTACAGGGAGTATTATCAATCGATTATTATTGTTTTTGTCGCGAAATCGCCACAACAGGGACTGAGCATATGCATATCTTCGTATATAGTAGCTCTCCAATTAGATTTCGAACAATAAAAAATAGATTCCCACTTGCTCATTTGGATAAAGCATATGGAAGCTGTAAAGAAAATCGTGACTATTTACGAAAGGAGGGAAAATGGGCAAATACTAAGAAAGCTGAAACAAGCATCGACGGCAGCTTCCAAGAATATGGGCAGTTGCCAAATGAGGGCAAAGAAAAAAGCCCGCAAAAAAGCGAATTGATTGAGTTAATTCAGTCTGGGCTGACAACTGCCCAAATCATTAAAAACAATCCAAATTATGTATTCCGAACAAATGATATCAATATTTTGAGAGAAACTTTACTTTCCGAAAAATATGCCTATGAAAATCGGGATGTAAAAGTGGATTATATCTACGGCGATACAGGTGTTGGTAAGAGCAGATATATTTTTGAACAACATGCAGCCATAGATATTTGCCGTGTGACAAATTATGGAACAAAAATAAACCCTGTTAAATTCGATGGATACCACGGGCAAGATATCCTTGTTTTTGAAGAATTTCATCATCAGATTCCGCTACCTGATATGTTGAACCTGTTAGACATTTATCCTTTACAGCTGCCTGCAAGATACAGTGACCGAACAGCCTGTTATCATCAAGTTTATATTATCTCTAATATACCTTTAGATGCACAGTATGTAGATGTTCAATCTTTTGACAAAAAAACATGGAATGCCTTTATACGAAGAATCTCTTCTATCAAAGAATTTCAGGTAGGAGGTGTCATCATCGAACATGACCCAAAGGAGTATATTTATGAATAAGCGAACAAACAAAAACACAAGTACAAGCAATTATGTTTGGTTACAGCTATATTATCGCATTTTAAGATTCATAGAAAACTTAAAATGCAATACTCAAGTAGTAAAAGCAATCTTTGTCATTGCTCTTACAAGTCTTGTATTCGACCAATTAATCAACCACACATATGCCAATGATGCTTTCGTATTTTTATTAAAAAAAGTAGGAGTATCTGTATTTTTTACAGTCGGTTGTTTATTGATAGTGCTAAAATACAGTGATGCTTTTTTTGAACGTAAATATTACGAGGCTTTTATATCCATTGGGTTTATGAATTCTATAGGAATTCCCCCCATTTTAATCAAACGCATAAAAACTACAAATACACTAACCCTTATATTTGATAATGTCGGTATTGCTTTGATAAATTGGGAAAATAGGAAAAACGAAATAGAAAGTATTCTTAATATATCTATTGCATCCATATCAATTGGCGAAAATAATCGTCAAATTGTGGTCAAAGCTGGCATTGGTAAATTTAGACATGATAAAACTTTATACTGAAATTCAAACAATTTCAATAATCAAAACGACTCGCTCTTATTGGGCGAGTCCATGTTTAACCCCATATCAGTTTCTTTAAATAATTACCCTCATATATTAATTGGTGGAGCCACTGGTTCAGGAAAAACTCTCCTCTTAAAACTAATGCTTATGCAATGTATCAATAATGGATTTACTGTTAACATCATAGATTTTAAGGGCGGTATTGATTTTGGACAAATATGGAGACAGCATTGTATCTTTATTACAGATATAGAAAAAGTCACAGAAAAATTAGATGAAATACTAGTTGAATTAGAGTATCGAAAAAGGATATAAAAATATTTCTGATTACAATAGTCATGAATTCAATAAACAAAAACGTATTATAATTACTTGCGATGAACTTGCAGAACTCCTTGACACAACAGGATTAGCAACAAAAGAAAAAGAACCAATTAAAAAAATCCAAAACCAACTTAGCAGTCTAGCACGTTTAGGACGAGCCTTTGGAATTCATTTGATTTTATCAACTCAACGACCTGATGCAAATATTATCACTGGTCAAATTAAAAATAATATCAGTTATAAGATATGTGGTCGAGCTGACCAAGTATTAAGTCAGATTATCCTTGACAATACTGATGCCGCAACATATATCCCATCTGATTCTAAAGGATTGTTTTTAAACCAAGATGGAATTTTGTTCAAAGCCTATTTATTTGATGAATATACAGACATAAAAGGCGGTGGTCTTATGCAAACGGAACAATAGCAACAAAGGAAGAACTTTTATCAATCCACTTTCGTCAACTGTTCAGACCTGTTATAATCATACCCAAAGAGAACCCTGTTAAAAAAGAAATGCAAACATTAACAGAGAAAAAATTTTTAGAAGAATTTTATAACACAAAAGGTCACGGATGGCGAAAGGATAAGACCTCTGGTCGATACCTTGTATATGTTTATGATGAATCATATAAAAATCATCGTAAATTATTATCCAAACCAACAAAACAAGCTTTAGACAAAGCTGTCATTCAGCATTATCACGCAAATGAATCAACATTTGAAGATTTGTATTTTGATTATTATTCATTAAGATTTGGAAACGAAAATAATTCCACACGAGACCGATGGGATTGTACTTGGAATACTTATTTTTCGAACACTTCTTTTATACAGAAGCCGATAAGTCAATATTCTTTGGGCGATATTGAAGATTTTGTTTACCCTATTGTAAATAAAAAAATGACTCATAAACAGGCACAAAAAATATTGAATATTTTAAAAGAAGTATTTCATCGTTCTGTTTCCAAAGATTATCGTGTAAATAATCCTATGAATGAATTTTCTATTCCTGAATCTTATTTTGTTCGTGAATATGAACGAGAAGTTGAAGAATCTGTTTTGAATTCATTTGAATTTAAATTAATTCAAAAGGAGCTTTTCCGAGAAATTGAAGATTTTCCGAAGTATTCAACAGCTTTTGCCATTTTATTGGATGCTTTTACTGGTGCTCGTGCTGGCGAGGTCGTTGCGTGGAAATGGTCTGATATTTCTTTTAAGAAAGGAACTATATCTATCCGTCGTGCTGAAAGTCGGCATTCCAAACGCAATGAACAAGGCGAAAAAATTAAGGGATTTGATTATATCATTGGAGACGTCAAAACGAAAAATTCAAGACGTAATCTTCCATTGTCTAAAAATGCCTTAAAAGTTTTACGATTATTGAAAGATTGGCAAACAGAACATAATCTTGATACTGATTGGCTTTTTGTCAATACTGATGGTCAACGTATCACTGCCAGTATTCTTGAACAAAAATATCGTCGACTATGGAAACGTCTTGATTTAGAGTCTGGTAATGGTGGTATTCATTGTTTACGAAAAACTTTTTGCACCGAACTCGCTAAAAAAGGAATGTCTATTTACGAATTGCAAAAATTAATGGGTCATTCCGACATAGCCACCACGCAAAAATACTACATAAAAATTGACCTTGATAAAGAAAATTCTTTGCAATATTTAGAAGCTTTATAAACTTTATGCAAATTTATGCAAAATCAGAAAAAATCATAGAAATCAAAAAATCCCGAAACCCGCATAAATGCGTGGTTTCGGAACTTTTAATCAAGAGCGATAGACGGGGCTCGAACCCGCGGTCTCGACCTTGGCAAGGTCGCGCGTTACCAACTACGCCACTATCGCATATTTATTTTTTCGGAACAGATAATATATTATCGTATTTATCCTTTCTTGTCAACATCTATTTTTATTTTATTGTCATAATTCATCCACTATAGTAAAATAAAACTAACATATATCCATCGTTGGTGGAGAATTAAAATCCTATACGAAAATGATGAATGAAGCCTGAGATCTTGCAACTGATCGAATGATCGAAGATGCTCAAAATATGGGAGCTGATGCTATTATTAATGTCAGGTATTCTTCTTCCGCAGTTATGCAGGGTGCAGCTGAGATCATTGTTTATGGAACAGCTGTAAAATTCTTATAAACTAACAAAAAGGTACTGAATTCCTCTTCTGTCTAAATTGGAATTCACTACCTTTTTATTTATTTTCTCTCTATAAATTATAATAAAGATTTATATAATCCAATAATATCTTCTACACTTGCATCTTTAGGATTTCCTGGTGCGCATGCATCTGCATAAGCTGATTCTGCTAAGAACTGTAAATCTTCTTCTTTTACAATTTCTTTTAAGTCTGCTGGTATTCCGACATCTGCTGATAATTTCTTAACCGCATCAACGGCTGCTTTTCTGTATTCTTCCTGTGTCATATCTTCGACACCTTCAACACCCATTGCTTTTGCGATATATTTGTATTTGTCTCCTGTTGCATCTGCATTGTATTCCATAACTGTTGGAAGTAAGATTGCATTAGCTACTCCATGAGGTGTGTCATAAACTGCACCTAATGCGTGAGCCATAGAATGTACGATTCCAAGTCCTACGTTTGAGAATCCCATTCCTGCAATGTACTGTCCCATTGCCATTCCTTCTCTTCCTTCTGGTGTATTTTCAACTGCTCCTCTTAAGTTCTCAGAGATCAGTTCGATCGCTTTGATATGGAACATATCTGTCATTTCCCATGCTGCTTTTGTTGTGTATCCTTCGATCGCATGTGTTAATGCATCCATACCTGTTGCTGCTGTTAATCCTTTTGGCATAGAAGACATCATTTCTGGGTCGATCACTGCGATTACTGGAATGTCATGTGGATCTACGCATACGAATTTACGTTTCTTTTCTACATCTGTGATTACGTAGTTGATCGTTACTTCAGCTGCTGTTCCGGCTGTTGTTGGTACTGCGATGATTGGTACACAAGGCTTCTTAGTATCTGCAACTCCCTCCAAGCTTCTTACATCTTCAAATTCTGGATTGTTGATGATGATTCCGATAGCTTTTGCTGTATCCATGGAAGATCCACCACCGATTGCGATCAGATAGTCAGCTTCTGCTGCCTTAAATGCTGCAACTCCTGTCTGTACATTTTCGATCGTTGGGTTTGGTTTGATCTGTGAATATACTTCATAAGCAAGTCCTGCGTTATCTAAGACATCTGTTACTTTCTTTGTAACTCCGAATTTTACAAGATCTGGATCAGAACAGACAAACGCTTTTTTGAATCCACGTTTTGTTGCTTCTGTTGCGATTTCCTGAATTGCTCCTGCTCCGTGATATGATGTTTCATTTAATACGATACGATTTACCATTTTGTACACTCCTTTTTCCCTTGACAATTTTTTAACTATCTTTATTATAAAATTGTTTTTTCACGAAAACAAGTTACACATTTGGCAAAATGTAAAAAATGTTACACATTATCAAAAGTGTAACATTTTCTTATCTTTATATATCTTTAAATAAATCATAAAGTTTCGGTGGCATCGCTTCGATCAGCTGATCTGCCAGCTGTTCCGGTGACATCTTCATTCCTGTTGTCGCCCATTCTACAGTCATTGCAATCGACCCTCTGCAATACATTCTCAATAAGAATTCTAATTCCTCTGGAATTTTATCAGCGCCCTGTTTGTGAATGATATCACAATAAAACTGATAAATACACTGATAATCGTACTCCATCAGACAATTCTGACTTTCACTTGAAAATGCTGCAGCAAAAAATTGTCCTTCACCTTTGATGAATTCAAACTTCTTAATAAGACCTTCCCTCAACGTCATACTGATACCCATCTGTTTAAATGACATCTGTGCCAACACATCAAAATACCAGTTGATCAGATCATATTTGTCTTTAAAATGTCGGTAAAAAGTGGGACGAGTTACATCACACTGATCTACAATCTGTTTGACCGTGATCTTGTCTACTGGAGTATGTACCAGTAATTCTTTCATTCCATTTGCTAATTTATATTTCATCTTCTCTGATGCATCCATCTTATTCCCACCTTCTTTCGTATATGATTCTATTTTACCTTATTACTTATATTTACGAAAGACAAAAAGGCGATTATCTGTTTTTTCTGCATTTTTAAAATGCATTTCTTATCACAGATCATCGTCTTTTTATTTATTATCAAAAAAACTTCATGCTTAATAAGCGGCTTTTCCTCTTCCACCACATAAACTATCAAATTCTTTTAATTTATTTTTTGCCTGCTGTGAAACATTTCTTGGAACTTGAATCTGAACTACTGCGTATTGATCTCCTTTCTGGGATGGATTCTTCATCAGTGGCATACCTTTGCCACGTAGTCTGATCTTAGATCCTGACTGAGTTCCTTCTTTGATCTTGCAAATAACATTTCCATATAATGTTTTGATCACAGCTTCTCCTCCACATACTGCGGTGCTAAACGGAACATTGATCGTTGTATACACATCATTTCCTTTTCGTTCAAATCCTGGTTTTTCACCAACGGTTACTTTCAGGAATAAATCTCCTGCTTCTCCACCGCCTATTCCTGGATTACCTTTTTCTCTTAAACGGACGCTTTTTCCAGTATCAATTCCGGCTGGAATGTGAACCTGCAGTGACTGGGTTACACCATTTTGATCCTGCAGATGAATGACTTTATCACAGCCAGTTACTGCTTCGTCAAAGCTGATGGAAATATCGGCATGAGCATCAGAACCTTTCTGTTTAAATGAACCACTTCTGAATCCACTGCCACCAAATCCACCAGAAGATCCAAAACCACCCTGATGGAAACTGCTTCGATGGAATCCTTTACTTCTGTTGCTACCTCCGAACATACTTCCGAAGATATCACTAAAGATATCATCACCATCTCCACCTTCAAAATGGAACTCCTGATATCCTCCATGATTTCCACCATAGTTCTGATAATTTTTATAAAATTCAGATTCTGCACCGGTTCCGTCAAAGGCAGCATGGCCATACTGATCGTACAGTTTTCGTTTCTCTGGATCACTTAAAATATTATAGGCATCCGTCACTTCTTTGAATTTCTGTTCTGCTGTTTTATCTCCAGGATTCATATCTGGGTGATATTTTTTTGCCAGTTTACGATAAGCCTTCTTGATGGCTTTCTCATCTGCAGTTTTGCTGATTCCAAGAACTTCATATAAATCACGTTTTGCTGCCATTTTGTTTCACCTTCTTTTCCTTTCTCTCCTCAGATATAAAGAATTCCCCGGGAATCTGATCATCCCGGGGAAAGTTCTTTTATCCTTCGATCGTGACGAATTTCTTTTCTTCCACTTTCTTCTCCGGAGCTTTCTTCGGAATATCCAGCATCAGAATACCATTCTCATATTTACCGTGGATATCTTTTTCTGTGATATCTTTGCCAACATAAAAGCTTCTGCTCATATTGCCTGCATAACGCTCACGGCGGATGTATTTACCTTCTTTGTCTTTCTCGTCTTTATCAAGTCCTTTGGCTGCACTGATCGTTAAATAACCATCTTTCAGTTCCGCTGTAATTTCATCTTTCTTGAATCCTGGAAGGTCGATCGCTACTTCGTAGTTACCGTCTTTTTCCTTCACATCTGTCTTCATCAGGTTCTTTGCGTGTTTACCATACAGTTCTTTATCAATATCTGGGAAAGAAAAATCC
>OGQT01002946.1_pt1 | contig 11463 bp, 9 predicted proteins | sample 1553261 | NCBI WGS metagenome assembly OGQT01 (sample SAMEA2579992, study PRJEB22360) | human gut metagenome | biome: human gut; feature: human-associated habitat; material: faeces | place: Denmark | collected 2008/2010
GCAGGAGCAGCAGCGGCAGGTGCCTGGTCAGCTGCATAGACGGAAAGACCGACGCTCATTCCGAAAAGAGCGGAAGCTAAAACGAGTAATGTTTTTTTCATTTTTGATCTCCTCTTACTTTGCAGCTGCGGCTCTCTGAGCCATTTCTTTACCGGCAATTCTTCCGAATACGGTGGCTGCGCCTAACTGAGCGCCGCCGGCATAGTTATGGAAGAAGATACCGCCGGAGGAGTTGCCGACTGCATAGAGACCGGGGATGGTCTTGCCGTCTAAGTTCTGAACTTCAGCCTTCGTGTTAATCAGCGGGCCGCCGAATGTAGCGGTCATACCGCCCTGCAGAGGCACAGCATAGAACGGAGCTTTTTCAATCAGATGCGGTTTCTTGTAGGTGTTCGGCGGATTCATCTTGCCCAACGTACCGTTCTTGACTGCATCGTTGTATTCCTTAACAAGCGCCACAATCTTGGCCGGAGGCAAACCTGCCTGTTTAGCGACTTCTTCGATCGTGTTGGCCTTACCGTACGGGCTGTTCAGCATATCGAATTTAGGAATAACTTTGTCGAGCACCGGGCATGTCGAGTCGACGATGACCCAGCCGGTGTTATCCAGTGTCTTCTGAGCTGTGGTTCTAGCTTTAATCACATAGGTGTTGTTTTCATCCATGTAACGATCACCGGAAGTATTGACCTGAATACCATAACCGGAGTTCAGAACGTCAGCAGGATTGACGTGGGTTGCACCGATAATCGGACCGGCATGGAACTGGTCCATGTTGACGCACTTAGCATACAGAGGAAGCGTCAAGGAAATGTTTTCACCAGTTGTGGACTTGGAGCCGCGAAGCACCATGCGGGTAGCCCAGCCGCCGATGTATTTATCGACCATTTCAGGATTGGCAGAGAAGCCGCCGGTTGCAATGGCAACGCCGCCCTTGGAGAAGTATTCTTCCTGTCCTGCCGGTGTCTGAATCTTCACGCCGGTAACACGCATCTTGTCGTCATGAAGAAGTTCAATACCTTTGTGCTCGAACTTAACTTCAACACCTTCTTTAGCGGCAGCCGCAAGAAGTTTCTTAACGAGCTGTGCACCGCCTGTGAGACCTTCGCCGTCAACACGACAGGTACGGCCGAGACGCGGATACGGCATCGGACGAATCTTGCCGAACTTAACGCCGATATCTTTTTCCAGCCAGTCAATACCGGCGGAAATGTTATCAGTGTAAGTGCGGTTCAAAGCCTTATCGCCCATCTGTTTGGAAACGTCCATCATCATGGCGTAGAAATCGTCGGCAGTATCTTTGATGCCCTGCTCTTTCTGATGACGAGAGCCCCAGCCGCAAACGGAGCCCAAAGCAAAAATAGCGTTCCCGTCGGGACGGTCGCGTTTTTCGAATACAACTACTTTCTTTGCACCAGCCTGCTTAGCGGCGATGGCAGTGACCAATCCGGCAGGACCGGCCCCGAGCACGATCACGTCATAAGTATTTTTATCGTTCTGGGCGGGTGCCTTTGCTGCTGGCTCTGCTGCGTGGGAAGCGCCCACGAAAGAAGCAAAACCGGCTGCCATAGAGCCAACTAAACCGCCTTTCAATACGTTACGTCTGTTAAAGACCTTCATTTGGTACTCCAAAGTCAAGATACATTCGAGTAAGAGGGGTAGTTATTTATCTTCTTAAAATCCCGGGGGCTTAAGAACCTCTCGGCATGAATTTTAGCATTAAGATTTCTTAAGAGATAGTTCAACGGGGCGATAAATTCCACGTCTTCTACAAAAGGACGGGAAATTCCTGAAAAATGAGAACCCAGACTGCACCTAAGTCTGCAAGCAATAATCTCTTTTCGACTAATGCTCTCAGGCATTTGCATATTAATAAGCAAATTCAAAAAAACTGTTTTTCTTAAGAATCGAATTATTCAAAGAAAACAATCAAATTCTAATAGCCCCTCTTTTATCCTATGTCAACTTTTATTTTCAGAAAAATCACGGATAAACGCACAGACCAAAAAAATGGGACCTCTCGGTCCCCTGATTCTCATTAGATTAGAGCCTATCCTGCCACTGTGCCCTCGGCACTGCCGTGTAGATCGGAAGCATAGGATCTGCTCCGTTTTCCAGACCAACCAACGCGAGCGCGGTCAAAAGACACAATTGAGGTCCTTCATAAGAACGCACTGGTTCAAACCATTCAGACAATGAATGGTTAAAGCCCTCTCTGCCGCCGGCACCCAAGCTCGTAGAAGGAATGCCGAGAGACATCGGAACGTTTTGGTCTGTCGAAGCGCTCATGTACTCTGTGAGCTCAATGCCTAACGCCATTTGAGCCGCTCTGGCCGCTTGAAGCACAGGACTGTCGGGTTTAGAGACCGCAGCCGGACGGTGGCCGATCGGCGTAACCTTGCATCTAACCTGCAGCGCCGGATCGGTCACATTCCAGCGCTGATTTTCCAACTGAGCACCGAAAGCAAAAAGCGGAAGGACTTCCTGTACGAGGCCGTCGAGCATTTGCGGGTCTTCGCTTCTTAAGTCAATTTCACATTCCGCGTGTTCGGCAATAGCGTTCACAGAAGAACCGCCGCTCATGGTGGCTAATGTAAAAGTCGTTTTGGGTTCGGCCGGAACCTGGAGGTTGGCAAGCAAAGCGCCGGCTCGGCACAGTGCCTGAGTGGCGCTCGGATACTGACCAAAATTCAAATAGCTGTGACCGCCGGGACCGCTGTATTCAATCTTGTAGCGCTTAGAACCGACAGATCCGTAGAGCAGTCTTCCGGGGTCGGCGCCGTCCAAGACCAAAACGCCGTCCACATGGATGCCAGAGCTGTAGAAGATTCGTTTCACGCCGCGCAAGTCCCCTTCTGCCTCCTGCCCGACCGTGGCAATGAAAAGCAGCGTTCCCTTTGTCTTGATGTCGTTGTTGACGACCATTCGAATAACTTGGAGCATGCAGGCCAATGCACGGGATGCGTCGGAAATACCGGGCGCAAACAGTCTGCCGTTTTGGCGGCGAACCGTAGTGTCCGTTCCTTCCCTAAAGCTATTATCCATATGCGCGCTGATAACGCAGACGGGACCGTCCGGATCCGTACCTTTTCGGCAGGCGATGACGTTCCCGACAGGATCAATAGATGCTTCCAGACCGTAACTGTTAATCTTCTCAGCGATCATTGCGGCTCTGGTTTGCTCTTTCATTGGAGGAGCAGGAACTTCACAAATTTCGATCTGTTCCTCGATCGTAAAAATTTCCTGAGGAACGGCCTGCTCAAGGGCCTTTTTGACAATCGGGTCGTTGAAGACGCTCTCCATCACAGCGGCGGTTCGTTCTTCAAGGAAGGGGGCATCTTTGACGGGCATAGTCATGGGAATTCCTTAGCAGTAAGTTTGTGATGTTATTCTTCTTTACGCTGCATCACTATATTAATAATGCCGTCCTCTTCAGAAGAGGAAAGGAGCTTGTTGCCGGTCTGATCCGCAAACTGACTCAAATCTCTTAAAGCATGCGGATCAGTTGCCTGAACCAGGAGTTTTTCTCCGGGCTGCATCTTGGCTAGCGCCTTCTTTGTTCTAAGCATCGGCATCGGGCACCTCAAGCCTTTGACATCTAATATTTGCTGAAAATCTGAATCGGACAAGGTCGGCTCCGTAAAAATTTGTTTTACGGAAATTTTAGACGGAATATGAGGATTCAAACAAAGCTTGATGAACTGGCATTCCCAAAATCAACACGAATAAGCAAAAACCATCTCAAGCAATAATCATCGATTCAAAATGAAAAAGGACTCTTTCAAAGAAAAAGTAGGCTGGTCAGTAAGAAAAATTGAGCTTCAATACCGGATCTAAAAGTTAAGACATGCAGGAAGTTTTGATCAAAGGCCCTGCTAGACAAGACTTCTATTAAGAAAAAAGAATAATTATCCGATTTTTCGACGGAAAAAAGAACAAAAAAAAACTGCTAGGGACACTAGCAGGGTTTCCAACCAGGATAAACGGTTGTTTTCACAACCACCTCAAACCACGATGTAGATAGTAACACCAACATTCATTAAAAACCATACTTTTGTCGCCTTTTTACGAAAAAGAAGACAAAATAAATTTCTTGACTTTTGATTTTTCCGCTTTGCAAATTATTTCGCACAACCGAATTTTTCTTTTACTTATTGAATTGAAGAAGAAATAATTTTCCGCTCGGCTCATCCTTTCTTAATCTTTACGTATTAATACCCATAAAGACGAAAGAGAAACTTTTACATCTTCTAAAGAATTTGTTCGGTCAAAACGGTACCAAAAGTGGGTAATGATTTTCTACCGCCTTCTTCGTATCTTCACTAATCGTCCCTTAACTCCTTGGTAATACTTCTCATTTCGGATTTTTTGAGGCCTAAATTCGGCCTTCTGAATTTATCGCTGGTATTTAAAGGTTAATTGCGGGTGATTTCAAAACCATCTTTGAGACAAAAACTTGGTCCGAAGCTGCAAAAAAAGGAAAAATTTGTCAGAAATTTGGGACCTCAAGCGATGATTTCCTACTGAATCACGTTAAAGAACCCAAAAGCGGCATATACAATTACTTCAATCAATTTATAAATAGTCATTTTTTGTGTCACTTTTTAGAAGGGAGTCTTCAATGTCTGATGCACGCTCCAACTGGAGTTCCAAGACCGGCATGATCCTGGCTGCAACCGGTTCTGCCGTCGGTCTCGGAGCCATTTGGAAATTTCCGTACATGGCCGGTGCCAACGGCGGTTCTGCTTTTATTATTCCGTTCATCCTGATGGTGTTGTTTTTCGGCGTTACCTTGATTCTTGCTGAGATCATCATCGGCCGAGCCGGACGCGGCAGTTCCGTCACGAGCTTCCGACGTATCGGAGGTAAGTTATGGGCTCCTTTGGGGTTCGTTGGAGTGCTTTGTGCTTTCCTCATCATGACCTACTACAGCACGGTAGGCGGATGGTGCCTCACTTATTTGTTCGAGGCCATCATGGGAAATGCGGCTTCGTCTGACCTAGCGATGTTGGAAAAGACCTTCCTTAAAACCGTCAGCACTCCGGTTTCTGCCATTCTTTATCAAACCCTTTTCCTGGCGATCACTGCCGGCGTCCTGATCTTCGGCGTGAACAAAGGTATCGAACGTATATCCAAAGTGCTTATGCCGCTGCTTTTCGTGCTGATGATCGTCCTGATTATCCGCGGACTGACGTTGCCGGGCGCCTGGGAAGGCCTTAAGTTCCTTTTCTCTCCGAAATGGGATCAGGTCACAGCAAACTCTCTGCTCAACGCCATGGGCTTCACATTCTTCTCGCTCTCCGTCGGCATGGGCATTATGGTCACATATGGTTCTTACATTTCTCATAAAGAAAATCTGACCACCACTGCTCTTTGGGTTTCTGTTTTAGCCTTTATTTCCTGCATTCTCGCCGGTCTAATGGTTATTCCCCCGGTTATCGCCTTCGGCCTTAACCCGTCTGCAGGCCCAGGTCTGACATTCATCACGATGCCGGCCGTGTTCTCGCACATTCCGTTAGGCGACGTATTTGCCGTCTGCTTCTACGGCTGTCTGCTGGTTGCCGCCCTGACTTCCATGATCTCTTTGTTCGAAGTTCCGCTGGCCTACTTAATGGACGAATTCCATTTCTCCCGCAAAACAGCTTCCGTGCTTTTGTTCATCGTTCTTTCCATCTGCTCTATTCCCTCAGCTCTCTCGATGGGTCCGTGGGCTGATTACAAGATCATGGACAAGAACATTTTTGATGCGATGGACTTCCTCTGCTGCAACATCCTGATGCCGCTGAGCGCCCTCTTCGTCGTTGCAATGACAGGCTGGTTCTTCTTTGACCGCACCAAATATGAAATCAACTCCAGCGTTAAGCATTCCGATGGCTTCATGAAGTTCTTCCGCTTTATGCTGGCCTTCGTTGCACCCTGCTTCATCGTTGTGGTTGCAATCTTTAATCTGATCTAAAACCGAGGAAGTATTCTCAGATGTCCCAAGCATCAAAACAACAAGAAAAAACATTTACCGGCAAAGTTGGGTTTGTCTTAGCCAGTGTCGGCGCAGCCATCGGTCTGGGCGCAATTTGGAAGTTCCCATACATGGCCGGCGCCGAAGGCGGAGCAGCCTTCCTGCTCCCCTACATTATTTTTTCCTTTACCTTGGCCTTCGGCCTTTTGCTCACGGAAATTACCTTGGGTAAAGCCGGTAAAGGTGGAATCGTCACGGCTTACCGAAACTTAGGCGGACCCTTCTGGTCGGTCTTGGGTTATCTCGGCATCATCATCGGTTTTGTGGTGCTTTCGTTCTATTCGGTTGTCGGCGGCTGGTGCCTTCTGTACTTCTTTGAAGCCATCATTGGGTTCCCCTCCGCCGATCCGGAAACGCTCGGTGCGCTTTTCGGAAGCCTGTCCTCATCTCCTTGGGTCGCCATTTCCGCGCAGGTCGGCTTTCTTGCCTTAGTCGGATTTGTGGTTGCCTTCGGCATTCGAGGCGGCATCGAATTGTGTTCCAAGATCCTCATGCCGATGCTGTTTATCTTCATGATCATTCTGATCATCACAGGTCTGATGCAGCCCGGTGCCATGAAAGGCGTGGAATATCTCTTCCTGCCGGATTTTTCCAAATTCAGCTGGAAGACGCTTCTCGATTCCATGGGTCTGGTCTTCTTCTCGTTCTCGGTCGGTGCCGGCTGCATGATTACATACGGCGCCTATATCGACGACAAGACAGAACTTGTCAGCTCCACTTTCTGGATCGTTGTTCTTTCTCTCCTCATCTCTTTGATGGCAGGTTTAATGATTCTGCCGGCAAACTTCGCGTTCGGTATGGATCCGGCCGCGGGCCCCGGCCTGACATTCATTACGATGCCGGTGATCTTTGCCAAGCTGCCTTTCGGGTACCTGTTCTCTATTGTCTTTTTCTTCTGTCTGATCATTGCTGCTTTAACTTCAGCCGTATCGATGCTCGAAATTGACATTACATGGATGGTCCAGGAACTGAATATGAAACGTGCAACTGCCGTGACCGTCTGCCTGCTCTTTATGCTGATCCTTAGCATCCCGTGCGCTCTGTCTTTCGGCCTTCTTGCTGACTACAAGATTTTCGGCAAGACCGCATTCGATTTAGCTGATTTCTTTGTCTCTAACCTCGGGCTTCCGATCGGAGGCATTATTGCCTGCCTTCTGGCGGCTTGGTTCGCATGGGACAAGGTTCATACCCATTGGACGTCTCTTCAGAACTATCCGGGCTGGAAAAAAGTGCTCAGAGTCTGCATCGGCATTCTGTGCCCAGCTCTTGTCCTGGCAGTCCTTATCTCCGGACTGATGAACTAAAATATCCGAAAATTTTTAGAAAGGAAGAAAATGGCCCTCCCTATTGAACAGCTCTACAAAGCACGTGATTTCTTGAACTTAAAGAATATCTCTGCCAACCACGTTGAGTTATCTTTCAAGAATCCTGTGATTGCAATGCTTGCTAAAGGCAAAGTCGCTGAAATTGCCTCTCAGTGCTCCCCGGACGGTGCCTTCACAAAATGTGAAATGCACGGCAATGACCTGCATCTGGATTTCAATCCTGAGTACGTCAGCGAACGTCTGATGGCTGAGATCTTTGACGCAGCGCCTGAAAGAGCCAGAGACGCTGCACGCGAACTGGCTGCCTTTGTCGCTGAAAAGACAATGAAGGCCTAAGAGGTTTTCTAAAGAAGTTGAGCCGGAAATTTTCCGGCCCTTTTCATTTCTAGCGCCCGAATGCAATTCGGGCTTTTCAGTTAGCTTTCTACTGCTCTGATGTGAGTGAGCTCTGATTAGAAACCGGAGACGGCAGCGACATCGGCTGATCCTCTTCCTTATCGCTCTCGGAAGCAACTTCCAGCTGAAGATTCATTTTTCTCGTTTTGGTTTGGACGATATCCACGGTTTTAGCCACCGTTTCAACCTGAGACTTAAGTTTGTTGAGGACTTCGCCGTACTTTGCAAACTCTGTCTGCACAGAAGACAAGATCTTTCTGATTTCAGAGCTCTTCTTTTCAATAGCAAGCGTCTGGAAGCCGGCTCGGTAAGCGCAAAGAGCACTCGCCAGCGTTGACGGACCCATGATGTAAACACGGTAAGAAGTGAAGAGCTCGTTGGTTAAACCTTCGAGCGCCAAAGCCTCTGCATAAAGACCTTCGGACGGAATAAACATAATGGCAAAATCTGTGGTCTCCGGCACATTGATGTACTCGGCAATGGATTTCCCTTCGTTTCTAAAACGCGTTCTTAATTTCGAACGAGCTTCAGCAACACCTTCTCGGTCGCCTTCGTCTGCCGCTTGCAATAGTCTCTGATAGTCCTCAACCGGGAACTTCGCATCAATCGGCAGCAAGCAGGTTCTTCCGTTTAGGCCCGGAAGTTTGACGGCGAATTCAACCACCATCTTCGGCTTTGACGGAACCGGATGAACATTTTTAACGTACTGGCTTTCCGTGAAATATTCTTTCAGCAGCGCTTCAAGTTGGACTTCTGCTCTTGACGTTGACGAAGACGCGCTTAAGGCCGCCGACTTCTTCGGCGAGCTCTTTCATTTGACCTAAGCCTTCATAAACACGGTTTAACTGCTGCGTCACCTGCGAGAAGCTTTCTCCGACTTTGCTTGTCAGCGTGTTTTGAAGCTTTTCCTCCACGGTCTCTCGAATCTTCTCTAACTTAGCCTCATTATCTTTATTGAGTGCCTTCAAATCGTCATCGATCTGTTTGCGCAGTTCATTAAGCGAAGTATTTAACGTCGAAGACAGCGTCTCGAAGCGCTGGTTTACGCCGCGAATCTGTTCGTCATTACGGGTGAGCGACTGATTCAGCGTATCTTGAACAGCTTTCAAATTTGCAAAAATTTCTCCGCGAAGTGTCTTAGAGAGTTCTTCAAAACGCTCATTGAGACTCTTAATCTGCTCGTCATTACGAATCAGAGATTGATTCAATGTGCTTTGAACCACTTTCCCGCTTTCAGCGATCTCTTCTCGAATGTTTTTGGAAAGCTCCTCAAATCGCTTGTTCACGGAACTGATCTGTTCATCATTGCGGGTCAGAGACTGGTTAAGCGTGTCCTGCACAGCTTTGAGACTTGCAAAGGTTTCGCTTCGGATTCCGGCCGAAACCTCCTGAAAGGAGCGTTCCAGCGTGCGTTCCGTCTCGATGAAACTCGGCTTCATCCGATCAGCAATCAGATCTTTACTCTGAGTCACCGCGGCACCTAAATCTTCGCGCCAAGCCATACGAGCTTGTGCAATCGTCTGAAGCGTATTGGCACTGATGCTTCTTAATCTGATCAGACAGTAAATAATGCCAATCGCTAAGAAAATCAGCAGAAAAAATGCCATGAAGCCAAGGATAAAAATTTCGGAAGGGATACCGCTGGCGGCAGAGACTCTAGTCAGCCAATCGTTCATTTTATTTTTAGTGTTTATTCAAAAAGGAACAGAATAAACCAATCTTTTTCTAAGCGGTTTTGCCTGTCAGACAGAAAATTCGTCAGCAGCAATGCGCCTCCGAAAGTATTAAGTAACAACGAGTAAGCAGTAACACTTATAATGACGACCTTAAGCGGCCTTGCGGCCTTCTTTATTTATCTCAAAAGGTATTTTTATGACTCTAACCGCCTGGATTGCGATTGCCGTAATCCTGGTCACGGTTTACTGCCTGATTAAGCGTTATGAAACACGCTTGGTGCTGTTTACCGCCGGCCTTTTCCTCTGCTGCATTGCCATGAAACCGATGGCAGCGCTTGATCAATTTGCTAAAAGCATGGCAAACGCTTCGCTCATCATGGCGATCTGCTCGTCCATGGGTTTTGCCTATGTAGTAACGACCACAGGATGCGATAAAAATTTAGTCAAATTCTTAGCCGCCCCCCTCAATAAACTGGGCATTCTTCTAATCCCCGCCACCACCATCATCACAAGCTTCATCAACGTTGCCATTCCGTCTGCATCCGGCTGTGCCGCTGCCGTGGGTGCAACCTTCATCCCAGTGATGATCCGCGCAGGCATCCGTCCGGCCGCTGCCGGCGCCGCTGTCCTGATGGGCACTTTCGGCTCCAACATTTCTCCGGGAACAAGCCACAACAGTGTTGTTGCCAAAATTGCCAATATGGACATGATGGACCTCATCAGCCTGCACACCCCCTACTCCATAGCAATGGTCTTAATCGGGGCTGTCGGCCTGACAATCGTCTGTCTGATTCTCAGAGACAACAAACCAACTGCTAAAGAACTTGAAGACTACTACACCTCAGCAGACCACAGCGGCGGCATTGAACGCATCAATCCGCTCAAAGCCATTGCACCTTTGGTCCCTCTCGTCATTCTTCTGCTCGGTAACTCTTACGTTCCGGTCATTAAGATGGGCGTGGCCCAGGCCATGGTCATCGGTGCCATTTTCGCATTGATTGTTTCTTGGGTGAATCCTCAGCAGTTCACCAAGGACTTCTTCAAAGGTATGGGCGAAGGCTACGGCTCCGTCATGGGTATCATCATCACAGCCGGTGTTTTTGCCGCAGGTTTAAAAGCCACCGGGTTAATCGATGCCTTCGTCGAAGTTTTAAAGAGCTCCAACGAGATCGCCCGCTGGGGCGGGTCTTTCGGTCCGTTCATCATGGCAGCCCAGCCATTACCGGTTCCGGCGATGCAGCAACTTTTGCCTTCAATGAAGCAGTCACCCCGCATGCCGCCTCTTTTGGTATGCCGATTCCAAACCTCGGCGCAATGGCCCTTATCTCAGGCCAGATGGGCCGTACGATGTCCCCCATTGCCGGTGTTGTCATTGTGCTTTCCGGTTTGGCTATGGTACCCCCGATCCAATTGGTAAAACGCACGGCGATTCCTTTGATTGTCGGTGTCGTCGTTTTGGCCCTGACCATCGTCTAAGGACTTCTTTGATCTCTCGAAGCACCTCGCAAATCGCGAGGTGTTTCTGTATATACATTCTCGACTTATTTATCAACTTTCGTTTGAGCTATGTAAAAAAGACCACCAATCAATCGAATTCACTCATGAATTGCTCACATTTTTATCTTCAAGTAAAGAGAAATATTTTTACCTTTGAGCTCGAGTTGAAAGAGAAAAAGGCAAGTAGAGAGCTAAAGCTCTTAAACTTTCAGCCTGACTTTCATTGAAAATTTGCATGTATTCTGTTTACCTAATTATTGTCTTAGGAATGCTCTCGGCCTTCGGTCCGTTTGTCATAGATATGTACCTTCCGGCAATGCCGGAAATGACAAAAGTATTCTCTGCTTCGGTTTCTTCGGTCCAATTAGGTCTGACCTTCTGCATGGTCGGACTCGCTTTCGGTCAAGTTATATTCGGCCCCTTAAGCGATAAATACGGTCGCAAACCGGTCTTATATTTTTCCCTTCTCCTTTACATCGTCAGCACCCTTTTTTGCTGCTTATCCCAAAACATCGATACTTTCAACATCGCGCGTCTTCTTCAAGGTTTAGGGGGC
>OGQT01002948.1_pt1 | contig 11454 bp, 12 predicted proteins | sample 1553261 | NCBI WGS metagenome assembly OGQT01 (sample SAMEA2579992, study PRJEB22360) | human gut metagenome | biome: human gut; feature: human-associated habitat; material: faeces | place: Denmark | collected 2008/2010
TTGATGCCGATCTGGGAGACGATTACGTCTCCCGTGGAGCCTACAAGCTGGTCGGCGCGTTCGACATGTTCTCCCAGACGGGCCTGCGTTCCGCGGAAGGATTCGATTGCCTCGACATCGGCGCGTCCACCGGCGGTTTCTGCGACGTGCTTCTGCGACGCGGTGCCGCGCATGTGATCGCGCTCGACGTGGGGCACGGCCAGCTTGACCCGCGCATCGCAGGCAACGAGCGCATCATCGAAATGAGCGGCGTCAACATCCGCGACGTCGAAGCGGATGATCTGCCGTACCGGCCAAGCATGATCGTATCCGACGTGTCATTCATCTCGTTGACATACGTGATTCCCGTCATCGCGCGCATCGCCGCGCCCGGCGCACACGTCGTGCTGCTGGTCAAACCGCAGTTCGAAGTCGGCAAAGGCAACCTCGGCAAAAACGGCATCGTGGAAAGCGAAACCTTACGCAAACAGGCGCTCGACACCGTCACCGCCTGTGCGAAAGCCAACGGACTGGATGTACGCGCCACGGCGGTCTCACCGATCGAAGGCACGCACGGCAACATCGAGTATCTGCTGTATGCAGTGGCGTAAACCGTTCTCCGCCAATCGATAGCGTAAAAATGAAAGGCCGGCAGCCCATATGAAAAATCCCATATGGACCGCCGGCCTTTTGCATGTTCCGTGGGCCTAGCCCCTCAAAAACTTGTCGATCTGATCCTGCTTGCCCATGATGATGAGCTCGTCGTTACGGTGCATAATCAGCTCTTTCGAACCGTATTCGAATTCCTTGCCCGGCGATTTGACACCGACCACGGTGATGCCGAACCGTTCATGTACGCGCGCATCCTCGATGGAGTAACCGACGACATGCGGGGGAGTGTGGATCTTCACCACGCTGTACGCGCCTTCAAGCTCGATGTAGTCCAGATAGTTGCCGGACACCAAGTGCCCTACGCGTTTGCCGGCATCGGTCTCCGCGTTGATGATGTGCCGTGCGCCGATACGCTGCAGAATGCGCGCATGCTCCTTGGACACCGACTTCGCCCAAATGTCGGAGATGCCCGCGTCCAACAGATTGCCGGCGGTGATGACGGACGCTTCGACGCTGTCGCCGATGGCTACGACCGCCGTGTCGAAATCGGAGGCGTTGATCTGCTCCAACGCCATCACGTCGGTCATGTCGGCCTGCACGGTGGGGATTTGCGACGACCAGCGGTTCACCAGTTCGCCGTCCTTGTCGACGGCGAGCACATCCTGTCCCATCGTATCCAATGTGGTGGCTACGGAACTGCCGAAACGGCCGAGTCCTACCACAAGAACGCTTCTGGTGTTGTTAGCCATGATTGTTCGCGTACCTTTCGATGTTCTGTTCCGGATTCAAGTATAGGAAGTTGCGGGTATAGAAACCGTATCGACGAATCCGCTCAGCCGACCACGATCTGCTCGGTGGGGTAGCGGACCGGCTCCACATTGCGCGGCCTGGAGATCGCGTAGGCAATGGTAAGCGGACCGAGCCTGCCGATGAACATGGTCGCGGCGAGAATGTACAGGACCGCTGGACTAGAAGCGCTGGCCACGCCGACCGAATAGCCTCCCAGACCGAACGCCGAGCAGGTGTCGAACAGCGCGTTGCTCAACGAGCATCCGGTGATGGCCATCAATGTCATGGACACTATGGTGACGAGTGCCAGACATGAGGTGGTGACGGCCACGGCCGTCATGACGGCTTGCGAATGGATGCGACGATGGAACGCGTTGACGTCATGGCGTCCGGTGAACGCGGCGCGGCAGGTCAGCAGAATCACTGCGAGCGTGGTGACGCGGATGCCGCCTGCGGTCGAAGTGCTGCCGCCGCCGATGAACATGACGATGGACAGGAACATCTTCGTCGCGTCGCTCACGCCCGGCATCCATGACAGGTCGAAGCCGGAGCTGCGGGGCATGACGGCCGCCACCATCGCATGCCACAACCGCGGTTCCACGCCTTCGGTGGCGAACAGCAGTTTGTTGTTCCATTCCATGAGGAGGAACCAGGTGAACGAGGCGAGCACGATGCAGAACGTGGTGGTCAGCGTGAGCTTGGTATGCAGGCTCCAACGCTTCGGCGGACGATGGTTGCGCCATGAGCGCATGAGGTTAAGCAGGACGGGAAAGCCGAGCGTGCCGCAGAACGCGCTGACGAGGATAGGCAGGCCAACAGCCCAATTGTTGACATGCAGGCCGGCGCCGTCAGGGGTGAAGCCGGCGTTGTTGTATGCCATGACCGCGAAGAACAACGATTCCCACAGCGTGTGCCGCACATTGCCATGATTGACTTTGTACAGGCCGGGGAACAGCGCCACGAACGTGATGCCTTCGATGGTGAACGCGGTGGCGATGACCACGGTGAGCACGCCCTTGATCTCGCCGAGTTTCGTGGTGCCCAGCTCGTTGGCCGTCAGCAGCTTTTGCGTGGCCTTGAGATGGTGGTTCACGGCCAAGGCGATGAGTGAAGCGAACGTCATGACACCCAAGCCGCCCATCTGCACGGAGAAGATGAGCACGGCCTGGCCGAAAGCGGACCAATGCGTCGTCGAATTGACGATGGAGATGCCACACGTCGAAATCGCGGAGATCGCGGTGAAGAACGCGGTGGTGAATGTCGTTTGCTCGCCTTTCGGCGTGGCGGTGGGCGTGAGCAGGAGCAGCGTGGACAATGCGCCCAACATCATGAAGTACAGGATGGTCAGACGTCCGGGATGTGTGGTGAGTCTGTGCATTAGGCTGCGCTTGCGCGGCTTGCGCTCCTCCGCCATGGCCTTCTCGAACGTGTCCCCGGAGAACCACCAGGCATAGCCATGTGAGGCCTCGCGATTGGAGGAGGACTCGTCGAAGACGAGGTTGGACATGCTGTTCCTCGCTCCTTGTCTGTATAAACGGTCTTCGTTTCCTTGAGCTATTGTAGGCGGTAGTGTGACGAATGGGCCATGGACGTACCGTTCGACGGTTCCGCGGTGGCTCCGTGGGACTCTTCGGACGTCTGCGGCGTGTTCTGGACACCCGCTGCCGTCATTCGTTCATTTGTTCGACTACACTGGCGGGTAGTGGCACCTCGCATGGGGCGCCCGTTATACGAAAGGGCTTGCGATGATCGGTACCCGACATGCGGTGGTGGTGACGCATACGCGTCTGCGTGAAAGCGGCACGGTGGTCGAAGAAGCCGTCGAGCAGTTGAGACGCGCCAATTTCGAAGTGACGATCATCGACAATATCGAAGCGCCCGAGTTCGGCAGCAGGACGCCCGCCGTGCCGAAGAACACGGAAATCGTGGTGGTGCTCGGAGGAGACGGTACCATCCTGCGCGCAGCCGAACTGGTGCATGCCACCGAAGTGCCCATTCTCGGTGTGAACCTGGGCCACGTCGGCTTTCTTGCCGAATTTGAAAGCTTCCAGATGAGCGAGGCCATCCGCCGGATCGCCGACCATGACTATTCCATCGACGAACGTATGATCGCCCACGTCGACGTATGGCTGCCGGGCGCGACGGAACCCATCGAGGACTGGGCGTTGAACGACATCACGCTGGAACGCGCCGACCGTGGCAAAATGGTGGAACTGTCCATCCGCGTCGACGACGTGGAGATGAGCTCATTCGGTTGCGATGGCGTGATCGTATCCACGCCGACCGGTTCCACCGCATATGCGTTCTCCGCGGGTGGGCCGATCATGTGGCCGAATGTGAAGGCATTGCAATTGGTGCCGTTGGCCGCGCATGCATTGTTTGCACGTCCGCTCATCATCGGTTCCGGTTCCACGTTCGCCATTGACATTCTTGAGGATTCCACGTCGGATGGCTGGATCTGCTGCGACGGCCGTCGTCAACGCGCACTGCCGAAAGGCACACGCATCGAAGTGCGCGAATCGAAATGCACTTTGCGATTGGCCCGTCTGTCCGGAGTGCCGTTCACGAACCGTCTCGTCACCAAATTCGACCTGCCTGTCGTCGGCTGGCGAGAACAGGCGCGCAAGACCGGCGGCACGCATCATGGGCAATCGTTCCCTAGAACCGGCAAACCGGAAAGCGGGAAGTGACAGGGCATGCTGGAAGAGCTTGAGATCCACAATCTCGGTCCGATCCGTTCCGCGCTGATCGCCCCGGCAGGCGGTATGACGGCGATCACCGGCGAGACGGGAGCCGGCAAATCGATGCTGCTCAGTGCGATCCGACTGATTTCCGGCGGTCCGTCCGATGGAGGCCGCGTTTCGGTGGGCGCTCAGGAGGCGTGGGCGCAGGGTGTGTTCGAAGTCGCCTCGTCGCCGGCCGCGGTGGCCGCGGCACGGGAAGCCGGCTTCGAACCGGAGGATGGCGAGCTGTTTCTGTCGCGTAAAGTGCCCGCTTCCGGACGATCCCGCAGCATGCTGTCGGGACGTAGCGTGCCGCGTTCCGTACTCGCCTCCGTCGCCGCCGAACTGGTGACGATTCACGGACAGGCCGACCAATTGCGCATAGCGACCACCTCACGTCAGCGCGAATTCCTTGACCGCTATGCGGGAGACGAAGTGGCTTTGGCCGCCTACGGCAAGGCATGGAACGCGTTGCGCGCGATGGACGAGCGGTTGGAACGGCTCAACAGCCAGGAATCGTCCATGCGCCAGCAGGCGGATTATCTGCGCGAATCAATCGAACGCATCAACCGTGTCGACCCGCAGCCGGGGGAGATGGACGAATTGCGTGCGCGCCGCGACCGCATCGAAAACGCGGCCGAGATCGCCGAAGGCGTGACGCGAGCGTTGGGCGCGTTGGATGCCTCGCAGGTGGCGGACGATGTCGAATCGTCCAGCGCGGCCGATTTGATTGACCATGCTTCGCAGGCGTTGCGCGCCATCCATGTGGAAGGCGTGTTTTCCGAGCTTGCCGACCGGCTTGACTCCATCAGCACCGACCTGTCCGACGTGGTGTTCAGCCTGTCCGGCGAAGTGGACAATGAGGCGAGCGTGGAGGATCTGGATGCCATCAACGGGCGCATCCACGAGCTGGACGAGCTGACCCGCCGATGGGGGCCGGAATTGTCCGACGTGATCACGTGGAGGGACAAGGCCGTATACGATTTGGAGGATTTGGACGCCTCGCCGGAAAAGGTCGAACAGCTGGAAGCCGAACGCGCCCAACTGCTTGAGGCTGCGAAAAAAGCCGCGCAGGCTGTGAGCAAACGGCGTAGAGCCGCGGCGAAGGAACTCGCGTCCAAAGTCACCGCGGAACTTGATTCGCTGGCCATGGGCACTTCGAAACTGGAGATCCGCGTGGCCGAACGCGAACAGTTGGACGCCACCGGAGCGGACGACATCGAATTCCTCTTCACCCCGTTCCCCGGCTCCCCGCAACTGCCGATGGGCAAAAGCGCATCCGGCGGCGAATTGAGCCGTCTGATGCTCGCGCTTGAACTGGTCGCCGCCGAAAAGCATGTCGTGGCCGGCGGAACCGTGCCGCCGATGACGTTCATCTTCGATGAGGTCGACGCCGGCGTGGGAGGCAAGGCCGCTGTGGAGCTGGGTGCCCGCTTGGCCAAACTCGCCCAATCCGCGCAGGTTCTGGTCGTCACGCACCTGCCGCAGGTCGCCTCCTGGGCGGACGAACAATATGTGGTCGCCAAAGGCGAAACCAAGGATGGTTCCATCGCCACCACCATCAGCCAGGTGCGCGGGGATGAGCGCGTGCATGAAATCGCCCGCATGCTGTCCGGCAGCGAAAGCGAAACATCTCTGGAACATGCCGAGGAACTGCTCAAATCGTCGGTGCTTGACTGACGGCGGATTCAATCGTAAAAAGTAATCGCAAATCGTAAAAGCGGTAATTGCAAAACAAAGGAGCCGATATGACACAGAAAACCAAGGCGAACCAAGGCAAAGGCGCCATCTTCGACCTTGACGGCACGTTACTCGACTCCATGGGCGTGTGGGATCAGGTGGACGTCGACTTCCTTGCCAAACGCGGCATCGAGGTGCCGGACGACTACATGCAGAAGGTCGCGGCCATGCAATTCCGCCAGATCGCCGAATACACAATCGCACGATTCGGCCTGTCGGACACTCCCGAAGCGTTGATGGAGGAGTGGGACCATATGGCACGTGTCATGTACGCCACGGTGGTTGAAGCCAAACCGTATGCGCGCGAATATCTGGAATCGTTGAAGGCGAGCGGTGCGAAACTGGCCGTGGCTACATCATTGCCACCGATGTTGCGAGAGCCGGCTATGAGGCATGTCGGCATTTTCGATTATTTCGACGAGGTGGTCAGTGTCGACGATGCGGGCGATATCGGCAAGGACAGGCCGGACGTGTACCTGCTGGCCGCGTCGAGGCTCGGTATCGAGCCGACCGACTGCACCGTATTCGAGGATCTGCTCGTCGGCATGCGCTCGGCCAAGTCCGTCGGCATGCGGGTGTGGGCCATGCATGACGATTCGTCCAATGCTGATTGGTCGGCGATTTGCGCTCTGGCGGATGGTGTCATGTTCGACTTCCACGACGCGCCTGCCGTATTGTAGGAACCGGTGTCGTACGGGGATATATACATTTGGGGCTTTCCGTTGATTCGGAAGACCCCAAATCCGTTCTCCATAAGAGTCTACCGGTTGGCTCGGTTCAGATGTCCTTGCTACCGTAAATATGCAGCGATATCTTGCTGGAGAACGCCAAGGCGAGTACGTCGATGATCAAGAATGCCGCTAATGCAATGGCTTGGTGCCGGCTGATCGCCTCGGCCAGCTGTTCGACGGTCTTTTCGAATTCCGGCAATGCCTTGCGCAGTCCGATGACCGTGCCCACGATCACGCCGATGCTCAGAATAATGGCGGCCATGGCACGATAAGGGGAGAACCGGTACAGGAACGGCTGCACGATGGTGTTGAGTAGCACGAGGGTCAGCACGGTCATCGCGGCGAAACCGATCGCATCCGTCACTTTAACTGGCTCGTGCATGATGATGCTGGCGCAGGCGATACTGACGGCCACTTCCAATCCCGCCACCAGATCGCAGACGATAAGGAATGCGAATCGTCCGAGGATCTGGTGGTTGCGGTTGATGGGCACGATGCCGTTCATCCAATGATGGTTGTTCATTTGTTCATAGGAGAACAGGGTGATATTAAGCATCAGGAAGCCGGAGGCCGCCCCGCCGATGGCGGCTCCCGCCACGCTGTCGAGAGTGGACCCTGTGGCCGCCATCAGGCATGTAACACCTGGAACGTACGTGAAGAAGATGGCTATGTACGACCGCCCGTAGCTGATGGTGCGGTTCCAGTCCAAGGAAATCTGCCTAAGGATGGCGGTCATGGCGTCCGCGTTCGCTGTCGTGTTCATCGTACGTCTCCTTTGTTAGTATTGCCGATTGCCGTATGTTCCGCGGCATTGGTCAGTCTGATCACATCCTCAATCGAAGCATGCTGTGTCAGAAGACCGTCGGTGCCGCCGATGTGTGGGATGTCCTGCGTGCGGACCAACGCGTCGAAGCCGGTTGCGTATGTGCGTATGCCGACCATTGCCCGCTGTAGACCGTCCGTAAGCTCATCCGGACCGCCCTTGACCAGACGGAACGCGTCTTCGAACTCGTCTTTCGGTCCGCTGTAATGCAGCATGCCGTGCGTGATATACGTGAGGAAATCCGCGCAACGCTCCAAATCGGCGGTGATATGCGTGGAGAAGATTACGCTGTGTTCGCCATCCGCAACATAATCGGACAGAATGTCCATGAGCTCGTCGCGGGACAGTACGTCCAGACCGCTGGTCGGCTCGTCGAGAATCAGCAGTTTCGCATCGTGGCTCAACGCCACGGCGAGCATGAGTTTCATCTGCATGCCGCGCGACAGGTCCTTGATCTTCTTGTTCCGTACGAGTCCGAACCGTCTGAGGTATGCGTCGAACAGATTGTGGTCCCACAGCGGGTACATTGGGCTGCTTGTCCGTTCCACCGCGTCGACCGTCATGTATTCGATGAAATAGCTGCTGTCGAGTACTACGCCCAGCTGCTCTTTGGCCCGCTCCTCATCGGCCATCGCGTCAAGGCCGAGCACTTCGATTCGTCCCGCGTCTCGCGTGGTCATATTGAGGATCAGTTTGATCAACGTGGATTTGCCGGCGCCGTTCGGACCGACCAGACCCATGATGTAGCCGGACGGCAGGTCGAAGGTCACGTCATCCAATGTGAAGCCGGAATCATAATGCTTCGTCAATCCGGTTACGCTCAAGGCCAAGGTTGGCCGTGTCCCGTGGGGGAGCGAGGAATCGTTCATGATTGTTCCCTGTATGCTTTCTCGAACATGCCAAGCAGATCAAGCAGGCTGATGTCGGCGGCTTTGGCCTCGATGGAAACTTCACGGAGCTTGTCCATGATGCGTTCGCGCGCACGTTCCTTCATGAGTTCGTTGCCTCGTTTCATCACGAACGTGCCTTTGCCCTGCACGTTCTCCACGAGCCCCTCGTCAGCCAGTTCGTTATACGCTCTGGTCACGGTGAGCACGCTGACGCGCAGTTCCTTGGCGAGCTTGCGCAGTGAGGGAAGCGCCTCGCCTGCCGTAAGCTCACCCGACATGATCACGGACCTGATTTGGCTCTTGATCTGTTCGTAAATCGGTTCTCCGGACACGGATGAGATGATCAGCTTCAATCTGTGCCTCTTTTTCTGTATATTCCGTAGGTGATATATCTCCCAGCTGAACAGTTAGATGCAAACTGTTCAGCTGTTATATATAACAGTAACACAGAAAACCCGTACTGTTATTGCGTGTCGCATAACAGTACGGGTTTTGTCGGAATATAAGGGAATCCGCCGCTCCATGAACGTCTCTTGCGGTCGGCGATTGACGGAAGCGACATTTACTTGCGTTCGCGGATTCCCGTATGGACGGTTATACGCGAGTCGGATGGATGATACGGCGGAAACACAGGTAGATCAGCCACGCCAACGGCATGATCGTCAACATAGGCAATGTAGGGAACCGGCGATGAGTCCCACTTCAGTCATGATTGCGATTTGCTTCGCACCGAAGGAGAGAGCGTCCCTTTTGGTGCGATCCGTCGCTTGGGTGGTGTTGCTATCTTGCTGCATGATTGTTTATTAGGGAAACCGTCTGTTATTCCATTCCCTTATAGAGTTCTTTGGCGAGATCAACCAGTGACTTGTCTGAGCCTGCTGGGCCAATAAGGCATGCGCCGCATGGCAGTCCATCTGCTGTTTCCAATGTCGCGTATCGTCCGTTCATAATCGGGCAGTTGTTGAAACATCGACAGATCAATCAGACCGTGAACGCCTTTGGTGATGTCAACGGCTTGCGTCACGTCGAAGTCGATGGCGGCCGCCAGCAGCAGGTACACTTGTTGACGTGGCATCTCGAACATGGCGGTAATCATATTGATGGCGTGTTCGACGCTTTGCGATAATGCGTCATCCAGCGTACTGCTGAAACCCATTGGAATCAGCGTGCCATGACTGATCGCAAATGGCGGATCCGTGCGTCCGAACAGTCCGTTTGGCTTCGGCTGTTGGCACTACCTGCGCGCGAAGTGTAGCTCTGAGTGACGCTTCCAATGCGGTGAGCGACACTTCGCCATCGTCTTGGGCAAAATGCGGATCGTCGATGTATAATCCTGCGCCTTCAATCTGTACTGGCAGAAATAGCGTGGACTCAACGGTGAGATTGCGTAAATCGATATTGCCACCATAATCTGCAGGTGGAATGGAGCTTGGACGCTGATTACTGGCGGTGGTCGTCCATGATTCCCAGAAATGGATGCATCGGGAAACATATCGTCGACGCCGGCTCACTGCTTGTGTTTGCGGTGTGCGGCGTTTGAACTGGAAACCATGCCGTTTCGGTTTCAACATCCGCTCGGCAGAACTGACCGTAGTTGCCGTCGAAATCTACGGTCTGCCGCCAATGATCGTGCGGGAAATCACGCCATCCAGTTTGGCACCATCGAACGCAATAATGGGATTGCGTCCCAACAACGCATTCGCATCGACAACAAACTGACGGTTGAGATTTACCATTACCAGATTAGCCCTTTTGCCGGGGATGATAGCACCACCGCCTCGGGGTTTCAGTGCATATGCGGCTGGGGCTTTTCGCGCACTTTGGCGGTGAAGTAGTCCGCTTCCACCTTCCATACGGTGACGGCGCGTACCTGCTGGTCGGTGAACTCCACATGTTCCATGCCGGCCTGCTGTTTCATCAGCAGTGCGAGCCCCTGGCGCGCCTCGTCAAGATTGTCGATGATGGACGCGGTACCATTGCCAACGATCGACTTGAACGCCTCGCCCCAATTGCACAGCGTGCGCCCCCTCGACCACCTCGCAGTCAGTCGCCATTTCGAATGCTACAGGAAGCGCGTTGCCCGCGGCCTTGACAGCGTCCATCTTGCGTCCGGTCGCAGAACCATGGAAATACAAGGTGAGATGATTGGATTCCGTGTCGAACGCGTATCCGAAATTCAATGGCACGATGGTGATGCCCTCCGCATCGGTGTACGCAAGACTCACGATCTTGCATGTTGCGATAATCGCCTCGACCTGCTGCGGATCGGCCACCTCACGGTCGGCACGCCTCATCATGCGATGCCTTCCCGCAACTGTCTGCTCATCATTACGACGCGTCGCCATGGCACGTTCCTCTCTGCTGGATTTACACACCCAGCCTACCGGCTCCCTCAGCCGATGCTGTATACGCCGGAACCATCATCCCACCAAGCATGATCCACCGGCTCCGGCTGCACAAGACGCTTCGGTCCCTTCAGCATTTCAATCGCCTTCAACTCCAAACGTTCACGCTCCTCAGCCAACGCACCGCCAACATCTGCGCCTCATCAACCACCGCAACGGAGCGCAATGCACATCAGAATGAGCACGCTCCAACGTCTGCAACGCATCATGAGTCTTACCAGAATTCGTAGGCCCAACATGTAAAACCACCCGCCGACGCGCAGCACGCGTTCGCGGATGTCGGTTTTCTGGGGATGTGTTCGCTAGTGTGAAACTGGTAGGATGATGGGGAGGTCGTCCATAGGAGGGTGGCTTTTCAGCTTCTGTTGCATGGTTGATGCTTGGCGAGGTGATATGCGATATCTTACGAATACGGGCAGGTAAGTGAGAAGACCGCTCAAGTGGGAGAATTCATTAAGCTCATCTCCGACGCTGGCGATAATCCTCGCTTTGCGGTGGCGGATGCTAAACAGTTGCTTAAACTTTATGAGGAGCAGTACGCTTACTTGGGAGACACTCTAGTAAATCAGATTGCAAAGCTCCTTGGTGGGATTTCCGATGATGCTGTTGTTGGCGAAGAGAAAGGGGCAAGATTCCTGTGGGCCGCCAGGATGCTCAAAAACCCGGTATCGAACTGCATGACTCCGGTTTTTATACACAACAGCATGACAGTTAAAACACACGGAGGATGCAGCAATGAAACTGATTATTTCAAATGTATCT
>OGQT01002952.1_pt1 | contig 11443 bp, 11 predicted proteins | sample 1553261 | NCBI WGS metagenome assembly OGQT01 (sample SAMEA2579992, study PRJEB22360) | human gut metagenome | biome: human gut; feature: human-associated habitat; material: faeces | place: Denmark | collected 2008/2010
GGAAGGGCTTGGCTTTGATATCCCGGCGGATGTCGGCGCGAACGACCTTGTCGTCGCCGTCATCGCGTCCGACGAAGCTGCCGCGGACGCGGCGCTGGCGCTGGGTCAGGATCTGCTTGACCACAAGAATGCCGCATCCGGCGGCAAGACCTACGATAACATCGAGGATATCGACCTCGACGAAGACCCCTATGACCTCGTGCAGATCTCGCTCCCCGGCGAGTACGCCGCGGCGGAGGCGGAAAAGGCGCTGAAAAAGGGACTGGATGTGTTCATGTTCAGCGATAACGTCTCTCTTGAAGACGAAAAACGCCTGAAGGAGCTTGCCATCAGCAAAGGCGTGCTGATGATGGGTCCCGACTGCGGCGTCGGCTACCTGAAGGGCGTCGGGCTTGCGGCGGGCAGCTGCTATCACACCGGCTGCGTCGGCATCGTCGGCGCGTCCGGCAGCGGCGCGCAGGAAGTCGGCTGTCTGGTCGAGAAGCTGGGATTCGGCATCTCCTCCCTCATCGGCACGGGCGGACGCGACCTGTACCCGGAGATCGGCGGCATCATGATGCTCGAAGGTATCCGCCGTCTGGAGCGCGACCCCGACACCAAGATCATCATTCTGGTATCGAAGCTTGCTGACCTCACGGTCATGAACAAGGTCCTCAGCTTCGCGGATATTGTTTCAAAGCCTGTCGTCGCGATCTTCCTCGGCGCGGACGAGAAGCTCTATGAGGGGCACAGAGTGTATGGCACGTACAGCCTTGAGGGCGCGGCGGTAAAGGCCGCTCAGCTCCTCGGCGCGAAGACCCATGACTTTGGCTTCACGGACGAGCAGATCAAGGAGATCGTCGCGCGGGAGATGCGCGGGTACTCCGCAAAGCAGAAGTACTTCCGCGGTCTGTACTGCGGCGGCACCTTCACCGAAGAAGGACTGATCTATTACAGCAGCCACGTCAAAAACGCCCGGCTGCACAGCAACCTGAACACGGCGTATGCCGAAAAGCTGGCCTCCCACCTGCACAGCGAGGGGCACTCCATCCTTGACCTCGGCAGCGAGGAATTTACCGCGTGCTCGCCGCACCCGGTGTTCGACCCCGAGATCAGACTGAAGCGCTTCCGTCAGGAGCTTCAGGACGATGAGGTCGCGGTCATTCTGCTGGACTTCATCACAGGTCCCGGCGTTGCGAAGGAGCCGGTGAAGGAGTTCGCGATCGAGGCCAAAAAGGCGATCGCCGAAAAGCACATCACGGTCATTTCCAATATCTGCGGCTCTGCGGAGGACCCGCAGAACATCGAGCTTCAGGCAAAGATGCTGCGTGACGCAGGAGTCATCGTGACGGACAGCAATTACCAGAGCGCGCGCCTTGCCGCGGCGCTCATGAGCGCGCTGAATGAAAGGGGCTGAGAACCGTGAAGGAATACGACAAGACAAAGCTGAAAGTGATCAATGTCGGACTTCAGAGCTTCTATGAAGCGGTAGAAAAGCAGGGCGTCAAGGTGACGCAGCTGGAGTGGCGTCCGCCCGTCAAGCTGAAGCCGGAGATCCTTGCGCTTCTTGACAAACTGCTCTGAACACAGAAGGAGACGCGACAAAGATGGATATAAAAGAAAAAATAGCGCAGGCAAATGAGAAAGCAGTCCATATGCTCATGGACAGCGACCCCGTCTGGGTGGATATGAAGCCGGCCATCGAATGCGTCGATGGGCTGGAGGATCACATGATCCTCCACTCGGGCCCCCCAATCGCCTATGAGGACATGACGATGCTCCACAAGCGCGGCATGGTCAGCGCAATGCTCTTTGAGGGCTGGGCGAAGGACGAGGAAGAAGCGGTCAAGCGCCTCAAGGCAGGCGAGATCAAGATTTCCAGCGCACTCGACCACAACACGGTCGGCGCGGGCACGGGCATCATTACAAAGTCCGTCGTCCTGAACGTTGTGGAGGACCGGCACAACCATACCGTCGCCGCGACGTTCCCGGCGGAAGGACCGTTTCAGGGCGGCTTCTGCGGCTGGGGCCTTTACTCCAAGGAGATCGCGGAGAACCTGCGCTATATGCGCGAGGAGCTGTTCCCGCCCATGGTGGAGGCGCTCCACAAGCTGGGCGGCATCCCCATCAAGCCGATCCTTGCCGAAAGTATGCAGATGGGCGACGAGAACCACACCCGCCAGACCGCCTGCGACTACATTTATGACCGGCTCATGCTGCCGGCACTGTTTGAGCTGGACAGACCCAAGAAGGAGATCATGAAGACGGTGCGGTATATCGTCGATACGCCGCGTTTCTTCCACTGCTATGGTCAGGCCGCGGCAAGAGCGGCGCTGGTCGCGGCGGACGGCACGGAGTATTCGACCATGGTCACGGCGGTCTGCGGCAACGGCGTCGAGTTCGGCATCAAGATCGCATCCCTGCCGGGACAGTGGTTCACCGCCCCCGCACCGATGATGAAGGGCCGCTACACCTCCTCGGAGTTCACCGAGAAGGATCAGCTCCCGTGGATGGGCGACTCCTGCGTCGTCGAATGCTACGGCATGGGCGGCTTTGCCGCCGCGGCAAGCCCCATCGTGTGCAATCTGCGCGGCATGACGCTGAAGGAGAGCATCGGGCAGACGAAGGAAATGTACAGGATCACGATGGAGAAGAACTACAACTTCCCCATCCCCAACCTGGACTTCGATTTCCTCCCCGTCGGCATCGATATCCGCAAGGTACTCAAGGAGGGCGTCTGCCCGGCAATTCACGGCGGTATGTTCAACCGTGTCGGCGGCCTGATCGGCGCGGGCATGGCAAGAGTGCCAATGCAGTGCTTTGAAAAGGCGCTGGTTGCCTTTGGTGAAAAATATCTGTGATGAGAATGAAAGAGCCTCGCGGTCCGCGGGGCTTTTTCAAAAAAAGGAAGTGCGTATCAATGAGAGAAAATGTAATTGAGACCATAAAAAAAGAAAAGCTGATCGCGATTGTGCGCGGCATCGCGCCGGAAAAATGCCTGAAGGTCGCCGGAGCCCTCTACGCGGGCGGCTTCCGGCTTGTTGAGATAACCTTTGACCAGAAAAACCCGGATAGCTGGGCAACCACCGCCGCCGCGATCAAAGCCGTCAGCGAGGCGTACAGCGGAACTATGGAGGTCGGCGCGGGCACAGTGACCTCCGTTGAGCTTGTTGAGCTTGCCGCCAGCGCGGGGGCAAAGTATATCATCTCCCCCGATACCAATATCGACGTCATAAAGCGCACGCGGGAGCTTGGGCTTGTGTCCATGCCCGGCGCGCTCACGCCCACGGAGATCCTGACCGCTTACAATAACGGCGCCGATTTCGTAAAGCTTTTCCCGATCGCAAACCTTGGTCCCGCGTACGTCAAGGCCGTGCGGGCGCCGATCAGCCACGTACCCATGATGGCGGTCGGCGGCGTAAATGAGACGAATCTCCGGGAGTATCTCGACCTCGGCATGTGCGGCGCGGGCATAGGCGGAAATCTGGTCAACAAAAAATGGGTTGAGAACGGCGAATTTGAGAAAATAACGGAGGTTGCCAGAACGATGGTCTCCATCGCGAAGGGCTGAGTGCGAAAATGAAAGTTGCGCATTTGGGAATCAACGCCGCCAACGCGGAGAACGCCGCACAGATCGCGGAGCTGTTTCATGTTCTGTTCGGATTTGAGCCGAAGTACGGCAATTCATCCATATTTGTCGGCGACAAAATGATTGAGATCGTAAAGGAAAACGGCAGAGGGACCAACGGCCACATCTGCATCGCCGTGGACGACATGGCAAAGGCGATGGACGAGCTGAAGGGAAAAGGCGTCGCGTTTGACGAAAGCTCGGCAAAGTACAAAAACGGAGAGCTTACCGCCATCTACTTCAAAGACGAAATCGCCGGTTTTGCGATCCATCTTCTGAAAAATTAACATACATGAGGAGAAAGTCATGAAAGCAGTAACTTTTGGTGAGATTATGATGCGCCTGAACCCGGAGGGGTACCTTCGCTTCGTGCAGGCGAACAGCTTCGAGGTGAGCTATGCCGGAGGAGAAGCGAACGTCGCGGTTTCTCTCGCGAATTATGGTGTGGATGCCGCCTTTGTCAGCAAGGTTCCGGCACATGAGATAGGACAGTGCGTTGTCAACGAACTGAGGCGCTACGGGGTCGATACGAAGTATCTTCTGCGCGGCGGCCCGCGTCTGGGCGTGTACTACTGTGAAAAAGGCGCGTCCCAGCGCGCGTCCAAGGTCATATATGACCGCGCCGGGTCGTCGATCGCGACGGCAAAGGCGGAGGAATTCGCCTGGGACGGCATTTTTGAGGGCGCTGACTGGTTCCACTGGACCGGAATTACTCCTGCTCTGGGCGGCGAGATGCCGGAAGCCTGCCTGCAGGCGTGCAAGGCCGCAAAGGAAAAGGGCGTAACCGTTTCCTGCGACCTCAATTACAGAAAAAAGCTGTGGTCTCGCGAGCAGGCCGGCGAGGTCATGGCAAAGCTGCTGCCCTACGTTGATGTGTGCATTGCGAACGAAGAAGACGCGAAGGACGTTTTCGGGATCGAGGCGGAAAATACCGACATTAACAGCGGCAAGCTCGACCATGCGGGCTATATCAGCGTCGCGCGCCAGATCGCGCAGCGCTTCGGATGCAGGAAGGTCGCCATCACGCTGCGCGGCTCTCTGTCCGCCAGCGATAACGACTGGGCGGGAATGCTGTATGACGCGGCGAGCGACAAGGCCGTGTTTTCTCCCACCTACCGCATCCATATCGTTGACCGTGTCGGCGGCGGAGACAGCTTCGGCGGCGGACTGATTTACGCACTGATGTCCGGCAAGGACGATCAGGCGGCGATCAACTTTGCAGTCGCCGCTTCCTGCCTGAAGCACAGCATTGAGCACGACTTCAACCAGATGAGCGTAGCCGAAGTTGAGGCTCTCGCGGCCGGAAATGCGTCGGGCCGCGTACAGCGCTGATAGTTTACCCCCCAATTATAATGCTGCTGTCCGATTACCGGACAGCAGCATTTTCTATCGGCGCTGTCCGGAAAAAAGCGGGATTTATCCGCACCATATGGTAGTGTCAAGAGATATGACCGATCAGCTTGCAAGAGCAGGTACTTCCGTAGGTGCGAATATACACGAAGCGCAGTACGCCCAGAGCAAAAAAGATTTTATTGCAAAGTTGGAAATTGCATTGAAAGAGTCCAACGAGACAAGCTGTTGGTTGAAGCTGATGTATGAAACCAAAAGAATTGACCTCGCTTCATACAAATATGCCGAGAAACTGTGCGGCAATATTCGCAGACTGCTGATTGCTTCCTGCAAAACAGCAAAGGAAAACCCGCAATGAAGCGCGTGATGGTAATGGGATATCCCTTATAACAGACAATTGGGGTCAGGCGGCAAGCCTGACCCTAATATATTATAAGTGGGGCACCGTCAATTCTGACCCGCCGGCTCCTGAGTGCCGCTTTCCAGAATGGCGAAGATTTTTTCTATCACCTTCAGGTCGTACAGTGCAATAAGAGAAAACCCGCACAGCGGCCACAGGAAGCCGAAGAAGAGAACCAGACGGGGCAGAAGCACGAGAAGCAGCAGCGGCAGCAGGTTCATGGCCGTTACCAGCAGCATTTTCGGCAGATGAGCAATGCTCAGCAGTACCGCGTTGATGACGGTGTCCCGCAGTGTTCCCGGAAAGCGAACCAGCAGGGGGAAAATCAGGCCGGACACCAGGATCAGAGCCAGCGCGCAGAAGCAGATCACCACGATCACTGCCATTCTTACGGGGAAGGCCAGATGAACCACGATCCGGTAATCCAGCGCCAGCATACACCCAAGGAAAGCCATCAGCAGCCACAAGACGGTTGCCTGACGGAAATGGGTGCGGAAGGCACGGAAGAACACCTTTGCGCCGCACTCATCATCCGCCCGGAACGCTGTCAGGGCGGAAACCATGGCGGCGGTGGAAGCGCCGACGGTGAACAGGGGCAGACTGCACAGCAGCCACAGAAGATTGATACGCACCAGCGACACAAAGCTGCCGCACAGGCGCATGAATCTTGAATCGGGAGAGAAATTCATAGGGTACCGCCTTTTGTTATGATTTCTGCTTCTTCGCCTTTTACCATGGGAGTTCCGGACAGCCGGGGCGGGGCGCTGGGGAGGCTTCCGGCCCTTTTGTAAAAAAATTTACCAATCTTTATACTTTCCTACAGTATCCGTACCATTGTATCGCCTCCTGGGAGGAATGACCATGCATTTTGTTGCCAAATATTTAACGCAATTTTTGTTGATATTGTACATTTCGGCGAACGCTGCTCTGTAATAGTTTCACCAATTCACTAAAAAACTGCGATTTCAAATCAGTGGATAAAATAAAGTTTCATTCATTTACGTAACTATTGACATGAAATGCCAACTTCGCTATAATAATCGCATGGCGCAACGACAATGCCGGAGCGCTAATTTGAACACCAGGAGGATAACAGAAATGAAAAAGATCGTAACCATGCTGCTGGTCGTCGTTATGGTTCTGGGTCTGGCCGCCTGCGGCTCCAAGACCACTACCGAGACCAAGGCTCCCACCGAAGCCAAGGTTGACACTCCCGCCACCGAGGCCAAGACCGACGCGCCCGCCGCTGCCGGTTCCGTCTACTACCTGAACTTCAAGCCCGAGTTCGACCAGGCTCTGCAGGGTCTGGCCGCCAGCTACACCGAGAAGACCGGCGTGCCTGTCAAGGTCGTAACCGCTGCTTCCGGCGACTACTCCAACACCCTGAACGCCCAGATGGGCAAGGACGGCGCTCCCACCATCTACAACATCGGCAACATGTCCGGCCTGAAGGACTGGGATGAGTACGCTCTGGATCTGACCGGAACGCCTCTCGCCGGTGAGCTGACCACCAACGACTTCAACCTCTACAACGAGGCCGGTGAGCTGAAGGCCATGGGCTACTGCTACGAGACCTTCGGTATCATCGTCAACACCAAGCTGCTGGCCGATGCCGGCCACTCTCTGGATGAGATCAAGGACTTCGCGTCCCTGAAGGCCGTCGCTGACGACATCCACGCCCGCGCCGCTGAGTTGGGCTTCGACGCCTTCTCCTCCGCCGGGCTGGAAGGCTCCTCTTCCTGGCGCTTCTCCGGTCACCTGGCCAACATGCCCCTCTACTATGAGTTCCGTGACGACGGCGTGAAAGAGCAGCCCGCCGAGATCAAGGGCACCTACCTGGACAACTTCCGCAACATCTGGGATCTGTACATCACCGATTCCGCCGCTGACCCCACCACTCTGTCCGCCGCCACCGGCGACCAGTCCGAGGCTGAGTTCGGCGAAGGCAAGGCTGTCTTCTACCAGAACGGCACTTGGGAGTACGCGGCCCTGACCGCCGACAAGTTCAACCTGAACCCCGACGAGATCGCCATGATCCCCATCTACTGCGGCGTTGACGGCGAAGAGAAGGCCGGCCTGTGCTCCGGCACCGAGAACTGCTGGGCAATCAACAGCCAGGCCAAGGAAGAGGACATCCAGGCTTCTCTGGACTTCCTGTATTGGCTGGTCACCGATCCCGACGCATCCGCTGTCCTGGTCGAGCAGCTGGGCGCTGTTCCCTTCAAGAGCTGCCCCGCTTCCGCCAACAAGTTCATCGTTGACGGCAACGATCTGCTGGCTAAGGGCAACTACGCTGTGACCTGGGCGTTCAACTACACCCCCAACGTGGACTCCTGGAGAGCTACCGTTGTCACCGCTCTGGCCGCTTACTCCGCTGATCCCACCGACGCCAACTGGGAAGCTGTTAAGACCGCTTTCGTTGACGGCTGGGCCATCGAGTACAAGACCGTGAACGGCTGATCGGCACACCACAACTGAAACCCAGAGGGGCGGGCGGTAAGCCCGCCCCTTTGAATGTCCCGGCCTGCACAGGGTGGGAGGGTACGTCGGCTTTTGGGCGGATGCAGCCTCCTGTCCTGCGCGGCAGCACCGGAACGCAGTTCCGTTCTGACACGGTTATTTTGGTAAGCAGCCCAATATAATAAAAATACAATACAGGAAAGCGAGGGAATCTCATTGAGCAAAAAAAATGACGGCGCCGGGCTGAACAGCCGACTGATCCGCCGTCCCATTCAGCGGTGGGCGCCGCTGTTCATCCTCCCCGTGTTCGCTGCCTTCTGCATCGGCTTCGTCTGGCCGTTTTTGCAGGGTATCTACCTGTCCTTCTGCACCTTCAATATTCCCAAGGATGCCAAATGGGTCGGCCTGACGAATTATTCCAAAATCTGGACGGACGTCAGCTTCTGGAACGCCTTCAAGAACACCGCATTTTTTGCCGTGGTCTCCATTCTCCTGATCAATGTGCTGGCCTTCTTCATCGCCTATGCCCTGACCCAGAAGATGCGCGGCTCCAACCTGTTTCGCACCGTGTTCTTCATGCCCAACCTGATCGGCGGCGTGGTGCTGGGCTACATATGGAGCATGATTTTTGACGGCATTCTGCGGAACTATTCCACCTACCTCACCGCCAACGCCACCTACGGCTTCTGGGGTCTGGTCATTCTGGTGGCCTGGCAGCAGATCGGCTATATGATGATCATCTACATTGCCGGACTTCAGGCAGTTCCCGGAGACATGCTGGAGGCCGCCGGAATTGACGGCGCCAGCGGCAGGCCGGCGCCGGTTCAGCGGCCACCAGACGCTATTCAGGGTCATCATCCCCAACGTGATGCCCTCCATCACCACCTGCACCTTCCTGACTCTGACCAACTCCTTCAAGCTGTTCGACCAGAACCTGGCGCTGACCGGCGGCCTGCCCAGCGTCATTCAGAACGGCGCGAAGTTCAACCAGACAGAGCTGCTGGCGCTGAACATTTACTCCACCTACAACATCAATAAGAATTGGCACGGCGTTGCCCAGGCAAAGGCTGTTATCTTCTTTATTCTGGTGGCCGTTCTGGCCATTGCCCAGCAGACCGCGACCCGCCGCAAGGAGGTGCAGCAGTGATGCGTAAAGACAGAATGAAAACCAAAGAGTATTCCGCCGGCAGCACGGTGCTGACCGTTGCCTTCGTGCTGATCTGCCTTGTGTGGATCATGCCCATTTACGAGGTTGTCGTCAACTCCCTGAAGTCCAACAATGCCATCAATCTGGACGTGTTTGCCCTGCCCAATTCGGAGAGCTTCGTGGGCTTTGCCAACTATGTCAAGGGTATGACCTTCGGCAATTACCCCTTCCTCAAGTCCGTGGGCTACAGCCTGTTCATCAGCGTGGTTTCCACGGCGCTGATCCTGCTGTGCTGCTCCATGGCGGCGTGGTACATTGCCCGGGTGCGGAGCGGCTTTGCCAAGTTCTTCTACTATCTGTGCCTGTTCTCCATGATCGTCCCCTTCCAGATGGTCATGTTCACCCTGACCTCCACCGCTGACTCCCTGAAGCTGAACACCCCCTGGACGATTCCTGTGATCTATCTGGGCTTCGGCGCGGGTCTTGCCATCTTCATGTTCGTGGGCTTCGTCAAGAGCCTGCCTCTGGAAATCGAGGAAGCGGCGTCCATTGACGGCTGCGGTCCCGTGCGCACCTACTTCAACGTGGTGCTGCCCATGCTGAAGCCTACCCTCATTTCCGTGGGTATTCTGGAACTGATGTGGGTCTGGAACGACTATCTCCTGCCGTATCTGGTTCTGGACATCACCAAGTACCGCACCATCCCCATCCACGTCCAGTACCTGAAGGGTAGCTATGGCACCGTGGATCTGGGCGCGACCATGGCGGTCATCATGATGGCCATTCTGCCCATCATCATTGTCTACCTGTTCTGCCAGAAGTACATCATCAAGGGCGTCGCTGCCGGCGCGGTGAAGGGCTAAGTTCCCGTAACTGATTTTTACCCACCGGCTGTGTAAACAGCCGGTGGGTATTTCAAAGATTCCGAAAAGAGAGGGGCGGCGGATGCCATGACAATCAAAGATCTGGCTGCAAAGACCGGCTATGCCGTCGGCACCGTTTCCCGGGCGCTGAACAATCATCCCAACGTCAGCGAGCGGGCAAGGCAGGAAATCCTGGAGGCCGCCGCCGAAAGCGGCTTTCAGTTGAACGTCAACGCCAAGCAGCTCAAGCAGCACCACTCCACCACCATTCTGGTGGTGGTCAAGGGTATCGGCAACGAGCTGTTCGGGGAGATGGTGGAGTCCATCCAGACCCTGATCGCCCAGACCCACTACCAGCTGGTGGTGGACTACATGGACGAGGACGAAAACGAAGTGCGCCGAGCCGCGCAGCTGTGCCGGGAAAAGAAGCCTCTGGGCATCCTGTTCCTCGGCGGCAACAACGAGAATTTCATCCGGGATTTCGGGGGCATTGACGTTCCCTGTGTCGTGGTCACCAACGACGCCTCCATGCTGTCCTTTGACAACCTGTCCAGCGTCTCCACTGACGACCGGGAGGCCGCGTGCGGCGCCATGGATACGTTGATTCGTCTGGGACATAGCCGTATCGCCGTCATCGGCGGCGACCGGGCCATTTCCGACATCAGCCGTCTGCGCTACGAGGGCTGTATGCAGTCCTTCACTGCCCATGGCATCCCCTTCGACCCCAAGCGGGACTATCAGGGCGTGCGCTATTCCTACCAGGCGGGTTATCAGGCGACCAAGGCGCTGCTGGATAAGGGCTGCCGGTTTACCGCGATTTTCGCCACCGCCGACGTGATGGCCATCGGCGCCATCCGCGCCTTGCAGGACAACGGCCTGCGGGTGCCGGAGGACGTGTCGGTCATGGGCGTGGACGGCCTGCCGCTGAGCAGCTTCCTGGTGCCGAGACTGGCCACCGTCCGTCAGACCGTTTCCCTGCTGGCAAAGCGCAGCGTGGAAATTCTGCTGGGGAATATCGAGCGGAACGCGCCCGCCTGTCACGAGACGGTACCCTTTGAGATCCTCTCCCGGGAGAGCATCCGGGAAATTTCACACTGATAATCCATTAAAATTCTCAATTCCGAATTGAGAATTTTAATGAACGATCACATATCACAGATGCTGTTTTTCGATAAGAACGTAAAGCGGTATCAATTAAGGAGACCATTGCAATGCGCGAAAGCGGAATTTTGATGCATATTACCTCCCTGCCGGCCCCTTACGGCATCGGCACCATGGGGAAGGACGCCTATGCCTTTGTGGACTTTCTGGTCAGGGCCGGACAGCGGTACTGGCAGATCTTGCCCCTGACTCCCACCGGCTACGGCGATTCCCCCTATCAGTCTCTGGGCGCCTGCGCGGGCAACCATTATCTCATCGATCTGGACAGGCTGGCAGACGAGGGACTGCTGAAAAAAGAGGAAATCCAGAACATTCCATGGGGCAGCAATCCGGCGCGGGTGGATTTTGGAGCCATGTACGCTCATCGGATGAACGTGCTGCGGCAGGCGTTTCAGCGGTTTGCACCGGATGAAGCCTACGAAACCTTCGTGGAGCAGAACCGGAACTGGCTGGAA
>OGQT01002955.1_pt1 | contig 11431 bp, 6 predicted proteins | sample 1553261 | NCBI WGS metagenome assembly OGQT01 (sample SAMEA2579992, study PRJEB22360) | human gut metagenome | biome: human gut; feature: human-associated habitat; material: faeces | place: Denmark | collected 2008/2010
CCACATTTCTCGTTCCGCCTGCCTATAGTTAAGGGAAAAGATGCCTGATATTAAATCGTTCCTCCATGGAGAAAATATTGTTCCATCCTGTAGAAAAAATCGTTCCACCATGGTGGAACGATTTTTTCTACATATAGGAATGATTTAGTGTTAGTAGACAAGGATATTAATCCTTCCAAAGATTGACTTTTATTCTCGCACGTGACCGTCTGTGATAAGAGCTGCTCTACACTTGATGTTTGTTGAAAAATGCAATTTTATAAATTATTTATTGCAACTTTTTAGAAGCTTTGGTTGTTGTTGATATAATATTATATATATTGCGAAGTGGAATATGTCCTGTTTATCAATATGTTATACAATTCTGAATTGTATGTGATGGTATTCTTGGTTGTAATATGTGTCGGAATGGGGTGTAGTCACGAATTGTTAAATGAATAAACAATGAATGATATGAAGAAAAAGCTTGACTTTAAAGTTTTGGCTATTATGGGCGTAGTGGTTTTTTCCGCTTGCGGTTCTGATAGCGATCTGTTCAACCCGGAAAAGGCGGCAGCTAAGAAAGAGGCACAGTATGCATCGGCTTTTGTGCAGAGGTATGGAGAAATTGCAGTTGATCAGGATTGGGGATTTGGGGTAACACCGACAACGCGTGTTGCTAACACTAATAGCAATCAATGGAAAGATTTTACGGAAGTACCGGGGAGTGTTACGGCTACAGAAAAAGAAGTGGTTACGGAATGGTTTAAAACATATCGGAATCCACAATCCATTGGGGGGGATTGGACCGACTTTTTTGTTCAACATGTAAGTGGCTCACACTCTAATATGGATTTTTTGGTTGCGGCATCAGATGACCATATCAATAATTTTAATGCTACTGAGGGGGCTATAATGCTAATGCAGAATAGTGGAACGTCTTCTTTTGGCTATAGGGCTTCTCTGGATGGTAAAATGCACTATAATTATACTATACAATATATTGAGGGTGCTTATTATGTGGGATTTGACTTTGAAGCTACCGGACAGAACCCAAATCAACAAGTGGCTGCAGATGGGTATTATAGTGATTGGATTGTGAAGATCTCTCCGGCCGTATATACGAATGCGTACAGAATCATAGCAGAAGACCTTGGAGACAGTGATGATTTTGACTTCAACGATGTCGTGTTTGATGTAGCGACCAATGGAGGAGCAACTATCATTACCCTGCAGGCTGCGGGTGGTACTTTGCCTTTGTATATTGAGGTGGGCGGTGATAGCCGTGAAGTTCATGGACTCTTTGGCGTTTCTAATACTACAATGGTAAATACAGGTGCTGGGGCAACTAAGGCTCCGGTGATGTACAGAGTTGACGGTACCGGTGCCGTAAATATCAAAGTGGAAGGTCAAAATGCTGAAGTATATACACTGAAAGCGGAGATAGGCAAAGCGCCGCAGAAGATACGTGTAGAGACAAGATATGAATGGACTGCTGAACGTCAGGATATTAATGATAAATATCCAGGTTTTGCAGATTGGGTGGCTGATCCTACGGCTAATTGGTATTAATAGAATATATAGTATTTTTATTTAAGGCAGATGATATAATGAAAGGTTATATCACCTGCCTTTTTATGTTTCGACCGTTATATATTGAAATTTACTATCTTTGTGGCGTAGCAAGCAGTTGGTACATCATTTTTTTCGAGAAAGTGAATGGTTTATTTATTCCGAGCTTATGAATCTTTATACGCCTGTAGAAGTAGTTTCCAGTATGCCCCTTCTTTCGCAAGAGAATAATCTGTTGCTGATGGGTTCTTGTTTTGCGTCCGAGATGGGGCAAAGGCTGGCGGATGCCAAGTTCCGTTGTGACGTCAATCCTTATGGTGTGCTTTATAATCCGTTTTCCATTTCTGCGGCATTGCGTGAAATCATTGCGGGCAGATGCTACAATGAAAACGATATTTTCCTCTTTCATGAACTTTGGCACAGTGCCATGCATCATGGTAGCTTTTCCTCAGTCTCTGCAGAGGAAACATTGGCAGGTATTAACGGGCGTTTGAAAAGCGCCCATGAAAGGCTGGACCGGTTGGATTGTCTGTTGCTGACTTTCGGCTCTGCCTGGGTTTATGAAAATGAAAAGACGGGAACTGTAGTTGCCAACTGTCATAAGCAACCTGAGTCCTGCTTTACCCGCCGTATGCTTTCTGTCAGTGAAATAGTATCTGACTACACCTCTTTGCTTTCCGGCTTGCTGGCGCGGATTCCCCGGTTGAAAGTATTGTTCACCGTCAGCCCCATCCGCCACGTGCGTGACGGAATGCATGCCAACCAGCTCAGTAAAGCTACCTTGCTGCTTGCCGTGAACCAGTTGCAAGCCACTTTCCCGGAACATGTTTTCTATTTTCCGGCTTATGAGTTGCTGCTCGACGAGCTTCGTGACTATCGCTTCTATGCAGAAGACATGGTGCATCCTTCCGAAACGGCCATTCGCTATGTCTGGGAACGGTTTACCCGGTCGTGTATCTCTGCCGATGCGTTACGGATTATGGAAGAAAGTGAAAATATCCGTAAGATGTTGTCACATAAGCCATTTTATCCCGCTTCAGAAGAGTATAAGCGTTTTTTAGGACAAATTGTGTTAAAAATAGACCAACTTAACAGAAAATACCCGTACTTAGATTTCCAAAAAGAGAGAGAAATATGTCGTATTCGATTGAAAGCATAACTGAAAGTATTGGCGCACGGCGTAGGGGAACCGCGCCGCCTACCATAGACTGGCTGCTCACTGACAGCCGTTCCCTGAATTTTCCTGAGGAAACATTATTCTTTGCCTTGACCACCAAGAGAAATGACGGTGCGCGCTATATTGCAGATTTATATGCCCGTGGAGTACGTAATTTTGTGCTTAGCGAAGAAAGCTTTAGATTAATGGACAATGGACAATTGACAATTGACAATGCTATGCAGCGTGATGATGCGCAGTCAATTGTCAATTATCTCATTGTTCCCAACCCGCTGAAAGCCTTGCAAAAACTGGCGGAACAGCATCGGAACCGGTTCCAGATACCGGTCATCGGTATTACGGGAAGCAACGGTAAAACTGTTGTGAAGGAATGGCTGCACCAGTTGCTCAGTCCGGAACGTGCCATTATCCGTTCTCCCCGCAGTTATAACTCCCAGATTGGAGTGCCTTTGTCTGTGTGGCAGATGAACGAACAGTCCGAACTTGCTATTTTTGAAGCCGGTATTTCCGAGCCGGGGGAAATGCGTGCTTTGCAGAACATCATCAAGCCTACCATAGGTATCCTGACCAATATAGGAGGGGCTCACCAGGAAAATTTCTTCTCGTTGCAGGAGAAATGCATGGAGAAGCTGACGCTTTTCAAGAATTGTGATGTAGTGATTTATAATGGTGACGATGAGTTCGTCAGCAACTGTGTGGCGAAGTCCATGCTGTCTGCACGTGAGATTGCGTGGAGCCGGAAAGATATGGAACGTCCTCTATATATAAGTAAGGTGGAGAAACGGGATGACTGTACTGTCATTTCCTATCGCTATCTGGATATGGATAATACGTTTACTCTACCGTTCATAGATGATGCTTCCATCGAGAATTCGCTGAACTGCCTGGCCGCATGCCTCTATCTGATGCTTCCTGCCGAACAGATTACAGAACGTATGGCAAGGCTAGAACCCATCGCCATGCGGCTGGAAGTCAAGGAGGGAAAAAACAACTGTCTGTTGATTAACGACAGTTATAATTCTGACCTTGGCTCATTGGATATTGCACTCGATTTTCTTTACCGCCGTTCGCAAAGTAAGGGATTGAGGCGGACTTTGGTTCTTTCGGATATATTGGAGACCGGTCAGAACACGCCGACACTTTACCGACAAGTGGCACAGCTGGTAAACAGCCGTGGCATTGAACGCATCATAGGTGTAGGAAATGAAATATCTTCCTGCGCTGCACGCTTTAATATAGAGAAGACCTTTTATCCGGATACAGCGGCCTTGATACGTGCCATTCAGCGTGGGGAACTTCGCCTTGAAAACGAAATAATTCTGATTAAGGGTGCACGTAAGTTCGGTTTTGACTCCTTGACGGAAGTATTGGAGAAGAAGGTGCACGAAACCATTCTGGAGGTTAATCTTGGAGCGATGATTGCCAATCTGAACTATTATCGTGGCAAGCTGAAGCCGGAAACAAAGATGGTCTGCATGGTGAAAGCCTCCGCTTACGGTGCAGGTTCTTACGAGATAGCCAAGACCTTGCAGGAACATCATGTCGATTATCTTGCCGTGGCGGTTGCCGACGAAGGCTCCGAACTCCGTAAAGCGGGCATCACTGCGAACATCATTATCATGAATCCTGAGATGACTGCTTTCAAGACCATGTTTGATTACAAGCTGGAACCCGAAGTATATAGCTTCCATCTGCTGGACGCTTTGATTAAAGAAGCGGAAAAGGAAGGTATCACAAACTTCCCCATCCACATAAAGCTGGATACCGGTATGCACCGCCTGGGGTTTGCTCCGGAGGACATGCCCCGGCTGATAGAGCGGCTGAAGGGACAGAATGCCGTGATTGCCCGTTCCGTCTTCTCGCATTTGGTAGGGAGCGATTCGCAACAATTCGACAGTTTTACACGCCGGCAGATAGAAATGTTCGAGAAAGCGTCCATGGAATTGCAGGAGGCTTTTCCGCATAAGATACTTCGCCATATCTGCAATTCCGCAGGTATCGAGCGTTTCCCCGGGGCGCAATTCGATATGGTGCGCCTGGGTATCGGCCTCTATGGTGTCAATCCCATAGACAATTCCATTATGAATAATGTGAGCACGTTGAAGACTACCATCCTCCAGATACGTGATGTTCCCGAAGAGGATACGGTGGGGTATAGCCGGAAAGGGCATCTCACCCGTCCGTCGCGTATAGCGGCTCTTCCCATCGGTTACGCCGACGGCTTGAACCGCCATCTTGGAAATGGACATGCTTATTGTCTTGTAAACGGCCAACGGGCAGCCTATGTAGGGAATATCTGCATGGATGTCTGTATGATTGACGTAACGGACATCGATTGCAAGGAGGGTGACAGTGTGGAAATTTTTGGTGACCATCTGCCTATAACCGTTCTTTCCGATGTACTCGAAACTATTCCTTATGAGGTGTTGACAAGCGTTTCTACGCGGGTAAAACGTATTTATTATCAAGACTGAAGATAGGGGGCAGGGATTAGGGATTAGGGATTGCGATAAAATTAATCCTTAATCCTTAATCCCTAATCCTTAATTTTCCTATCTTTGCATTATAATTAATCAGATATAACTATGACAAACTTACTTTTATTAGGCTTTCTGCCCAGCGGTTCCGAATGGATAATTATTGCATTGGTCATCTTACTGTTGTTTGGTGGTAAGAAAATTCCCGAACTGATGCGTGGTTTGGGCAAAGGGGTGAAGAGCTTCAAGGATGGTGTGAATGAAGCCAAAGAAGAGATAAACAAGGCTCAGGAAGATTTGGATAAACCGGCTGAAAAGAAATAAAAGGAACAAGGGTATTTACTATTTGACGATTTACTATTTACTATTTGATACTCTGAGAAGTTCAGGAGTATGGGTAGGCTTGTTGCCTTTTCCACAGCGCAGCCCAAATAGTAAATTGTCAAATAGTAAATCTCCACAGCGCAGCCCAAATAGTAAATAGTAAATTGTCAAATAGTAAATCCCTTTATGTCAGAAAAAGAACTAACCTTTTGGGACCACTTGGACGAGTTGCGCCGGGTGTTGTTCCGTGTACTCGGTGTGTGGTTTGTATTGGCTATCGGTTATTTTATTGCCATGCCTTATCTGTTTGACAATGTGATATTGGCTCCTTGCCATAACGACTTCATTTTCTATGACTTGCTGCGCTGGATAGGGCAGAGATTGGACTTGCAGGATGAATTCTTTACCCAGGAGTTTCATGTGAAGCTCGTCAATATCAATCTTGCCGCACCGTTCTTTGTCCACATGTCTACCGCTTTCTGGATGTCGGTGGTAACGGCTGCCCCTTATATTTTCTATGAAATTTGGCGCTTTGTAAGCCCTGCACTCTATCCAAACGAGCGTAAAGGGGTGAGGAAAGCGCTGGGTATAGGTACAGGGATGTTCTTCATCGGTGTGTTGCTGGGGTATTTTATGGTCTATCCGCTGACATTGCGTTTCCTTTCCACTTATCAATTGAGCGCAGCCATCGAGAATCAAATTTCCTTGAACTCGTACATCGACAATTTCATGATGCTGGTGCTTTGCATGGGACTGGCATTCGAACTGCCGCTGGTGACATGGCTGCTTTCCCTGCTGGGACTGGTGCACAAGACCTTTTTGCGGAAGTACCGCCGTCATGCTGTTGTCATCATTGTTATTGCCTCGGCCATCATTACTCCGACCGGTGACCCGTTTACCTTGACAGTAGTGGCGGTGCCGCTTTATCTGCTCTATGAGTTGAGTATCCTGATGATAAAGGATAAAAAGACTGATGATGAAGCGGAAGAAGTGGAGACAGAGGAATGATGGATTGTGAAATAAAGGAATATTTTAGTATATTGCTGGAAGCCTGCCACGTTGAGGAAATCTCCTTGGACGTGGCCTACCGGCAATTGCGCGAGTTGCTGGAGCGTTTGTGCCGTACACAGATGTCCGACGGCAGCTTGCAGATGACAGACCTTTCTGCACGTATCAGTTTCGTGGCTTCGAAGGCCGGACTTTCCACCGTGGAACAGAACCGTCTGCATACCTTCCGGCTGACCTCCAATGCTATTCTGAACCGCCAGGCGGAACCGCAACGTGAACAGTTGTTGCGTGATGCCAAGACACTGGCATTCTTTGTCAAGCGCTTGACGGGGGAGGAGATACCTGCCGAACTTTATCGCCTGCTACCCCGTGCGGATGCCACCTATATAGTGGCACCGCCCGCCAAAGAACGGATAAAGCGCATGCGCGTCTGTTTTCAGTATGCCGATGATACTTATTTATATGTACTGCCCGTAGACACTGTGGCCGATGAGCCGTTGCGTGTCCGTTATAATGTACCTCAGATTAATGAAGAGTTTGCAGAAACCTGCCGGATTCTGTGGCGGCATGCCCAGGTCAATCTGCTGGATGTTACGGTGGACGAAGTCGGTATACTCACCCCTTCCTTTATTATACTTGAGCCCGATTACTTGATAGACATCAGTTCGCTTGCCGAATGCTTCAAGGATTACGGGCATCATCCTGCCAACTATATTCTGGCACGGCTCCAGTCGCCGGACAATACCCGTCCGTTACTGTTGGGTAATATTGCCAACCTCTTTCTGGACGAATGGATTCATGCCAAGGAAGCGCCCGATTATCTGGCATGCATGAAGAAGGCCTTCCGTTCTTATCCCATCGAGCTGGCAGCATGTGCCGACCTGCGCGACCGGGAGAAGGAAGCCGAATTCTTTTCCGATTGCAAGCGCCATTTCGACAATATCCGCCGGACGGTGACGGAGATATTCCGTGCATCCGGCTATGAGCTCGATAGGACTGATGCTGTGCTGGAACCCTCTTACATCTGTGAAGCATTGGGTTTGCAAGGGCGTTTGGACTACATGCAGCGGGATATGACCTCGTTCATTGAAATGAAGTCCGGTAAGGCGGACGAGTATTCCATCCGTGGTAAAGTGGAGCCTAAAGAAAACAATAAGGTGCAGATGTTGCTCTATCAGGCTGTGCTGGAGTATTCTATGGGAATGGACCATCGACGTGTAAAGGCTTATCTGCTCTATACCCGTTATCCGTTGCTTTATCCGGCGCGTCCTTCGTGGGCAATGGTGCGCCGTGTGATGGATGTGCGTAACCGGATTGTAGCCAATGAATATGGCATCCAGTTACGGAATAGCCCACAGTATACGGCAGAGCGCCTGAAAGACATCCATCCGGATACCTTGAATGAGCGCGGTTTGGACAATACCTTGTGGAAACGCTTCCTTTGCCCCTCCATCGATGCCGTAGCGCAACGCATCCGTTCGCTTTCGTCGTTGGAACAAAGCTATTTTTATACGCTCTATAACTTTATAACCAAGGAACTCTATACCTCCAAATCTGGAGATGTGGATTATGAAGGACGTACCGGTGCTGCCGCCCTCTGGCTTTCCACACTGGCTGAGAAATGTGAGGCAGGTGAAATTCTGTACGATTTGGCTATTTGCGAGAATCATGCGGCAGATGCGCATAAACCGTATTTGTCACTCAGAACGAAGCAAATGGTTGCTTCCCGGCAGGAGCGGGTTCTGCCCAATTTCCGTCAGGGTGATGCGGTGGTTCTTTACGAACGGAATACGGATACCGACAACGTTACCAACAAGATGGTGTTTAAAGGTAATATAGAGCGCATATCCGATAACGAGGTCTGTATCCGTCTTCGTGCCACTCAGCAGAATGCGGGTGTATTGCCTGCTGCTAGCCTTTATGCCATAGAGCACGACTATATGGACACCTCCTTTCGTAGCATGTATCTGGGACTTTCCGCTTTCCTTTCTGCCACTCAAAGACGGCGTGATTTGTTGTTGGGGCAGCGCCCTCCCGAGTTCGATGCTTCTTTGGATACTGGTATTGCGACCGCTCCGGATGATTTTTCGCGGATTATTCTGAAAGCGCAGGCTGCCCGCGACTATTTCCTTTTAATCGGTCCGCCGGGTACCGGCAAGACCTCTCGCGCGCTGCGGGGCATGGTAGAAGCCTTTTACCGGGAGGGGAAACAGATTCTACTGCTTTCGTATACCAATCGTGCTGTAGATGAAATCAGTAAGGCGCTGGCTTCCATTGAGCCTGAAATAGACTTTATCCGTTTAGGCAGTGAGTTGTCTTGCGATGACTCATTCCGCCCGTATCTGATTGAGAATGTGTTGGAACCTTGTGCCACTCGGCGGCAGGTGCAGGAGCGCATTGCCCGTTGCCGTGTTTTTGTCGGTACGGTTGCCACGCTTTCTTCCAAGACCGAACTTTTCCGGTTGAAGACTTTTGATGTAGCGATTGTGGATGAGGCTACCCAAATTTTGGAACCACAACTGCTGGGGTTACTCTGTACCCGCAATCCCGCAGGCGCGGATGCCATCGGCAAATTTATTTTGATAGGTGACCATAAGCAGCTACCCGCAGTGGTCTTGCAGTCGTCCGAGCAGTCGGAAGTGTGTGACGAAGCTTTGCAGGCTATCGGATTGTATAATTTGAAAGATTCCCTTTTCGAACGCCTTTATAGGAATCTCTCCAAGGAAAGTGCCAATCGCCAGGCATCAACCTCTCATTCTTCATCTTTTATCCCTCATCCCTCCTACGACATGCTCTGCCGTCAGGGTCGTATGAATATCGAGGTAGCTTTGTTTCCTAACCGGGCTTTTTACGGTGGTCTGTTGGAACCGGTTGGTCTGCCGCACCAGCAGGGAGAGCTGACTCTTGCTCCTGAGCTGTGTGATTGTGAGTTTGCCGGCTTTCTGGATCGTCGTGTTGCTTTTCTGCCTGCCGCAGTCGAACCGCCGGCACAGTCGGCCAAGATGAACCATTCGGAGGCGCGGATTGTGGCACGGTTGGCAGCGGCTATCTATCGGCAGTATGCAGCTGTTTCCGGTTTCAACCCGGCTGTCACTTTAGGTGTCATCACTCCTTATCGCAGTCAGATAGCCTTGATTAAGAAAGAGATTGCCGCTTTGGGTATTGCTCCTTTGGAGGATATATTGGTAGACACCGTGGAACGCTTCCAAGGTAGCGAACGGGATGTCATTATCTACTCTTTCTGTGTGAACCGGGCTTATCAGTTGAAGTTTCTGGCAAATATGACGGAGGAAAACGGTACTCGGATTGACCGGAAATTGAATGTAGCCCTTACTCGTGCCCGCAAGCAGATGTTTATGACAGGAGTGCCGCAACTATTGAAACTTAATCCTATTTATGCCGAGCTCTTGTCTGTAGTTTGCCATTCGTAACCGTCTTATTTAGTAAATCTTAAATATTTTCTGCTTCTTTATAGAGTTTATTAATAACGCTGTGTGAGATAAACCATTATCTTTGCATCACGTTTTTTTCATAGAGATTTAGATTTAAGGTTAGAAGAATTGTGGAAGTCGTGAGACTTCCCTTTTTTTCATCTTAAATTGTGTTCCATTTACAGTTTTTTGTTTTTGACTGTAATTGAACGAAGAAAAGCCATTTCGTGAGAAAAGGCTTTTTTTGTGCGGAGTTTGCAAGGCATGTAATGCAGTTTGCAAACTCCGCATGATTCTGAATATCTATATAGAGACTTCTGATTAGTCCACTATAATCGGTTTGTACTTCGGAACCAGTGCCTTCATGATGCACCAGCCTATCAGGTAGGACACTGCACATACACAGAAGATGATGAAATATCCGGCAGGCTTGCCCTGGAATCCAAGAAATACCATTTGTGTCTTGTCGGCATAGTCGAACAGCAAACCGGAACTCATGTTGATAAGGAATGAGCTGATACCGCCCGCCATACCTCCGATTCCCACAATGGTGGCAATGGTGCTCTTGGGAAACATATCACCTACCACAGAATAGATGTTGGCCGACCAGGACTGATGGGCAGCGCCTGCAATACCTATGATGATAATCGGGAACCAATAGGCTTGTTCGCCAAATACTTCCTTGTTGCCCAATGGCTGTGCAAACAATGCCAATAGCGGGAACAGTGCAAAGATGAACATGGCCTGCATGCGTGCGGCGTAGGGGTTCTTACCGGTTTTGTTGATAATGATGGTGGGCAATTTCCCGCCATAGACGGACAACATCGTGATGGCATAGAGCACAAAGATAAGCATCTGTGCCGTGGGAGTATCTGAGGAGAATCCGTAAACGTCCGAAATGTATGCGGGTGCCCAGAAGAGGAAGAACCACCATACACCGTCAGTCATGAATTTGCCGAAAAATACAGCCCAGGTTTGCGGATATTTGAAACATTGCAGGAAAGAAATGCTCTTTTCATCCTTGGTTGTCGGAGTAGTCGCCTTTTTATCCTCCTCATTGTCTTTGTCTTGTTCTATATATGCCAGCTCAGCTGCGTTTACGTGTGGATTTTCATCAGGTTTCTTGTACATGAATATCCACAGTCCCATCCAGATGAAACCCAATCCGCCGATAACGATAAAAGCCATTTCCCAGCCGTTGCCCACGCCCATGCGTTGGAAGTAGCGGGCCAGGGTAGGGATACACAATGGGGCTATCAGTGCTCCGATGGTAGAGCCGGCATTGAATATGGAAGTGGAGAAGGCACGGTCTTTCTTTGGAAAATATTCGGCAGTCACCTTGATGGCGGCAGGAAAGTTTCCTGCTTCACCGATGCCCAGTATGATACGGGCGGCAATGAAGTAGTAAACGCTGGTGATGGCTATGGTAGAGGCCAATGCACCGGTAGCGCTAATCATGTTGG
>OGQT01002958.1_pt1 | contig 11422 bp, 6 predicted proteins | sample 1553261 | NCBI WGS metagenome assembly OGQT01 (sample SAMEA2579992, study PRJEB22360) | human gut metagenome | biome: human gut; feature: human-associated habitat; material: faeces | place: Denmark | collected 2008/2010
TCCCGGATCTTGCAGAATATAAAAATTACAGAGGCTTATACTTCGGAATTGATAAGCTGCCGGGTCCTGTTGCAGAAACTTATGAGCAGCTTGGAGATTATGTGAAGGATGCCGAAAGAGCCATGGAGCCATACCGGAAGGTTTACGAAAGGGAAGCAGCCTGGGCGTGTCCGCAAGATGACGGAGAGGTCTGCCGCCGCCTTGCAGACATTGTGTTCCACGGAAAAGAAGATTCCCGTTGCATATCCTGTCAGGATGAGGCGCAGTCACCAAAGAAAAAGCTTCTGATGTATGCCGGTGATTTTTCGGAGGGAGATGACACCGAAGCATTTCTTGGACTTGCAGAGAACCTGGATTTTCAGAAATACGATGTTACCCTGCTTGTGTGTGGTGGTGGAGACGATTTTGCAGAAGAACAGATCATAGGTCTTCCTACCGGGCTTCGGATCCTTTACCGTGGTCAGCCTTTTAACGGAAAAGCGGAGGAAATCGCGAAGAATGAGCTGTTTTTGAAGGGGAAAATAAAAGATATTCCACATGCTTTTTACAAGAGAGAGGCAAGGCGCCTGTTTGGAGAGGCGAAATTCGACTGTGCAATTGACCTTACCGAGAAAAAGAGCCTGTTTTCCGTGGTGGTAAAGGAGATGGAGGGTGTTCGGTTTTTCCAATACAATGCACGTTTTGTCCGGGAAAAACAGATTGCAAAGGAGCTGGCAGGCCAGCAGGTAATCGTATCTGCCACAGAAAGCTACTTTATTGCCAGATACCAGGGAAGCAATCCAGCTGTTATTACCGTGGAAGCCATTCCGGCACCGGATACAGAGAAAATCAATTATATCTGTATGTACCAGCAGAAAGCCCAGAACGTTCTGAAAGCTTTTTGCCGTCTGGAGAAAAATACCTGTCTTTACATTACCGGAAAAGGGAAAGGGTATCAGAAGCTGAAAGCTATGGTTTCAGAGCTTCACCTGGAGGGAAGGGTGATCCTTACCGGATGGCTTGAGAAACCCTTTGCATTTATGAATCTGTGCGATTATTTTATCTGCCCGGAAGGGGAAGAAGAAAGCCTGGGTACCCTTGCTGCAAAAACCATGAATATGAAGCTGCTGGCAGAAGACTGCACAACAGAGATGCCTTACAGCTTTCAGGCCAGGTCCTGGAATCAGGAACAGTGTGAGAAGCTGGATGAGCTGATAGAAGGTAAGAGGACTTCAGATGAATGAGATAGAGAAGATTTTGAAAGATAATATGGAGGATTATGAGAGCGTGAAGCGTCAGGCTCTGAAATTCATCCATGAGAATAAGAAAGAACTTTCCAAAAACTATGCCTACGCAGAGGTATGCGGGAATCCGGTGGATGCTTCCCATTTTTTCTTCCTTATAGATGAAAAAAAGCCTGGCAGTGACCTGCTTCTGGAAATGCTGGACTATGCGCTGAAGAAGTATGTTTCCTCTGAGAAGGCGAGTGTTACGGCCTGCATAAAAGGCGGTTTTCATCTGGTGAAAAAAACAGGTGTGGACTATGTAAAAGAGGAAAGTCGTGAATATCTGGAGGCGCGTTCCCAGGCAGGTTACATTATCGGTAATATGGTTCTGCCAGGCTCTTTTGTGAAAAAAGAAACACAGGTTTATTTTAATCCCATGTTGGAAATTTATGATAGGAAGTCTGTGGAGACTGCAGAATTTCTCTCAGTTACGGCAAGGGAGCTTCTGAAAACAGATTATATCTGCGCTCCGTCTAAGAGTAAAGCGAAGGAAGCATGGCTGGAAAAATGCACCCTGGGAAAAGTCTATGATGGAAAAGTGATCATAGAGAAAAAGGAAGGATTAAAAGAAGGCAGAGGCAGTCTTCTGGAGTGTATCCGAAGTCAGAATGCAGTGCCTGAAATGGAGTTTTTCTCCCTTCGAAATCAGGAGGAAAGGAAGAAAGTCCTGATCCTTAGCAGCTGGAAAGCCGAGCGGGAGGCTAAGCTTGTTGTCCGAAAGCTTGCAGACAGTATGGACAGGGAAAAATATGATACGGTTATTTATAGTGGCTGGCTTGGAAGCAAGGGAGATGTGAAAGAATTTCTCGCCTTTGAAAAAGAGCTTCCAAAAGTGATGGGCGCAGGAAGGATGACTTTGAGTGAGGAAGATTTCCTGAATTACCGTATGATTGAGAAAAATCCGGCTCTTTATCTGGAAAATCCGGAAATACGAAGATATATGCGAATGCTTGCCCAAAGAGAGTGGGGCAGGCTGTTCGGCAGCAGTTCCTGGGATGTGGTGATCATGGCTGGAAGTACAGGGTATCTGCCATATTATCTGGCAGCAGAGGCACCGGCGAAAATGAAAGTTCTGGTGGATCTTGATTTTCTGCCTTACATCCATGAAAAATATCCGGCAAGATGGCGAAAAGCTCTTACCGTATTTGACCGGATATATGCTCCGGCAGATTGCCAGCAGCTGGGAGACTACGGAAAGGAAAACCGCCTTCGGATAATGCGCCTTCCGGTACTTGCTGCGGACAAACCGGAGGAGAATCAGGTGGAAACGGTTTCTTACAATGGTGAGACTTACCTTGTGTGTGGAAAATGGAACCTGCAGGGAGAGCGTATTTCCATGAAGCTGGTACAAAAGCCGGTTCCGGGAAGTATTCTGGTAAATGGTGAGCTTGCACCAACGGCAGAGCAGAAAAAAGCTTTGGAGCAGCTGTCGGAGGATCACAGGATTTATGTGCTGGGGGCACAGAGTGCCGCCTATAAAAGCCTTTTGCCAGAAGCAGTGATCCTGGATGGATATGTGAAAAAAGAACTGTATCTGCAGCCTGCGGCCTGGGAATTTTTTGGAGCCTTTGAGAGTTATGTAGGAAACAAGGCCTTGGAATATGATGCATTGGAAAGAATATGTAAAACTTTTGGAGTGAAGGAGGACATTCCTTGATTCGTTCAGGGAGTGTCCTTTTTCTATAAAATGGGGGGAAAGTATGAATACGAAGAATAAAACCGGGAAATTCCGGATCATTTTCCGTTTCCTGAAAGGAAATATCCGGTTCTTTGTGGGGACGCTATTATTTTCGGTGCTGTTTACAGCATGTAATGCGTTGATCCCACAGATCGTGAAATACACAGCAGACCATATTCTGGTGCTGGATGGAATCCCGGATGGTCTGAATGTGCGGCAGACACTGCTTTTGTCAGCACTTCTGGTAGCTGCTTCGGCAGTTCTTTCGGGAGTTTTTAATTACTTAAGTAAAATGTGCCTGGCAAAAGGCTCAGAGAATTTCCTGAAATCCATCCGTGACACCTTGTATCACCACACCCAGTATCTGCCTTTTTCCTGGCATGTAAAGCACCAGACCGGGGAGATCATCCAGAGATGTACCTCTGACGTGGAAGTGATCCGTAATTTTGTGTGCAGGCAGCTGCCTGAGGTGTTTCGAATCTGTTTCCTGATCGTACTGTATCTGGGAATCATGTTTTCCATGAATGTGCAGATCACACTGGCTGCGGCAGCTTTTTTCCCGGTGATCATCGGTTATTCCTGCTATTTCTATTCCAGGATCGGGAAACGTTTTCAGGATGCTGATGAGGCGGAGGGGGCACTTTCCAGTACCGTGCAGGAGAATCTGACTGGAGTTCGTGTAGTGCGTGCTTTTGGTAGAGAAAAGTATGAGATCGATCGGTTTGATGAGAAAAATAATGCCTACTCCAATTTGTGGGTATATCTTGGAAAACTGATGAGCGTTTACTGGGCATCGGGAGATTTGATCACCAACCTGCAGGTGCTGGTGGTTATGGTGACTGGTGTTGTTTTTGCCGTGAATGGACGGATCACATTGGGCGAGTTTATGGCATTTATTTCCTACAATGCGTCTCTGACCTGGCCGGTGCGAAGCCTGGGAAGGATTATTTCAGATATGAGTAAGGCTGGGGTTTCCATGGAGCGTGTGGCTTATATTCTGGAGGCTGAGGAAGAGGATGCTGCTGTAAAGTGTGAAGCTAAGTCTACAGACAGAAATGAAAATGCAGAGAATATTGTGAAAAAGAAGAAGGCAGGACAGCGTGAGGCAACTCTGGATTATAAGATTCCTGCGCGGACAGCAGAGCGAACGAGTGAGGATTCCGAAAATAAAGGCTGTGGAGAAAAGCAGACTTTGGGACATATCATTGGAATGAAACCTGCCATGGATGGCGATATCTGCTTCCGCGATGTATCTTTCAGTTATTCCCCAGACCACCCGGTCCTGAAAAATATCAATTTCACAATCCCATCCGGAAGCACCTTTGCAATCCTTGGCACAACCGGAAGTGGAAAATCAACTCTGGTTCATTTACTGAACCGTTTATATGATCTGCCGGAAGACTGCGGCAGTATTACCATTGGTGGTACAGACATTCGTGACATTGACCGTCAGTACCTGCGCCAGAACATCGGAATGGTACTCCAGGAACCGTTCCTTTTCTCCAGAACCATCCGTGAGAATATTGGCATCACAAAGGAGAAGCTTCTGGATGAAGAAATCCGCCATGCAGCGGAGATTGCCTGTGTAGATGAGTCAATTCTCCATTTTACAGACGGATATGACACCATCGTAGGTGAACGTGGCGTCACTTTGTCCGGTGGACAGAAGCAGCGTGTTGCAATTGCCAGAATGCTGATGAAAGAAGCTCCGATCCTGGTATTTGACGATTCCCTATCCGCAGTAGATACGGAGACAGACAACAAGATCCGCAAAGAACTGAAAAAAGAGATGGAGAAAGCAACGGTTATTATGATTTCCCACCGGATCACATCTCTTATGCAGGCTGACTGTATTATTGTGATGGACAAGGGAGTAATCCAGCAGATGGGTACCCATGAGGAACTGATCCACCAGGAGGGACCATACAAAGACATTTATGAGATCCAGATGAACAGTGACATCCGTCTCATGGAAGGAGGTGCAGCATGCGAATAGAAGAAAAAGAATATACAAAGTCCATTGACATTTCCATCTGGAAAAAGGTTTTTCCATTCCTTGCACCCCGGAAAAATGTGCTGATTATGGTAATTGTGATGAATATTCTCTGCTCAGTAGTGGATATTATCATGCCGTTATTTCAGCGACAGGCCATTGATTCCTTTATCGAGAAAAATACTCTGGTAGGACTTGGAGGATTTATTGCGCTGTATATTGCAGTGATCGTCTTTCAGATGTGGTCCGTCATCTGTTTCACCAGAGGCTGTATGACACTTGATGTGGAAACAGGCCGTGATATGAAAAGGGCATTGTTTGTTCATCTTCAGAAGTTGTCTTTTTCCTACTACAATGCAACTCCGGTTGGATATATCCTGTCCAGGGTAATGAACGACGTAGCCAGGATCACAGAGTTAATCGCCTGGGATGTGATCGATATGCTGTGGGCTATCTTTTATGTAGTGGGTGTGTTTGTGGCAATGCTGTTTCTGAACTGGAAACTGGCTCTGGTGATCATGCTGATCGTTCCAGCTATTGCAGTTCTTACCTGGTATTTCCAGAATAAGATCCTCACATGGAACCGTCAGGTGAGAAAAATCAATTCCAAGATCACAAGTGGCTATAACGAAGGAATTATGGGTGCGAAAACTGTGAAATCCCTGGTTGTGGAGGAGAAAAACTTCCGGGAGTTTGCCTCTGTCACTGAGGAGATGAGAAGTGCGTCTATCAAGGCTGCCAGATTAAATGCAATTTATATTCCGCTGGTAGTTTTCTTTGGAGCTCTGGCAACTGCCCTTGTGCTGGAGCGTGGCGGCATTATGGTTCTGAATGGAAGTATGGATATTGGAACACTTGCTGCATTTACTGCATATGCAGTTGGAATTTTTGAACCAATTCAGAGGCTTGCAGGAATTTTGTTCCACTGCATTTCTGCTCAGGCCAATATTGAGCGGGTGACCTCTCTTCTGGAAGAGAAGCCCCAGGTGGTAGACTCCCCAGAGGTTCTGGAAAAGTATGGAGATTTCTTTGATCCCCACAAGGAGAACTGGGAACCCATTAAAGGCGACATTGAGTTTGAAAACGTTTCATTCCAGTATCCCGATGGAAAAGAAGAGGTGCTCAGCAACTTCAACCTGAAAATTCCGGCTGGGACCAATGTGGCAATCGTCGGAGAGACCGGTGCAGGAAAAAGTACGCTGGTGAATCTGGCTTGCCGTTTCTTTGAGCCCACTAAGGGAAGAATCCTCATCGACGGCAGAGATTACCGTGAGCGAAGTCAGCTGTGGCTGCACAGTAACATCGGGTATGTGCTTCAGAATCCCCATCTGTTTTCCGGGACTGTGATGGAGAATATCCGTTATGGAAAACTGGATGCCACAGATGAGGAAGTTATTGCAGCTGCCAGGCTGGCGAATGCGGATGGCTTTATCCGAAGACTGCCGGATGGTTATCATACTATGCTTCGCAATAATGGTGCTAATTTAAGCCAGGGACAGAGACAGCTGCTTGCAATCGCCAGGGCGGCAGTAGCAGATCCGCCGGTTCTGATCCTGGATGAGGCTACCAGCTCTATTGATACCCGTACAGAGAAGCTTGTACAGGATGGTATGGATAAGCTAATGCATGGACGGACCACTTTCGTCATCGCACACCGCCTGTCCACCGTAAGAAACAGTGACTGTATTATGGTTCTGGAGCAGGGACGTGTTATTGAGAGAGGCTCTCATGATGAGTTAATTGCGCAGAAAGGTAAATATTATCAGCTGTATAATGGGTGATATGGGGTAAATAAGTAAGAGGTAACGTTTGGAAGGTTCAAGCGTTACCTCTTACTTTGGGTTTTGGAAGATTTAGAGCGTGTTATTTTTCACTGGCAGTTTCTTTCTGCGGCAGCTGGGCAAGAACGATAGCCCCGAACATTACCACACAACCGATGATTTCCCGGGTGCTTAATTTCTGTCCTAAGATAATCCAGCCGGCGAGGACAGAGATGCAGGATTCCAGACTGAGAATCAGGGAGGCTACGGTTGGGTTCATATTTTTCTGGCCCACGATCTGGAGGGTGTAGGCGACACCGCAGGACATAACGCCGGCATAGAGAGTAGCGCCCCAGGCACCACTGAATGAAGAAAGATTGGGATGCTCCAGAATTATGGCTGGGATAGCAGTGAGGATTCCGCAGACCAGAAACTGGATGCAAGACATTTTTACTCCATCTGTCTTTGGTGAAAAGTAATCAATGACCAGAATGTGCAGGGAAAACAGGAAAGCACAGATCAGGACCAGAAAGTCTCCCTTTCCAATGGAAAAGCCGTCTGTGATGCAAAGCAGATAGAGACCAATCAGTGCCATTACAACCGCAACCCAGATAAAAGGACTGCATTTCTTTTTCATAAAAAGTCCAAGGATCGGGACGATGATAATGTAGCATGCAGTGAGAAAACCTGCTTTTCCAACGGAGGTGTACTGGATGCCAAACTGTTGGAAGTTGGAAGCAAGACACAGGCAGATACCGCAGATTATACCGCCGGCAATTAAGGTTTTGTTGCGGGAAAATGGAGTTGAACCGCTGGATGCCATTGACTGTCTGTCGGATTCTGCGAAATCAGCTGAATTGCTCTGTGGATTTATTTTATTGAGCAGTAAAATAACCGGGATCAGCACCAGAGAACCGATAATGTTTCTTGTGGCATTGAATGTGAGAGGGCCGACAGCTTCACCGCCCTCACTTTGAGCTACAAAGGCGATTCCCCAGATAGTTGCTGTCAAAAGGAGAATCAGTGAGTTTTTTAATGGTATTTGTTGTTTTTTCATAATGGATTATCCCCTCGTAAAATTTACAAAAATGCCCTCCTTTAACAGGAGGGGCATTATCGTTTAAATTATCTTTCCATCATGCTGATAGATTCAATTCCTACACTTCCACCTCGAACTACTTCAATGCGGCCGAATTCTTCTTTGATCAGTTTGACAACTGCATCATTTTTGGTCGCTGTCTGTACGAATTCCAGAAGCAGGCTGTCTTTACCGTAATCAATGACTCTGGCCTTGAAAGTCTCAGCAATCTGGAATAATTCAACTTTGTCCTCAGAAGAGCAGTTAAAAACCTTGATGTAAAGAATCTCTTTCATTCGGACGAACATATTGGTGAAATCAATAACTTTGATGACTTCTACCATTCGGTTCAGCTGTTTCTTGATCTGTTCGAACGTTTCATCGTCGCTTACAGTTCCGATGGTCATTCGGGAAACGGTAGGATCCTCTGTAGTACCGACGGTAAGGCTGTCCAGGTTATAGCTTTTGCCGGAGAAAAGTCCGGAAATCTTGGACAGAACACCTACCTGGTTTTCTACGTAGAGGGAAATCCATCTTTTTTTCATGCCTTTATCTGCCATTGGATAAACCTCCTGTTAATTAACAATCCATAATTAAATCTTCCAGTGTTCCGCCAGGCTTTACCATCGGATAAACCATTTCTTCAGGATCAATGATGAACTCGATCAGGGTCGGAACTTTGGTATTTTTCTTTGCTTCTTCAAAGGCTGCGGCAACCTCATTTTTATTGAAAACCCGGATCCCTTTGGCACCGTAGCTTTCTGCCAGCTTTACAAAATCTGGTGTATATTTCGGGTATTCCTCGCCATTTGTACGGCGGGAAAGGGCACCGGAGCGAAGATTGGTCATGCTGTAGCGTTTGCCATAGAAAAGCTTCTGCCACTGACGAACCATACCAAGATAGTTATTGTTGAGCAGGATGATCTTGGGCGCTACGCCGAGCTGCTTAGCAGTGGCCAATTCCTGAATATTCATCTGAATGGAACCGTCGCCTGTGACGCAGACCACCGGTTTATCGGGATGAGCAACGCAGGCACCGATCGCATAAGGCAGGCCCACACCCATCGTGCCCAAGCCGCCGGAAGTCAGCCAATGGCGGGGCTTACGGAACTTAAGGAATTGGGCACACCACATCTGATGCTGACCGACGTCGGTCGCCACGATCATATCGTCACCGCCGACTTCCTGCAGCTTCTGAAGAACATACTGAGGCTTAATCACCGTATCGCTGTTTTCGTAGTGAAGGCAGTCTTTTTCACGCCAGCCGTTGATTCTGTTTTGCCACGCGGCAAGCTTTTCAGGATCGGGACGCTTGTCGGTGGTTTCGAGCAGATTGAGCATGTCGGCGATGACTTCTTTCACGTCGCCGACAATCGGGATATCGACTTTCACGCGTTTGGATATCGTGGACGGATCGATATCAATATGAATAATCTTGCGGCCAGGCTGTACAAAGTTGGACGGCAAGCCGACAACGCGGTCGTCGAATCTGGAACCGATTGCGATCAGAACGTCGCAGTTCTGCATCGCCATGTTAGCTTCGTAGGTTCCGTGCATGCCCACCATGCCGAGGAACTTTTTATCGTCGGATGGCATGGCACCCAACCCCATCAATGTTGAATTGACGGGAATGCCGAGTTCAAAAGCTAAACGCTGGAGCAGTTCGCTCGCATTGGCAGAAACGATGCCTCCGCCGATATGGATCAAAGGACGTTCAGCCGAGAGAATTAATTGCAGTGCCTTTTTGATCTGGCCCAAATGGCCCTTCGTCAAAGGTTTGTAAGAACGAAGTTCCATGTTTTCCGGATATTGATATTCGCAGATCGCTGCGGAAACATCCTTCGGAATGTCGATCAAGACAGGGCCGGGACGGCCGGTTTTAGCAATATAAAAAGCTTTCTTAATCGTCTTGGCTAAGTCTTTTACATCTTTCACCAAGAAATTGTGTTTGACACAAGGACGAGAGATGCCGACGATATCCACTTCTTGGAAAGCATCCTGACCGATCGCGAGGGTATTGACCTGACCGGTAAAAATAACCATCGGAATGCTGTCGGCATAGGCGGTCGCGATGCCGGTAACGGCGTTAGTAGCGCCGGGTCCGCTGGTGACCAAGGCTACGCCGACTTTATTAGATGCTCTGGAGTAGGCATCTGCAGCATGAGCTGCACCTTGTTCGTGTCGAACAAGAATGTGTTTGAATTTATCCTGCTTATAGATCGCGTCAAAAATATTCAGCACGCTGCCGCCGGGATAACCGAAAACGTATTCAACGCCTTCTTCGGCAAGCGCGCGTACAAGCATCTCTGACCCGTTCAGACGTTCTGCGGGTTTAGACCCTTCTTGAGATTTCATTAGGAAATATCCTTTCAAAGTCCACGGGAAATTGATTGGAGGCGAACACTCTGCTTGTGACGGAGGCCCGCATGTTCTAATACCGACGCCGGCTCATTCTTGCGGAATGGTTGGGTTCAGTTTTTTTATTCTTCTTGTAGAAGACTCTTCCAATATAGCGCAATAAACGCGGGAACTTTAAATCTCAGAAAGAAATTACTTCTTCTCGATTTCTCGATGAATAATCCGATTAATCTCTGTCGGCGTGACCGGCTTCTGTACGATAAGCGGGAGTTCCATCAGGTTAACCGCTGAATCCGCAAAGTCCAAACCCTCGGTCTCTTCTTCGTACTGAGCCATGATGGCATCACGAGAAGTGGCCGTGCTGATAATCGCCGGAATCTTGCGTCCCAGAACACTGCGGATGCGGAAGATCGATTGGAGACCGGTCAAACGGCTGGGACCTAAGTTAAAGTCAGAGAAAATAATGTCTACCGGCGCCTCCTCAATCAACTGAGCAGCGAGTTCAGCATCAAAGTATTCCGCCCTTCTCACTTTGGCACCCCAGCCTTCTAATAACGTTGCCAGGCTCTCACGAATCAAAGGATCGTCCTCAATTAACAGGACGTTGACATCCTCCAGAGAAAAAATCCGATTCGGCTGTACGGGCGGCTGTACTTCCGTCGTATCTACAGACGTTTCGATTGCCATTTCCAAGCGGAAGATAGAACCTTTTCCTACTTTAGAAATCAGTTTGAGTTCGATATTCAGAAGTTTGCAGATCTTATCGACAATCGAAAGACCTAAGCCGAAACCCTCTCGGGATTTGTGGCCGGCGCCGCCGCGGTAATAAGCCTGAAAAAGTTTAGCTTGATCTTCTTTCGTAATCCCGCAGCCCGAGTCGGAGACAGTAACAACAAGCGTGTTCTTCTTTGTTTTCTTTGCCCTCAGCAGGATACCGCCGTGCTCGGTATAACGTACGGCGTTTCCGATAAGGTTACGAAGCACCCGTTCAAAAAGCAGTCCGTCGGTGACGATCATCAGAGGCTCGGCCCTCACTTCAAAAGTCAACCCCTTGTGTTCGGCCATCGGCGTAAATTCATTCGCCAATTCAGAGAACATTGAACGAATGGAGACTTCGGTAGGCCGAATCTTCATCGTCTTGGAATCCAGCTTCGAAATAATCAGAATCTGATCCACCAGCGTCGCCACCGTATTGCAGGCCTTCGACAAATTATCAATTAAAGGTTTAGCCTGTTGATCGGCCTGCCCCTGAAGAATAGAGATAAAAATGCCCATAGTCTGGAGCGGCTG
>OGQT01002961.1_pt1 | contig 11412 bp, 9 predicted proteins | sample 1553261 | NCBI WGS metagenome assembly OGQT01 (sample SAMEA2579992, study PRJEB22360) | human gut metagenome | biome: human gut; feature: human-associated habitat; material: faeces | place: Denmark | collected 2008/2010
CGGTGCAGACCGTCGACATGACCCGCGCTGAGTCCGGCACCTGGACCGCCACCGTCACCCCCGTGCCGATGGGGAAATTCTATACCTTCCAGATTCTGCATAACGGCCGCTGGCTCGACGAGACCCCCGGCATCTGGCCCAAGGCTGTAGGCATAAACGGCGCGCGCGCCGCCATAATCGACATGGCAGCCACCAATCCCGAAGGGTGGAGTGCCGACCGTGGTCCCGAGCTTGAGTCGGTAACCGACGCCGTTGTCTACGAACTGCATCACCGCGACTTCTCGGTGCATCCGTCATCGGGCATAACCAACAAAGGGAAGTTCCTGGCCATTACCGAACAGGGCACCGTCAGTCCCGAAGGTGAGAAAACCGGTATCGACCACCTCAAGGAACTCGGCGTGACGCATGTGCAGATTCTCCCCAGCTACGACTACAATTCGGTCGACGAGACCGGGAACTCCCCCCGAAAATACAACTGGGGCTACGACCCGCAGAACTACAACGCCCCGGAAGGTTCGTACTCTACCGATGCCGCCGACCCTGCGGCACGCATCCGTGAGATGAAACAGATGATCAAGGCCCTCCACGACGCCGGCATAGGCGTGATAATGGATGTGGTCTACAACCATACCGCTGTCAATGACGGCTCGAACTTCTCGCTCACAGCCCCGGGATACTTCTACCGTCACCGTGCCGACGGCACATACTCCGATGCCTCCGGGTGCGGCAACGAGACAGCATCAGAGCGTCGTCAGATGCAGGACTTCATCGTGAACTCCGTGAAATACTGGGCCAAGGAATACCATATCGACGGTTTCCGTTTCGATCTCATGGCCATTCACGACACCGAGACCATGAACCGCGTGGCCCGCGAACTCCGCGCCATCAACCCCGACATAATAATATATGGCGAGGGGTGGACAGCCGGCGACTCTCCGCTCCCGGCCGAACGCCGCTCGCTCAAAGAGAATGTATCGGCACTGCAGGGTGTGGGCGTCTTCTCCGATGACATCCGCGATGCCGTCAAGGGCCACTATTCAAACGCCGAGGACAAAGGTTTCGCCACAGGCAAACCCGGTAACGAGGAAACTGTGAAGATCGGTATCGTAGGCGCCACCGCTCATCCCCAGGTCGACTACAAGAAAGGGAATAACTCGAAGTTCCCCTATGCCAAGACACCCGCCTCGGTCGTGAACTACGTATCGTGTCACGACGACCTGATGCTTACCGACAAACTGCGCAAGTCGATGCCTGAAGCCACCGAGGCCGAGCGTCAACGCGCCGCACGCCTGGCGCAGACTATCGTGATGACATCGCAGGGCATCCCCTTCATGTGGGCCGGCGAGGAGTTCTTCCGCGACAAGAAGGGCGTACACAACTCATTCGAATCGCCCGACTCTATCAATGCCATCGACTGGAGCCTCAAGCACGCCAACCGCGAGCAGTTCGACTACTATAAGGAGCTTATCGCCCTGCGCAAGACCCATCCCGCCTTCCGCATGACCGATCCCGAAATGATTGTCGAGTGTCTGCGGTTCGACCCTGTGACCATTCCCAACGTCATCTCGTACTCGCTCCGTGCAAACGCCAACAGCGACTACTGGAAAGAGATTAAGCTCGTGTTCAACGGCAGTGACAACGATGTGGAGGTTATGATACCCCGCAACGAGTGGACAGTCATCGCCTTCGACGGCAAAATCAACCACAACGGCCTGCTTGACGCCGACGGCGTGCCCGTCACCACCAAGGGTGGCAAGACAACCATCCCGCACCGCTCGGCCTACATCCTGGCCCGCTGATGCATTTCCGCCGCTATAACATGCTCCTGTAAAAAACTCAGGCGCCCGACGTTTGGTCAGGCGCCTGAGTTTTTATAATTTTGCACCCGGTTCAGGGTACATCCTTTCCCCGGGCCACTCATTATTATGCTTTCAGCCGTTACAAAATTCCTTACGCCCGGTGTGACTACGGTCATTCTGCTCGTCGTTGCCAACATGTTTATGTATATAGCCTGGTATGGCCATCTCAAACTGCAGACGGCAGGCGTTACATCCAACTGGCCGCTCTATCTGGTGGTGGTCATGTCGTGGGGCGTTGCACTGCTTGAATACTCCTGTCAGGTGCCTGCAAACCGCATCGGGTTCGAGGGTAACGGCGGCCCCTACTCGCTTATGCAGCTCAAAGTCATGCAGGAGGTCATAACCCTGGTGATATTCATGATTTTCAGCTTGTTTGTCTTCGAGGGGTTCGCCATACGCTGGAACCACATCCTGGCCATGATTCTTCTGGTAGCCGCTGTCTGGCTCGTATTCATGAAGTAACACTGCCATAAGGCCGTGTCGTAATCAGTAATCCCGTTGGAGCCTGGTTACCAATGGCTCGTTCATCTGTCAGATAAGTTTTTCAAAGGCTTTACGCACACCCCTGTCGTATCTGATTTCACCGCAATACGAGAAACCAAGCCGGTCAAGGAGCGAGAGCATGCGCTCATTGTCGAAATTGGTGTCGACCTTAAAACTTTTGAATCCGAGAGCGTGGGCATAATTCTCGATAGCCGTCATGAATGCGCGTCCGTACCCTTGGTTTCTTATGTTCTGACTGACTGCAAGTCGGTGTACAACCACATACCTTTCATTCGTAAGCCATTTGCCGTCAATACTGTCATAGGCGGGCTCGCCGGTAAACACCACTGCGGCATATCCGATGACGATGCCCTCGTGTTCCAGCACATATCCGGTTCCGCCGGCCACATCGCAGGATATATGGCTTTTTCCGGGATAACTCTCGTCCCACTGCTGTTTCCCTTCGGCGATCATCTGTGCCACCGCCGCTTTTATGACCGTCATAATGGCCGGCACATCTGACATGCGGGCATTTCTGAAAATCAGCGATTCTGAGATACGTTTGAAATAATAGTTCATCGGGCGCTATGTTGGCTTTTTGTGTATGCAAAATTAATATATCGAGACTGTAAGTGTATGCTGTATGGCCGTAAAAAATATCGGTTCAACGGCCGCCGGAATTCTGCCCGATTCAAAAGAAAAACATTGATATGTCGGTAAACATTCCAAGAAACGGCGTCCGTTTGTGCCTGTCAGGGGCACCGGGACGCCGTTTCGTATAATGAGGATTCGGTTGTATTGCATGATGTCAGTTCTTGAGCTTGTCGGCGAGATTGTGGGCGCCGTCGCCAACTTTGTCGAGGGCATCGCCTGTGAAATCCTTCACTTTCTCGAAGAACCCGCCGGCTTTTTCTTTAACGGTGTCGGCTATGTCACCGGCTTTGTCCGAGGCCTGCTCATAGACATCACCGGCTTTGTCTTTAAGGTCGGCAAACTTGTCCTGAGCTTTGTCGATGATGTTCTTATTTTCGTCGGCAACCGCGTTTTTCGCGGCGTCGGCGCTTACCTGAGCCGCGGCTTTTGCGATCTGGGCTTCCTGACGGGCTTTTTCAGCGTTGTCTGTTGTGTTCATAATTATAGTTATTAGGTATTGTTTTCAAGTAGAAACAACGTTTATGTGAGATTGTTTTACCAATAACATTAATTATGAGGTATTCAGACAGCATGCTCCGGGATGTTCCGGGGGAAGCCTTAGCCTTGTGCCGGGGCGGCAGGTTTGCCCCCGCTGTTCTGAGGGGCGTTTCCGGGCTTTTTGCCCGGCTTGCCGTGACGGTTGGTATAGCGGCGTCCGCGCGACGCGCCGGGAGTCTTCGGGTCACGTGGCTTGTCCTCGCTCTTGCGGTTGTGACGTCCGTAACCCCGGCCCGACGATTTGCCCTGTCCGGATGCTCCTCGACGGTTGTCGTTGCCACGGCCGCCACGACGCCCGGGACGGTATTCCGGTGTCTCGCCGAACTTCTCGGGTACATCTTCCTTTCGGACTTCATAACCGAGGAACCGCTCGATCTCACCGAATTTCCCCTGTTCGCGCGGACTCACGAATGTCACGGCCTCGCCACCGGCGCCTGCGCGGGCTGTGCGCCCGATGCGGTGAACATAGTCTTCTGCCTCGTGCGGTACGTCGAAATTCACCACCATGGTGATGTCGTCGATGTCGATGCCGCGTGCAAGTATGTCGGTGGCCACAAGCACGTCAATGCGGTTGGCGCGGAAGTCGAGCATTACCTCGTCGCGCTGTTTCTGGTCGAGGTCTGAGTGGATCTCGGCCGCTTTCAGCCCGGCGCGGCGCAGGGCGCGCGTCAGTTCCTTTACATTGAGTTTCGACGACGCGAACACAATCACGCGCTGTGCGTGGCGGCTCTTGAGCAGATGCTGGAGCAGGGGAGCCTTCTGAGTGTCATAGACCACGAACGCCGACTGCTGTATCTTCTCGGTCGGGCGCGATATGGCTATCGACACCTCGGCCGGATCATGCAGGATGGCTTTGGCCAGTTGCTGGATGCGCGGGGGCATCGTGGCCGAGAACATCAGCGTCTGACGCGTGTCAGGGGTCTGTTTTACAATCTGCATGATGTCGTCGTAGAAACCCATGTCGAGCATGCGGTCGGCCTCGTCAAGAATGATATACGACACTTTCGAGAGATCGACATATCCCATCGACATGTGCGCCAACAGTCGGCCCGGAGTGGCTATCACCACATCGGCGCCCATTTTCAGAGCTTTCTGCTGTTGTGCGAACGTGGCGCCGTCGGTTCCGCCGTAAATAGCCACCGACGTCAGCGGCAGAAAATATGAGAAACCCTCCATCTGCCTGTCGATCTGCTGCGCGAGTTCGCGTGTGGGAGCCATTACGATACAGTTTACCGAGTCCTCCGGCTCGGGGAGGCGGTAAAGCCGGTCTATTACCGGCAGCAGGTATGCGGCGGTCTTGCCGGTGCCGGTCTGGGCTACGGCGATGAGGTCGCGCCCCTCGAGCACCAGCGGGATTGCCTGTTCCTGCACGGGGGTGCACTCGTCGAAGCGCATCGCATCGAGGGCGTCGAGAATGTCGTCGCCGAGATCTAATTCATCAAATTTCATATCGGTTGCAAATTTACGAAAAAATCACGTAACCATATAAATTTGTGTGACAGCGGGGTTGATATACGCTGAAAAATGCGTAACTTTGTGGTCTGAAAACCGCGACCGGCCTCTCCGCGGCGCGTGCATAGGTTAAATTTCTATCCACATATCCAATAATCATGGCTCAACTCAAGGAAATCAAAACCGCTCTGGTGTCGGTGTTCCACAAGGACGGTCTCGATGAAATCCTGAAATTACTTAATAACGACGGGGTGAAGTTCCTGTCGACCGGAGGTACAAAATCATTTATCGAATCGCTCGGCTACGAATGTGAGGCCGTAGAGGATCTCACCGGTTATCCCTCGATATTCGGCGGCCGTGTGAAGACCCTGCACCCGAAGGTGTTCGGCGGCATCCTCAACCGTCGCGACGATGAGTCGGACTGCGCGCAGAAAGCCGAATTCCAGATTCCCGACATCGACCTGGTGATAGTGGACCTCTATCCCTTCTCGCAGACGGTGGCATCCGGTGCATCGCAGGCCGACATCATCGAAAAAATCGACATAGGCGGCATCTCGCTCATCCGCGCGGCCGCAAAGAATTTCGCCGATGTGACGATTGTGGCCTCGAAACACCAGTACGAGCCTCTCCGCCGTCTGTTGGCTGAAAACGGTGCCAGGACCACGCTTGAAGATCGCCTGTTCTTCGCCAAAGAGGCTTTTGCCGTGTCGTCGGAGTATGATTCGGCCATCTTCAACTATTTCGACTCGCTGGCCGAGCATCCCACCGCCCTGCGCGTTGCGATAGATGGCGAGAAAGTGATGCGCTACGGTGAGAATCCCCATCAGAAAGGTTATTTCTTCGGCCGTCTTGACGAGATGTTCGAACAGCTCCACGGCAAGGAGATTTCATACAACAACCTGCTTGATATCGACGCCGCCACGGCCCTCATAGCCGAATTCCCGGCTGACCGTCCCGCGTTTGCCGTGCTCAAGCACAACAATCCCTGTGGCGTGGCTATCCGTGAAACCGTTCTCGATGCCTGGAAAGCCGCACTGGCCGGAGACCCTGTCTCGGCGTTCGGCGGCGTGCTTGTGTCGAATACCGAGATTGACGGCGCAACAGCCGAAGAGATCAACAAGATTTTCTTCGAGGTGCTTATCGCACCCGGTTTCACGCCCGACGCCCTCGGCATCCTCGAACAGAAAAAGAACCGCATACTGCTTGTGCAGAAAAAGCCAAACGTTTCGGCCCGTCAGTTCCGTTCGGCACTCAACGGTGCGCTCGTCCAGGAACGCGACCTCAAGACCGAAACTCCCGACGATCTGCGTTGTGTCACAAAACGTGCCATCGACCCCGCTGTGGTCGACGACCTGCTCTTTGCCAACAAGCTCGTGAAACATTGCAAGAGCAATGCCATCGTGCTTGCAAAGAACCTGCAGCTCTGTGCCGCAGGCGTGGGGCAGACATCGCGCGTCGACTCTCTGCGTCAGGCTATTGACAAGGCTCGTTCGTTCGACTTCGACCTCAACGGGGCTGTAATGGCATCAGATGCCTTCTTCCCGTTTGCCGACTGTGTGGAGATTGCCCACAAGGCCGGTATCGACTCGGTGATCCAGCCCGGCGGCTCGATTCGCGACAACGAGAGTGTGGCCTATTGCAACGAGAACGGCATGGCTATGGCCATGACAGGTTTCCGTCATTTCCGCCACTAATTCCCACCTTGCCGGTGCCGTTTAGGTGCCGGCGTTCTCTCCGCATCTCTTATTCCAACCAATTAACTGTAATCCAAAATGAGATTGTTTTCTCTCACAAAAGAGATTGCCATAGACCTCGGCACCGCCAACACGATTATCATACACAATGACAAAATCGTGATTGACGAGCCGTCAATCGTGGCCCTCGACCAGCGTTCGGGCAAACTGATCGCTGTCGGCAAAGAGGCCAAACTGATGCAGGGCAAGGAGCCTGAAGGCATCATCACTGTGCGTCCCCTGCGCAATGGCGTAATCGCCGACTTCAACGCCGCAGAACTCATGATCCGCGGCCTGGTGAAAAAGGCTTCTGAAAAGAGCAACTGGTTCTCACCCTCTCTGCGTATGGTCGTGGGTATCCCCTCGGGTGCGTCAGAAGTTGAGATCCGTGCCGTGCGTGACTCGTCGGAACATGCCAACGGCCGCGATGTCTACATGATATTCGAGCCTATGGCCGCAGCCCTCGGTATCGGCCTCGACGTAGAGGCACCCGAAGGGAACATGATTGTCGACATAGGCGGCGGTACAACCGAGATTGCCGTGATTTCGCTGGGTGGCATCGTATGCAACAAGTCAATACAGATTGCCGGCGATGACCTTACCAACGACATCATGGACCACATGCGCCGCGCCCACAATGTGCGCGTGGGCGAGCGTACGGCCGAACTTATCAAGATGAACGTCGGTTCGGCGCTTACCGAGCTTGAGACTCCTCCCGAAGATTTCGTGGTTCACGGCCCCAACCAGATGACTGCTCTCCCGATGGAGATTCCCGTGTCATATCAGGAGATTGCCCACTGCATCGAGAAATCCATCTCGAAGATCGAGACAGCCGTTCTGGCCGCCCTTGAGCAGACTCCCCCCGAGCTTTATGCCGACATCGTGCACAACGGCATCTGGCTGGCTGGCGGCGGCGCCATGCTCCGCGGTCTTGACAAGCGTCTGACCGACAAGATCGGCATCGAGTTCCATGTGGCCGAAGAGCCTCTGCTTGCCGTTGCCAAAGGTACCGGCGTGGCTCTGAAGAACATCGGCAACTTCTCGTTCCTGATTCGCTGACAACATTCATGTGAGGGTGTTGAAGAACTCCTCGAATTGTAGGGACATGCCTTTGGCATGTTAGGTTATCTTGTTGACAATACATCAAACATCGCAAAGCGATGTCCCTACATTATAGAGCCCACGTTCTGCAGCACTCTCCGCATTTACTGATTATACGATACATATAGCCTCGCGACAACTTGAGAAATCTGCTGAATTTCCTGGTGCGTTACAGCTCATGGTTTGTGTTCCTTTTCTTCACAATCGTGAGCTTTGCGCTGTTGCTGAGCCGCAACCCGTATCAGCATCATGTGTGGATGACCTCGGCCGGCAGTATCTCGGCCGGTCTTTACGACGCTACCTATAATGTGACAGGCTATTTCAACCTGCGCGAGACCAACTCCGACCTTCAGCGGCGTACCGCCGACCTTGAGGGGCAGGTGGTGGCGCTCAAGCAGCAGCTTGCGCGTTACGAACAGCAGGTGCTGCGCGACTCGCTCAGCCGCGAGCCGTTGCAGAGCCGGTTCGGTTTCGTGATTGCGTCGGTCATCAACAATTCGGTATCGCGCCCCTATAATTACGTGACCATCGACCGCGGCTCGGCCGACGGCATACGCCCTGAAATGGGCGTCATGGACCAGAATGGTATCGTGGGGGTGGTCAATGTTGTCGGGCCTCATTACTCGCGTGTAATCTCGTTGCTGAATCCGAACTTCAGGCTGTCGTGCAAGCTCAAGAACGGCGACGCTTTCGGTTCGCTTGTCTGGGACGGCAAGGATCCCGGCGAGGCGTTGCTTGAGGAGCTGCCGAAACACAGCCGGTTCCGTCGCGGCGACACCATCGTGACCTCCGGCTATTCGGCCGTATTCCCCGAGGGGATACCGGTTGGCGTGATAAAAGGGAGCGCCCATGGCGGCGACGACAATTTCTTCACGCTGCGCATAGGTCTGTTTACCGATTTCCCGTCGCTCTCGACGGTGAAAGTGATATCGAATACTGACCTTGCCGCGATACGTGAAATAGAGAATGACCCCGATGCAGAATCATCGGCAGGCAACTGACGATTTCCCGGCACGTAATAATACGATATGGTCAAGGAATTCATTAAATATGCGTTGATGTTCGTCATCCTCGTGGTGGCGCAGGTGGTCGTGTTCAACCATCTGTGTCTCTTCAACGTGGCCATACCGCTGGTGTTCATCTATTTTATAGTGAAACTGCCCACGAACCTGGGAACGAACTGGACCATAGCGCTGTCGTTTCTGCTCGGATTCACGGTTGACGTGTTTTCCAATTCGCCGGGCATGAACGCGCTTGCCTGCACTGTCTGTGGCGCGGTGCGCATGCCGGTGCTCAGACTGTATTATCCGCGCGAGGAGGATATGTCGGCCCCCGAACCCTCGCCGCGCACCCTCGGCCCCGCGCCGTTCATGAAGTATGCGGCCACGCTGACAGCGCTTTACTGTCTGCTGTTCTTTTTCATCGAGGCGTTCGCTTTCTACAACTGGGGACTGATGCTGGCCCGCGCCGCCGCGTCGGCACTGCTGACGTTCATCATCATCATGGCCATAGAGTCGGTGACCGCAGTGCGCCGCTGATTCCCGCCGCTGCTGGCATTTCCCACCTATCCGTGCTGACACGGATACTCACATTTCTTCACTCTCCCGATGCGCAAGGATTACAGATTAGAAAAACGAAAATATGTAGTCGGCGGTTTTCTGCTTGTGATTGCCGTCATATATGTGGCGCGCCTTTTCGCGTTGCAGATCTCTGACAGCAAATACAAGGATTACGCCGACAACAATGCATTCCTCAAGAAAACGGTATATCCGTCGCGCGGCCTCATATATGACCGTAATGACTCGCTTGTGGTGTTCAATCAACCGGCCTACGACGTCATGATGATTCCGCGCGACGTGCATGATTTCGACACTATCGATTTCTGCCAGACTCTCCAGATAACCCCTGCACAACTGCGCGAGCGTCTGACCGACATGCGTGCCTCGTCAAGTTACTCGTCGTACACGCCGCAGACACTGCTCACACATCTGTCGGCGCGCGATTACGGTCGTCTGCAGGAGAAACTTTACCGCTACCCCGGATTCTTCATCCAGAAACGCATCCTGCGCCAGTACAACTACGACTGCTCGGGCAACCTGCTCGGCAATATCCGCGAGGTATCGCAGGCCGACATAGACCGCGACGAGTATTATGAGCGCGGTGACTATTGCGGCGACCTCGGCATCGAGAAGAGCTACGACAAATTCCTGCGTGGCGTGAAAGGGAAAGAGATACTTATCCGCGACGCCCGCGGCCGCATCCGTGGCCGTTACGAGGAGGGTGCCCACGATATAGCGCCCGTATCTGGGCGTGACCTGAAACTGAGCATCGACATCAATCTGCAGCGCTATGCCGAGAGCCTTATGGTCAACAAAATCGGCGCCGTGGTGGCAATCGAGCCGAAGACGGGCGAAATCCTGGCCATGGTGTCGGCTCCGAGCTACAAGCCGGCGTCGCTTATCGGGCGTCAGCGCGGCAAAAATTACAGAGAGCTTGTGAACGACCCGCTGAAACCGCTGTTTGACCGCGCGCTGCAGGGGGCGTATCCTCCCGGTTCCACGTTCAAACCGTCGCAGGGTCTGATATTCCTTCAGGAGGGGATTGTGACCACCTCGACCCTTTATCCCTGTTACCGAGGTTTCATCAACGGCGGCCTGCGTGTTGGATGCCACGGCCATGCGTCGCCCATAGCGCTCAAGCCTGCGCTGCAGACGTCGTGCAACGCATATTTCTGCTGGGGTTTCAAGGCGATGGTCGACAAGCGTTCGAAATACGGCACCTCTGACAAGGCGTTCGAGGTATGGAAGAATCATCTTGTCTCGCTCGGTTTCGGGTACCGTCTGGGCGTGGATCTGCCGCATGAGGGACGCGGTTTCATCCCCAACGCCAAATTCTACAACAAAATCTACGGCGAAGGGCACTGGAGCGCCAATACCATCATCTCGGTGTCAATCGGTCAGGGCGAGATTCTGGCCACGCCGCTGCAGATAGCCAACCTGTGCGCCTCAATCGCCAACCGCGGGTGGTTCATCACCCCGCATGTGGTGAAGGAGGTGAGCGATACCGTCATCGACGCCGATTTCCTTACGAAACGCGTGCCGACGATAGATACAAGATATTTCGACGAAGTGGCACAGGGCATGCGCATGTCAGTTCTCGGAGGTACCTGCAGACAGGCCGCTCTCCCTGACATCGAGGTGGCCGGCAAGACCGGTACGGCGCAGAACCCCCACGGCCGCGACCACTCGGCGTTTATCGGTTTCGCGCCTTACACAGACCCTCAGATCGCTGTCTGCGTCTATGTGGAGAACGGCGGCTGGGGCGCGACCTATGGCGTGCCTATCGGCTCGCTTGTGATAGAAAAATACCTGAAGGGGCATATCTCGCCTGAGCGCAAACACCTTGAGACTCGTATGCTTGAGTCGAACACAATCCTTTACAGCGGACGTAAAGTCCACTGACATTTTCTAAAGATTCCGGAACAATGCCATTATTGCCAACATACCGCGCGGGTGAACGGTCGGGGCAGGGGATTCTGCGTCACCTCGACTGGCTCACCGTAATCCTTTATCTTCTGCTTGTAACGGCGGGGG
>OGQT01002970.1_pt1 | contig 11368 bp, 10 predicted proteins | sample 1553261 | NCBI WGS metagenome assembly OGQT01 (sample SAMEA2579992, study PRJEB22360) | human gut metagenome | biome: human gut; feature: human-associated habitat; material: faeces | place: Denmark | collected 2008/2010
CATAGCGAAAGCGTGTCTTGAATGTTTTTGTTAATTTTGAACAATTTAAAGAAGACTATGAGGAGTTTCGCAATTGGCTAATAGATATTAAAACGAAAGGAGGACACGCAGCATGCCATATTTTTCGGATGATATAATTGAAGAAGTGCGTTCCAGAAATGATATCGTGGATGTAATCGGACAGTATGTGCATCTGACGAAAAAGGGAAGCACTTATTTTGGACTGTGTCCTTTTCATAATGAGAAAACAGGATCGTTTTCTGTTTCTCCGAATAAACAAATGTACTACTGCTTCGGCTGTGGAGCCGGAGGGAATGTTTTCACGTTTATGATGCAGTATGAAAACTTTACCTTCGGGGAGGCAATGGAAGCCTTGGCGGACCGGGCGGGTGTTGCCCTGCCAAAGCAGGAATATTCTGCCGCACAGAAGAGAGAGGCAGATAAAAAACAGCGGCTGTTGGAGATCAACAAAGAGGCAGCCAGATATTTTTATACATTATTGCGGAATGACCGTGGAAAACATGCACTCGCTTATTTCCAGAAAAGAGAATTGTCTGAGGAGACCATGAAAAAGTTTGGTCTGGGATATTCGGATCAGTACAGTGATGACTTATACCGGTATCTCCGTTCCAAAGGGTATGAGGATGAGATCTTAAAAGAGTCGGGGCTTGTGACAATCGATGAGAGACGCGGTGGCTATGACAAATTCTGGAACCGTGCCATGTTTCCGATTATGGATGTCCACAACAAAGTCATCGGTTTCGGTGGCAGGGTGATGGGCGATGGAGAGCCGAAGTATTTAAACTCACCGGAAACACCGATTTTTGATAAGAGCCGGAATCTGTATGGACTTAATTTTGCAAGGACCACAAAGAAACCACAGTTTTTATTGTGTGAAGGATATATGGATGTGATCGCGCTGCATCAGGCAGGATTTGATAATGCGGTGGCATCACTTGGAACTGCGCTGACGGCAGGACATGCGAATCTGTTAAAAAGGTACACCAAAGAAGTGTATTTAACCTATGACAGTGACGGCGCAGGGGTGAAAGCTGCACTCCGGGCGATTCCAATCTTAAAGGAAGTAGGGATTACGACAAAGGTAATTAATATGCGTCCGCACAAAGATCCGGATGAATTTATCAAGGCTTTGGGAGCAGAGGCGTATCAGGATCGTATCGATCATGCAGAGAACAGCTTTATGTTTGAGATACGCATTTTAGAGCAGCAGTACGACATGAAAGATCCGGAGAGCAAGTCAGCCTTTTATCATGAAGTGGCAAAGAAACTATGCTCCTTCACAGAAAAAATCGAGCGTGATATTTACATTCAGGCAGTCGCGGAAAAATATATGCTGCCAACGCAGGATTTACAGCGGCTTGTCGGTAAATACGGAATGCAGATGGAAGGCATCCGGAAACAACCAACCCAGTTAAAAACCGGTATCAATGAGAAAAACGCCTCCGCCAGAGGAATCAAAAAAGAAGATGGGATGAAGCAATCCCAGAAACTTCTTTTGACATGGCTCATAGAGAATACCGGATTATATCATAAGATAAAAAAATATATCGCACCGAAGGATTTTACGGAGGAGATATATCATAAGGTAGCTGAAGTATTATTCCAGCAGTTTGAGGAGAGCGGAGAAGCAAACCCGGCGAAGATCGTCAGCATGTTTCCAGATGAGGAGGCACAGAAAGAGATTGCGGCGCTTTTCAATGCAAGAATCCATGAGGTCGAGTCAAAAGAAGACCGGGAGAAGGCATTGAAAGAGACCATTATCCGCATCAAACAAAACAGTATCAAGTATCGGTCCGAGCATTTGGCACCGACAGATATGGCTGGTCTGATGCAGCTAGTAACAGATAAACGTGACCTGGAAGAATTGGAGAAATTGCATATTTCCATTGATTAGGGACAAAATAGTAGAAAACTTGAGAGGATGAAACAAAATGGCAAAAAAGACAGAAAACGAGGTAAAGGAAACCAAAAAAGAAGCAGCAGTGATGGATGAAGCTGCAAAAGAAAAGTTTCAGCAGAAGTTAAAAGATCTGTTAGCCTTGGCCAAAAAGAAAAAGAACATGTTGGAATACCAGGAGATCAGCGACTTCTTTGCGGACATGCAGTTAGAAGCAGAGCAGTTTGATAAAATTCTTGATTTTCTGGAAGCAAACAATATCGATGTACTTCGGATCACAGATGATGATTCTGATGATGAAATTTTACTCGATGTAGATGATGAAGACGAGATCGAAGTGGAAAAAATCGACCTTTCCGTGCCGGATGGCGTGTCCATTGAAGATCCGGTCCGTATGTATTTGAAGGAGATCGGTAAAGTACCTCTTTTAAGTGCAGAGGAAGAGATTGAGCTAGCAAAGAATATGGAAGCCGGTGCTGTGGCGAAGGAAAAGATCGCAATCTTAAAGAGCAGAGAAGAGAATGCAACAGAGGAAGAACTTGCAGAGATCAAAGAAGAAATCAAGAATTTACAGAAGGATCTTGATGCGGGTGATGAGGCAAAGAAACGTCTTGCAGAGGCAAACCTGCGTCTGGTTGTTTCCATTGCAAAAAGATATGTGGGACGCGGTATGCTGTTCCTCGATCTGATTCAGGAAGGTAACCTTGGTCTGATCAAAGCCGTGGAAAAATTCGACTACCGCAAGGGATATAAATTCTCTACCTATGCAACATGGTGGATCCGTCAGGCAATCACAAGAGCAATCGCAGATCAGGCGAGAACAATCCGTATTCCGGTTCATATGGTTGAGACAATCAATAAACTGATCCGTGTTTCCAGACAGTTACTTCAGGAGTTAGGACGTGAGCCAAGTCCCGAAGAGATTGCAGCAGAGATGAATATGCCGGTAGAGCGTGTGCGTGAGATCTTAAAGATTTCCCAGGAGCCGGTTTCTCTGGAAACTCCGATCGGTGAGGAGGAGGACAGCCACTTAGGTGACTTCATTCAGGATGATAATGTGCCTGTTCCGGCCGATGCAGCCGCATTTACCCTTTTGAAAGAGCAGTTGGAGGAAGTACTTGGAACACTGACCGAGAGAGAGCAGAAAGTTTTGACACTCCGTTTTGGTCTGGAGGACGGCCGTGCAAGAACACTGGAAGAAGTTGGAAAAGAGTTCAATGTAACACGTGAGCGTATCCGTCAGATCGAAGCAAAAGCGCTCCGCAAACTTCGTCATCCAAGCAGAAGCCGCAAATTAAAGGATTACTTAGAGTAAAATGGTAAAGATTTCAAATCGTTTAATGACAGCCGCAGCTCTTGTCACACAGGGATATACACTGGCAGATGTTGGAACAGATCACGGATATATTCCAATCTATCTGTTACAGCAGAAGAAAATTCCAGCTGCAATTGCCATGGATATCAATGAAGGACCGTTAGAGCGGGCAAAAGAACATATTGCTTTATATGGATTGCAGGCATACATACAGACACGTCTCTCAGACGGTGTGGCAGCTTTAAAACCCGGCGAGGTGGAAGCTGTCCTCATCGCCGGTATGGGAGGCGGACTTGTCATGCATATTTTAAAAGACGGGGAAAAAGTCTGTCAGTCTGCAAAAGAACTCATCCTGCAGCCGCAGTCCGAGATCGAGCGTGTCCGTGAATTTCTACGAGAAGAAGGATATACCATTCTCGCAGAGGACATGGTGTATGAAGATGGAAAATTCTATCCGATGATGAAAGTGCAGTATCAGGGTGAAAAGGCACAGAAAGCTTCGGAAGAGTTGAAACTTTCAGACCTTTATGGTGGATTACTCCTGCAAAACCGCCATCCTGTGTTGAAAACTTTTCTTGAAAAAGAAAAGCTCATATACACAGGCATCAAAGAGAATCTTGCAAAACAGCCGGCGTCAGAAAAAATCAGGACACGGCTCGCAGAAGTGCAGGATACACTGCATTATAATGAACTTGCATTACAGTTTTATGTATAAAAATTGGAGTGCATAATGTGAATATAGAGTTTGGAAAAGAAGAATCGGGAAATCGGTTCTTTTTTCTATCTAAAAGAGAAAATATAAAATTGTTTTCATATTGAGTACATGAATATAATGTGATAAAATGTATCCATAGATATGAAATTTATATATATGAATAAAAACGAGAGGAAAATAAAATGACGATCAGCGAGAGAATATTAAAAGTATTGAAAGACAGAAATATGACACAGGCTGAATTTGCAAAACAGGTTGGGATTGCGACCAGTACCATCAGCGAATGGAAAAAAAGAAAGACAAATCCTACTGCGGATAAAATCATGGATATTTGTAATGTATTGCAGATAACACCAGAACAACTTCTTACTGGAAAAGGTATCGAGGATGAAGAAAACATTACTGTTACAAGTCGTGAGAGTTGTTTTACGCCTTATGATATTCAATTGGTTCAAGATTATCATGGACTTAAGGAAGAACAGCAGAAGCGTCTGATGGCTTATATGGAGGCTTTAAAGAAGATACAAAGTCTTGAAGAAATATAAAATAAATTTGTATATTGTGATTCGGATTTGAGGTTTTGTTTTGGAACTTCAAAATAACCAGAGAGGAAATTTGATGAACGAAATTACCAATATAGTTGAGAGACCAACATTACTGAAGCAGGATATTGAACTATCAAAATTAATATATACGATTTGCGGTCGAAATTTCCGACCGCAAATATAAATCCAAAAAGCAGATATTTACCCCATGTTTTTACCGAACAGGGAATTTATATGTTGGCGACAGTGTTAAGTGGTGAAATTGCAGAAAAACAAAGTATTTTTATAATGCGTGCATTTCGCGAAATGCGGCATTTTATTTCAAGCAATGCTCTTTTGTTTGAAAGGATTAATGCTGTTGAACTGAAACAACTGGAATTACAAAAAGATGCGGAGGAAAATTTTACAAAAATATTTGAATATATATCCAATCATGAAGAGGAATGTCAGAAGATTTTTTTTGACGGACAGATATTTGATGCTTTCAGTTTACTCACAAATATTATTACTCATGCCCAAAAGGAGATAATTCTTATTGACGGATATATTGATATTATTACGTTGAACATTTTGGCTAAGAAGAACATAGGGGTGAATGTTTATACATACACGTTGCCTAATACAAAGTTATCGGCTCAGGATATAGCAAATTTTAATGCACAGTATCCAACACTTACCGTAAAAAAAACAGCATCTTTTCATGATAGGTTTCTGATTATAGATGGTAAAGAAGGATATCATATTGGAGCTTCTCTAAAGGATGCCGGTAAGAAATGTTTTGGCATAAACAGAATAGAAGGAGTCGAGGACATTAAAGATATAATAACTAAAGCACAGCAGACAGGGAAATAAAAGGGGAGTCTAATCCCCTTTTATTTCAAAAACATCCGCATCATCTTTTCTTTCAATCCGGTATATTTCTGATACCGGATCGGCAGATCCATCCACGTTTTCTTATCGACAATACTGCGGTAATGGCTGAAGGTTTCAAAACCAATCCTGCCGTGGTAGCTGCCCATGCCGCTCTCACCGACACCGCCGAATGGCATATCGCTCGTTGCAAGATGAATGATCGTGTCATTGATACAGCCGCCGCCAAAACGACAGGTATCTAACACTTTCTTCTGTGCAGCCTTATCCTTGCCCGCCTGTATCGCCTCGTCATCGGCATGTTCGCAGGCATACGCATAATATACTGAATTAGGACAGTTCTCTACCAGCTGGTTAAATACAAGTGTTGCATTGTTCTCGTCCGACAGCTTGAGGTAACACATGCCCTTGTAATAAAGTGCCACATCACTATTCGGTGTATCCTGAAGCACCCTGTTAAGATCCTCCATTGCAGCCTCATATGACATATTCTCGTACTTTGATATCGCTGACTGAACCCTCGCCTTGTTGTCGTCCGAGAGCACCTGTGATGCGTAATCTCCATACTTTGATATCTGATTCTTCAATGTCTTAGTCTCTGTCTCCGCGTTTTGAAGCTTGTTTGTCATAGAATCTATCTGTGACTGAAGCTCAGATATCTTCACATTCTTGTCTGATATCTCCTGGCTGAAGGTTATCTGCAAATCTCTCTGTGAATTGTCTGCAGCCTTATCCCTGTTCGGAATTATCAATGTCCACATGGCTGCAAGCCCCAGTACAACTCCAGCTATGATATATGCTATGGAGTATTTGTAAAAATTGATATCCTTATATCTTCCAACCGGAACCGGATCGCCGTCAAAATCGACCTCACTATTTCCTGCTATGAGTTTTTTCTGGTCATCGACGAACAGTGAATCAACATCATAATCCTCCTGTGGATAATCGCGGAAATTCATAATCTCCTCGTCTGTGTGTCCAAGCTCATTAAAGTATCTGACTGCCACAGGATTTGTTCTATCTATCTTTATGACGCGCTTCAGCGCCTTTCTCGCCTTGTCATCTCTTCCCTCATCTATGAAGAGAAGGGCAAGGAGCAGATATCCCTGTATGAACCTGGAGTTATCCGACAGGACCTTTCTCAGCTGTATGAATGCAAGATCCTTGCTTCCCTGCTTTGCATACACAAGAGCCTGATTATACTTTCTTGTGACGTTGTTTATAGCCTCCAATCTGTGGGGATTTGACTTTATCTCTTTTATATATCTCTTTGCCACGTTCTTGCCGTCAAAGTAATTCACGCTGACGACCCAGTGGCTGAGTGCCTGTACTATCTCGCCTGTCTCGTAATACACAAGTCCAAGAAGATTCCTGGCATCAATATTCATCTTGTCATATTTAAGGGCAAGTCTCAGCGCCTCCTCAGCTCCGGTCATATCCCTTACTCTGGCCTTATCAAGTCCAATATTGTAATAATACTTGGACGAGTTAAGAGCCTTGTTCACGTAATCTATCTTAAGACCGCATCGGGTACAATAGCCTGTGACAGCTATCGGGCCTCCGCAGTGTTTACAGTTAAGTACATCTGCCATAACATAATCTCCTGATCTATCTGTAGTCTCTGCCGCTTCGCTTTTCTGCTTTATTCAAAAGCTTTATTTATCTGCTCTACTTTTCGGCTTCCTTTGCAACTCTCATCATCTCCTGCATGATGTCCATGATATCTTTCAGGTCATTGTTATATATGGCATCCTCTGCCTGATCAAGCTCAAGTGCAGGCTTGAATCTCTTTATCTCTTCATCAAAATTGATCATGTTTCTTCCTCCATCTCTTGACACCGCCGACCAGATACAGCGATCCGACACAATATATATCTACGTCATCTATACCCTGTCCTCCGTATCTTCCCAGATCCGTCCCTATATCTGTCCTAAGTGCCACTGCCATATCCATAGCCTCATCTATTTCATCGCTTACCAAGACCGGCACATCCGTGTTATCTGCAAATATCTGAGCCAGTTTCCCGGAATCTGCCTTTCTGCTGCTGTCCACACTGGTGACTATAATGCGGTCCCACTTCAACTGACTTGCCAGCATACTTATCATAGCACCATACTCCTTGTCCCTGACAGCCGCGAATACGAGTATCTTCCTGTCATCTCTATGGAGTGTCCGCATAGTGTCTATATATGCCCTGATTGCCTCGACGTTGTGTGCGCCATCCACATATATATGCGGAGCAATCTCTTCCATACGCCCCTCCCAATAGAACTCAGGAAGAGTCTCCCTTATGCCCTTCTCTATATCTTCCTCCGATGCATTCCGGGCCTTCATGAGCCCGTAAAACGCCATCACAGCAAGGCTTATATTCTCCAGCTGATATAGCGATGTCTTCTGTATAACCAAATTGCAATAACTATAATACCGACTATGCAATGAAAAATCAATGGTTTTGTCACCCAAATGATTTATTATATAATCCTGTTTTTCGACCGGAATAACCGGGGATTTCTGCCCTCTGGCAGTATCCTCTATAACTTTCGCCACGGCCTCATCTCGCTTGAAATATATGATAGGGATCCCTGGCTTTATGATTCCCGCTTTCTCTGCAGCTATCTTCTCTATAGTATCCCCGAGGTACTCCATATGATCCATGCCGACCGATGTTATGATCGAAAGCTCAGGCATGAGAACATTTGTGGCATCAAGCCTTCCTCCCATTCCTGTCTCATACACCACGAAATCACACTTCTTCTCTCTGAAATAAACTGCTGCCATGGCAAACATGACCTCAAAGAATGATGGATGCTGGGTGAACTTCTCCTTCACGGTCTCAAATGCCCACACAAAGTCAGCATCAGATATATTCTCGCCGTCAATCTGTATACGCTCATTTATCGACACGAGATGGGGGGATGTGAACAGTCCCACTCTGTATCCCATGCCCGTCAGCATCTGTGCCAGAGCTCTGCAGGTAGATCCCTTTCCGTTAGTTCCAGCCACATGAACAGCCGGTATTGCTTTTTCAGGGTTCCCTAAACGACACAAAAGACTGGAAAGGTTCTCCTTGCCAATCTTCTGCGCGAAAAGCGGAATACCCAATATATAATCCACGGTCTCTCTGTAATCCGCCACAATAATTCTCCTTATCTGTCTGAGATCTTGTCTTGCTATGTACATCTTATTTGTGTACTCGTATATAATCATAAAATTATCATAAGCAAGACAAGATCTCAGACTATATTATCTATTGTCTACTTTCTCAGGGTAGAGGTCGTGGTTTGCCAGACGGTTCCAGGCAACCTCCTCCCACTTTGTTCCAGGTCTTCCATAGTTACAATATGGATCTATGGATATTCCTCCTCTCGGTGTAAACTTGCCCCATACCTCGATATATTTCGGATCCATGAGCTTTACGAGATCCTTCATGATTATGTTCATGCAGTCCTCATGGAAATCACCATGATTTCTGAAGCTGAACAGATACAGCTTGAGCGATTTACTCTCAACCATCTTCTTCCCCGGAACATACGATATGTAAACCGTTGCAAAATCCGGCTGACCCGTGATAGGACAGAGGCTTGTGAACTCCGGGCAGTTAAACTTTACAAAATAGTCATTGTCCGGATGCTTGTTGTCAAATGTCTGAAGCATCTCCGGTGCATAGTCCATGCTATACTTCACATCTTTATTTCCAAGGAGAGTCACGCCCTCCATCTCTTCTTTACTTCTTCCCATTTCGATCTCCTGTATTTATGTTATTGCCGCTCGATTCCAACTAGGTTTATTCTATTTTCCAGTTTTATGACTGTTCCTGCAAGGCTTCCTCAACTGACTTCTTCAGAAGCTTTATTGCCTCATCACAGTGCTCCTTTGTAACGATAAGAGGAGGCGCCATTCTTATAATACTGTCCCTTACCGCCGTTATGAGAAGCTTGTTCTCTACTGCCCTGTGCTTAACTTCAAATGCTATAGGTTTCTCAAACTCAACTCCTATCAGGAGTCCAAGTCCTCTTATCTCCTTTACACACGGAAGTGACTTGAGCTGCTCCATGAAATAAGCTCCGACTTCCTTTGCATTCTCATAAAGCTTATTGTCAAGTATCTCATCTATCTCTGCAAGTGCAGCCGCACAACAAACCGGATTGGCAGCATATGTTGATCCATGAGCACCAGGGGTAAATACCTTCGCTATCTCTGCGCTTGTACACATAGCACCTATAGGCATGCCGCCTCCGATGGCCTTCGCCATGGATACCATATCAGGCTTAACACCGTATGTCATATATGCCATGATCTCTCCGGTTCTTCCCCATCCGGTCTGAACCTCGTCAAACATAAGAAGTATCTTCTTCTCATCACAGAACTCTCGGAGTCCCTTCAGGAATTCAGGATCTGCCGGATATACTCCGCCCTCTCCCTGCACAGGCTCCACCATGATTCCTATGGTGTTCTCATCACACTTACTCTTGAAATCTTCAAGGTTATTATATTCTGCATATGTAAATCCAGGAAGCAGCGGTGCAAATCCCTTATGACATGCAGAATCCGGCTGTCCTGTTGCCGACAGTGCACCGTAAGTTCTTCCATGGAAGCTGTTCTTTGCAGTAACGATCTTGTAATGCTCAGGTCCGTAATGATCTACTCCATACTTTCTTGCCATCTTGATCATGGCCTCATTTGCCTCTGTTCCTGAGTTCTGGAATACTATCTTCTCCATTCCGATCGTGTCACACACCTTCTTGGCTAAGAGTATCATCGGAAGTGTATACGCATAGTTTGATGCATGTATAACATTCGCCGCCTGATCTGCTATCGCCTTTGCGACCTTCTTGTTGGCATTTCCCGCACTGCTGACCGCTATTCCGGCAAAGAAATCAAGATATCTGTCGCCGTTCTCAGCGTACACATACATGCCATCGCCCTTTTCCTCTATAAAATCCCATCTTCTTGACTGTTCAGCCAGATATGTATCTACTATCTCCAAGAGTTCTTCTTTTGTATAACCTGATTCACTAACCTTCATCATTCTCTCCTTTGATGTTTGTCCTAGTTTCGCAATTACCTAAGCTAACGTATGGCTTTATTATTTTTGTATATGTTCCGCATACATTATATACACAAAGTCCGCTACTGGCAAGCATTCATAAAATATAACAGATAATTGCTCTAAAACATGCTAAAGGACTGTGCTTTGAGAAACTCCTTGAAGCACAGTCCTTTTATATTTATACATTTTTCTGCATTATCTTGCAAACTGGGAATTGTACAGGTTCGTATAGAAGCCCCCCTTTGCAAGCAGCGTCTCGTGATTTCCCTGTTCGATGATGTGTCCATCCTTCATGACAAGGATGACATCCGACTCCTTGATGGTCGACAGTCTGTGCGCCACAACAAAACTCGTTCGTCCCTTCATCATCTTGGCAAATGCCCTCTGTATCCTGATCTCTGTTCTGGTATCTATGGACGATGTCGCCTCATCCAGTATGAGCATAGGAGGAAGATCCAACATGACTCTGGTTATACAGAGAAGCTGCTTCTGTCCCTGTGACAGGTTACCTCCATCCTCTGTTATAAATGTGTTGTATCCGTCAGGAAGCCTCTTTATGAAGCTGTGTGCATGTGACTGCTTTGCAGCTTCGATGATCTCCTCATCTGTTGCATCAGGTCTTCCATATGCTATGTTGTCCCTGATCGTACCGCTCTTAAGCCATGTCTCCTGAAGTACCATTCCATAATTGCCACGGAGACTCTTTCTTGTAACCTCTCTTATGTCGTATCCATCCACCGATATGCTTCCGGCATCCACATCATAAAATCTCATTAGCAGATTGATGACCGTACTCTTGCCACATCCGGTAGGTCCTACTATCGCTATCCTCTGTCCATCCTTTACATTCAGATTGAGGTTTTTTATAAGTTCCACATCTTTATTGTATGAGAAGTCAACATTCTCAAGATTGACCTCACCATGTACATCTGTGAGCTCGTGTGCATCGGCAGG
>OGQT01002985.1_pt1 | contig 11340 bp, 10 predicted proteins | sample 1553261 | NCBI WGS metagenome assembly OGQT01 (sample SAMEA2579992, study PRJEB22360) | human gut metagenome | biome: human gut; feature: human-associated habitat; material: faeces | place: Denmark | collected 2008/2010
CTTCAGACAGTACTTTGGTGATAGCCGCGGTCAGGGTGGTTTTACCGTGATCGACATGTCCGATAGTACCGATGTTTACATGCGGTTTGGTTCTTTCATAATGTGCTTTTGCCATATCTTCTCTCCTTCAATAAAAAAAGATTTTTCGCTTTTCCTATTATACATATAAAAACGACAGGAAACAAGGAAGCGCCGAAAGGTATCCTTATTCCCATAAAGATTCCCCAAGAAATGTTTCTTTTTAAACAAAGCTCCCTTAAAATACGTCATAAAAAGCAAATAAAAAATCCCCTGACACAGAGGATCTTCTACGCTGGTGGCGGCTCAGAGATTTGAACTCCGGACACAGCGGGTATGAACCGCTTGCTCTAGCCAACTGAGCTAAGCCGCCATGGAGCTGATAACCAGGATTGAACTGGTGACCTTATCCTTACCAAGGATACGCTCTACCGACTGAGCTATATCAGCAATCTATATGAATGAAGATAATAAACATGGTTGCGGGGGCAGGACTTGAACCTGCGGCCTTCGGGTTATGAGCCCGACGAGCTACCAACTGCTCCACCCCGCGTCATTGGTGGGCGGAATAGGATTCGAACCTATGAAGGCAAAGCCGGCAGATTTACAGTCTGCTCCCTTTAACCACTCGGGAATCCGCCCACATGGAGCTGGCAATAGGACTCGAACCTACGACCTGCTGATTACAAATCAGCTGCTCTACCAACTGAGCTACGCCAGCACATCAGTGACAAGAGTTATTATACATACAGGCCACCTTATTGTCAAGAGTTTTCACGGGTCGTTCCTATCGCTTACGCCTACTGATTATAGCACCAACCGCCGCTGCTGTCCACCATTTCCACAGCCGTGGCAGTCAGGCATTCCCTTTTCAAAATGAAATACTCTTTACTCCGTTTCTTCTTTGCGGCTCACCAATTCCGTCGGCCCGCTGACATCACGGTTCAATACTTTCTTCGCACCTTTTAAGAACTTCGGACGCGCAATCAAAACGATGCGGCCGCAGCCACGGCATTTGACACGCATATCGCTGCCCAGCTGAAGGACCTCCCATTCGGAAGAACCGCAGGGATGCTGCTTTTTCATCTGTACGACATCACCGATGCGGAATTGGATAAATTTCATCATGTCACCCTATTTCTTCGGTACAAATAATAATCGGATCGGAAAATAGCAGGCACCCGGCGGGATAAACCGGATATATAGATCTTTCCCCGCTTCCCAAGTTCCCAGTTTCTCATAATCGTAAATGGTATCATGGCCGAACCAGCGGGTTCCATAGCGTTCCGTACGGTATATACGGAGTAGCCTGCGGTCCTGCCCGATTTCCAGTGTCCCTTCAAAAACACCTCCGTTCGGGTTCAGATAAAGATCATACTTCCCCGTCCCTTTGCTGTGGATCGTCAAATGGCAGGTAATACCGTAGTTCCCCGTATTTTCCCGCCCGATGAAATTAAGTTCGTCCCTTCCTTCCTGAAAAAATGCTGTGCTTTCGGCAGAACCCAATTCAATTTTTCCTGCGCTTTTTTCCGCGTCCCACACGCCGCTTTCAAAATAAACGTGCATGGGAAATGTTCCCCGCATTTCATGGGAGTCCGGAGGAAGGTACCTTGCCTTTTCCAGATGCTTTTCCACACTGCCTTCATAAGGAAGAATAGCCGCGCCGAATCGGACGGGCGACGATGTTTCCACTTCCACGATACCGCTGACCAAATCATCTTGCCGGATTCCTTTTGCGTTATCTTCAAAAAGAATAGTCCGCTTTCCTTTCTCCAGCATAACGTTTCGCGGCGGCTGCTGCTTAGCCGTCACTTCTCTGAAAGAAAGCGTCTTTCCCGTAGGCACGTAGCTGCGGCTCGGTTCTCCCCGGAGCGTACGGACGACTTTGATCTCTTCTCCTTTATCGCTCACGCCATAAACCGCAAGGCGCGCCGGTTTTCCCGTCTCATTTACATGATAATAGTAAATCCGGCCTTTCCCTTTCAACACGGTACCTTCCGCAAGGATTCCGTAGTTTCGTGCATATTCAGGGCTGTCTGATAAGATCAGCGTATCTTCCGCTTTTATCTTTTCCAAAGGGATTTCTTCATAGGAAATATCCAAAGGCGACGCCCCTGCCGCCGTAACCGCTCCGCAGGCGGCAGCCGCCATAGCGGCGATCCATGTTTTTATGTTCATTACTTTCTGCCTTTTGCCTTTCCTGCCAATGTTTCCGCCATGGAGGCTATTTTACGGAACCGATGGGCCAGTCCCGACTTGGTGATACCGCATAGATCCGCCAATTCCGCCATGGAAGCGTCCGGATTTTTCATGCGCGCTTCGCAGGCGGCGCGAACAGACGGTGACAATTCGGATAATCGTTTATACTGCAATAATTTTTCCACATCCCGCATTTGGCGGACAGCAGCATCCACTGATTTCTGCAGATTTGCCGTTTCACAATTTACCTGGCGGTTGACACGATTCCGCATATCTTTCACCACGCGGACACTTTCAAAATCCATATAACTGTTTGCCGCGCCGACAATCTGCAAGAAAGAGCTCACATCATCACCGCCTTTGATATAGACGATGTAATCATTTTTTCGATCGGTCATACGGGCATTCAATTTGAAGGAACGCATCACGGCAATAAGTTCTCCGGCAAACCGCAGCGACTGTGTCACCAATTCCAGGTGGTAATCGCCCTGAGGCCGGCTCACCGTTCCACCGCCAAGGAAAGCGCCCGCCAGATAAGACCGCCGTTCTTCGGCAGACACCAGCCGGCCCGCATCACGGATATCCATGAGCGGATCCAATCCCATTTCCCTAAGGAACCGCAAGCTGTCCGCTGACGGCCGGACAGTCAAAGTATACACATTTTTCTTGCGCAGCTTCCGTCCCTGCCGCACCATAGCTGACGGCATAAGATTGAAATCTTTTTTCAGGCAGACGAGGACACGGCGGGCAACGGCGCTGTTCCCCGTAGAAAATTCCACGCCCTTTTTCCCCTGCGCTCCCGTAACAATTGCGCCGCCCATACGAAGAAGTGCCAGCAGTTCCCCGCTTCTGCTTTCTTTATCGGGACGGACAACACGGGCAAGCTCATTCTTCACCTGCTCCGTAAATGACATTACTTCGCCCTCCCCAGATACCCCGACAATATTTCAGGCGCAATATTGGTTTTCAGAAGTCCGGAAATACGGATGATTTCATTGCAAAGCGTATCCGTATCATGAACAGCGCCTTTTTCAACGCCGAGCAAATCCTCTTCAATAAGGATTATCCCCATACGCTGGATTTTCTTCCGATCTATTTCCACCGGATGCGCCTGTACTTTTTCATAACGTTTCAGTACATCTTTCTTCGGCACACCGTTGTTGACAAGAACATAGTCAATGACCCCTTTCCCCACATGATCGACAAGGGCTTTTAAATGGTCACTGACGGTATAACCGAGGGTCTCGCCCGGCTGGGTCATCACGTTGCAGATATACATGCACGGCGCGGAACTTTCCTTGATCGCCGTAAGAATCTCAGGTACAAGAAGGTCGGGAAGCACGCTGGTATACAAGCTGCCCGGGCCCAAGGTAATCAGGTCGGCATTGCGGATTGCTTCCAACGCATCGCCTACAGCAATGGGAGCCGACGGAACGGTATCCACATGGATGATTTTTACTTTGCCGCCTTTTTTTTCGACATAAGCAGCAATTTCCGATTCCCCCTCAATCGTACTGCCGTCGGACATTTTCGCGCAGAGGCGGATTTTCTGCGCCGTTGCCGGCATGACCTGTCCGCGGATATTTAAAACGGTGCTGGCCGTTTCCAAAGCATTCTGCACATTTCCGAATTCCTTCATGAGCGCCGCCAGGAATAAATTGCCCAGACTGTGGCCCGCCAGTTCTCCTTCCCCGCCAAAACGATATTGGAAGAGCTGTTCCAGTACCGTCTCTTTATCTGCCAAAGCCACCAGACAATTGCGTAAATCCCCGGGCGCGACAATATTCATTTCTTCACGAAGCCGGCCGGAAGAGCCGCCGTCATCCGCCACCGTAACAATAGCGGAAATATTGGAAGTCTTTGTTTTCAATCCGCGGAGAAGCATGGACAATCCGTGTCCTCCTCCGATAGCCACGACTTTCAGCCCGCGGGACAATTCCCATTTCGACACGATATGGCGGGACATGCTTTCCTGATCCGGTGCCACAAGGCTGAAGAAACGTTTCACCAGCCTGCGGATCGCCCACAACATGAAAAACAGGCCGATGAACATGAAAAAGATCCCTGCCGCAGCAAGAAATGTATAGCTGTAAGTCCCTGTAAGAACGAACAGGAGGCGAAGTATTTCCTCCTCAATCCGCCCAAAGACCTGGTAGTTCATAACGAGAGCAGCACCGAATGCCAACAGCATAAGGCCGAAGGAAAAGAGCAGCATCCATCTTTTTATATTTAACCCGGGATAAAGCCACTGCAGGAGCAGTTTCATTTGTTTTCCTCCTACTTATCGTCTGCATCACGAACAATGCGGTTCCTGTGCAAATCGCGGTGTTCCACGTTCACATGGGCATGCTTTTCTTTCAGGTGGGCTCCCAGTTTTTCTGTCACGAAAACGGAACGGTGCATACCGCCGGTACAGCCGATGGCAATGGTAAACTGCGTTTTTCCCCGATCCCTGAACTGATCCACTATGAATCCCATGAAATTAAAAAGTTTTCTTTTGAATTCTTTGGTAACCGGTGATTTTTCAATATATGCCGCCACTTCCGGCACGCGCCCCGTCCAGTGCTTGTATTCTTCCACATAGAAAGGATTCGGCAGGAAACGGACATCAATGACCATATCGGCATCAATGGGAATACCGTATTTGAAGCCGAAGGAAAATACAGTAATCTGCATGTCCCGTTTCTTATCCACCGCGCCGAAACGGCTCCCCATGTATTCCTGCAGATCAGCCGGTTTCATAGCGGTAGTGTCGATAATGACATCCGCCTGTGCGCGGACACCGGCAAGAATTTTTCGTTCCGCCTCTATACCTTCCTGAATGCGCATCGTTTTGGCCAAAGGGTGCTGCCGACGGGTTTCCATATACCGACGCACAAGAGCTTCGTCCGATGCTTCCAAGAAAACCACTTCATGGGGAATCCCCCGTTTATTCAATTCGTCCAGTGCCTGGGGAAGCGCGTCAAAAAAAGAACCGCCCCGGATATCGGAAACCACCGCCACATGGCGGGTATTGGACGTACTCTTCCAGCAAAGGTCCGCAAAACGGGCAATCAGGACCGGCGGCAGGTTATCCACACAGTAATACCCCATATCTTCCAGCTTCTGCATGAAATTCGTTTTCCCCGCACCGCTCATGCCCGTGATAATCACAAAACGAAACCGTTCCATTACTTATACCTCCAATACATATTTCTCTATGGCTTTTGCCACACCATCCTCATTATTCGACGCTGTGATGAAATGAGCCGCCGCTTTTGCCGATTCCGCCGCATTTTCAACGGCAAAAGACCAATCAGTCAGATTAAACATGGAAATATCATTATGCCCGTTCCCAAAAGTCATCAAACCTGACAAAGGAATCCCCCAGCGGTCACAAAGCTCGGCGAGCGCCGCCCCCTTGGACATGCCTTTCCTGTTCATTTCAAAAAACTCCGGCTTCGATTTCACCTGGTTCGTGGCATAGCTGAACTTTTCAGAAAGTACCCGCTCCACCTCTGCCATGACCTGCGGGTCTCTGTCAAATACCAGAAGCTTCGTCGGTTCTTTGGCAAGCGTCCAGAAATCCTCTCCCAGAACATGGGCGGAAACGCCACACTGCTTTTCATAACTCTCCGTACGCTCATCGCGGAAAGGCACGTACACTTCATCATCAATATAGGCATGCATGTACCATCCCCGTTCATGGGCCGTATCTATAATGCCCTGTGCCGTTTCCATATCCATTGTCACATCGCGGAGCACTCTGCCACTTTCGCAAAGCCCCACAAACGCACCCGTATAACAGATCAGCGGCACATCTCCAAGACCGATGGCTTGCCCCCATGGGCGGGCGGCCTGAAACATACGGCCTGTGGCAATAACGATGCGGATATTTCTTTCCATCACTTTCCGAAGAATATCTTTCGTATAATCGGAAAGTGAAATATCATCATGGAGAAGCGTATCGTCCAGGTCGATCGCTATCATTTTTACCGGTGCCATTCATTCCTCCCTTTGAGCGTCCTTTATTTCCGCTTCAAGGCTTTTCCAATTTGTTTGTACCCTATTATAGCATAAAAAGAAACACCCGAATCCGTGTGAAGCGGATACAAAGTGCTTCTTCCGTTCTATATTTCATACCTTACCGAAACAAGAATCAATCCTTGGGGCGGCGCAGTGAATCCCGCTTTCTCCCTGTTCCTTGATTCCAGCACCACAGGGATGCTCTCCGCTTTCCGTTTCCCTTCGCCCACTTCCACAAGCGTTCCCACTAAAATGCGCACCATGCCCTGGAGAAAACCGTCCCCTGTAAAATCGATCTGCAGTTCTCCCTTTATTTCTTTCATTTCAATTTTGGAAATACAGCGGACCGCAGACTTTTTCATTTTCTTATTCCCGCAGAAGGAAATGAAATCATAGGTTCCGATTAAAAATGCTGCTGCCTTCTTCATTGCTTCTACATCAAGAGGCTTTCCATACTGCCACACGAAGCGTCGTTCAAACACATTTTTCTCCGTCGACGTGCGGATCCGGTAACGGTATGTTTTCTCCAAGGCACTGAAACGGCTGTGGAATCGTTCCTCCGCCGTCTCCATATGCTTGAAAGCAATATCGTCAGGCAAATACCCATTCAAAGCCGTTTCCAATTCTTCCGCTTTCCATCTCCCTTTCAGATGGAAATTCACTACCTGTCCCAGCGAATGAACCCCGGCGTCTGTCCGTCCCGCGCCGATGACCTGCACCTCTTCCCCCGTTATTTTCCGAAGAGTTTTCTCCAATTTTCCCTGAATCGTTTCTTCCGTACGCTTTTGCTTTTGCCAGCCCTCGTAGCGGGTACCGTCATACTGTACGATGCAGCGATAGTTCATAGAACCTCCTTATAGCTTCCGTTATTCCCATTGTACGCAGAGCCTGCAGCAGCGTCAAACAAAACTATATTTACTGCAACTCCATATGATATAATATTAACAGTTTTAAACTACTTTTTTATATTTTGAAAGTGAGTGAACCTGATGAAAAAATTATTGACAGCCCTTGGTGCGGCAGCAGTCATCGCAACCATGACCATGCCGGTTTCCGCTGAAAAACTGTGGAAGTACAGCGAAACCGTTACCATTGACCTTGCTGAAGCACGGTACAAGCCGACCACCGATGGCCACGACATACTGGAATTCGTTGCGGTAGAACAGCTTCCTGACGGCACCTGCACTTATACTTATGTCTATGACAGAACCGCCGGAACCATCCAGGTGAAAGAAATGGAAAAGACCACAAAGAAACTCCATTATAAGAGCAACTTCTCCGCGACCTCCGTCAACTCCACCAATCCCGTTATCCGTGAACGCGCACAGATGGCAGAAGCGGTCTACCAGAAAAAAGTACATAAGAAGTAAGCCATGGACGCCGTTTATGAAGAAATAAACCGCGACCTGCTCCACTTCATTGCCAAAGCACCGTCTGTTTTTCATGCTGTAAGCAGCATCCGGACGGCGCTTTCTTATGCAGGTTTTACGGAAATACGGGAAGAAGACCCGTGGCAGATTGAAAGAGGCGGGAAATATGTCGTCACAAGAAACGGCTCCGCCCTCATGGCATTTACCATCCCTGAAGACGGCGGCCATGCGTTCCGCATAACGGCAAGCCATGGCGACTCTCCCTCTTTTAAAATCAAAGAAAATCCCGAACTCCGCGACGCTGCGTATGTCCGGCTGAACGTGGAAGGCTACGGCGGAATGATTATGTCCACCTGGCTGGACCGTCCGCTCTCCGCCGCCGGGCGTGTGCTGGTGCGGGATGAAGCTGCCGGTACGCTGGAAAGCCGCCTGGTGGACCTGGACCGTGATCTGCTGGTCATCCCATCGCTGGCTATCCACATGGACCGCACGCTGAACAGCGGCCACGCCTTTAACCCCCAGGTGGACATGCAGCCCCTATACGGGCTGGAGGGCTCCAAGCCCTTCCCCGCCCTGCTGGCTGAGGCCGCCGGTGTGAAAGAAGAGGACATTGTGGACTTTGACCTTTCGCTTTACACCCGCCAGGCACCCACCCGCATTGGGCCGGACGGCGAGCTGTTCATGGCCCCCCGCATTGACGACCTGGAGTGCGCCGCCACCACCCTGTACGGCTTTTTGGACGCCGCCCCTGAGACCGACAGCGCTTGCGCCCCGGTCTGGGCGATGTTTGATAACGAAGAAGTGGGCAGCAGCACCCGCCAGGGCGCAGACAGCAGCTTTTTGCGCGATGTGCTCGACCGCATCCTGAATGCGATCCCCCACAGTGCCCAGGCACAGGCCCAGGCATTTGCCAACAGCTTTGTGCTCAGCGCCGATAATGCCCACGCCGTTCACCCCAATTTTGCTGATAAGGCTGACCCCTGCAACAAGGTCATTTTGGGCAAGGGTGTTGTGGTCAAAGTCAATGCCAGCCAGAAATACACCACCAGCGGCCTGACCGGCGCGATTTTTAAGGAGATCTGCCGCAAGAACAACGTTCCTGTGCAGGTGTTTGCCAACCGTGCCGACCTGCCGGGCGGCAGCACGCTGGGCAACCTGCAAAGCCATACCGTGCCGGTTCCCATGGTAGATATTGGCCTGGCCCAGCTGGCCATGCACAGTGCGGTGGAAACCGCCGCGGTGGCCGATGCTGACGCCATGGTGCGGGCCGTTGCCGGGTTCTACCGCGTCCACCTGCGCAGCCTGGGCGATGCCCGCTATACGCTGGAATGAGCAGCACAGTCGGGCGCTATGCGCCAAGCCCCAGCGGGCGGATGCACCTGGGCAACCTGTGCTGCTGCCTGCTGGCGTGGCTTTCGGCCAAAAGCAGTGGCGGCAAGGTTGTGCTGCGCATTGAGGATCTGGATGCCGTGCGCTGCCCGCGCGAATTTGCTGATCTGCTGGAAGCCGACCTTGCCTGGCTCGGCCTTGCCGCAGATGAAGGCGGCAGCAAGGGCGGCCCTCGCGGCCCCTATTACCAGAGCGAGCGCAGCGCTATCTATGAAGAATATTACCAAAAGCTGGTGCGCAAAGGGCTGGTTTACCCCTGCTTTTGCAGCCGCAGCCAGCTGCACGCCGCCGATGCCCCCCACCGCTCCGATGGGAAGGTGGTATACGCCGGAACCTGCCGGAACCTGACGCCGGAAGAGATCGTTCTGCGCACTGCCAGGCGCAAGCCAGCCTGGCGGGTGATGGTGCCGGACGAAACCATTTCCTTTGTGGACGGCCACATGGGCCCCTATGCCGAGAATCTGGCGCAGGACTGCGGGGATTTTTACCTGCGGCGGGCGGACGGTGTGTTTGCCTACCAGCTGGCCGTGGTGGTGGATGATGCCCTGATGGGCGTTACCCAGGTGGTGCGCGGGGCAGACCTTTTGTCCAGCACGCCGCGCCAGCTGTGGCTCTACCGGGAACTGGGCCTGCCCGCGCCGGAATTTTATCACATGCCGCTGCTGCTGGCCGTGGATGGGCGGCGGCTTTCCAAACGGGATGGGGACGAAAGCCTGGAGCATTTACAGGCGCGCTATACGCCGGAGCAGATCATTGGCCGTTTGGCCTATGCCTGCGGGCTGCAAAACGCCCCGGCCCCCCGCCCCCCTGCCGAGCTGGCCGACGGCTTCAGCTGGCAGCGCGTGCCGCAAAACGACATTATTCTGCCGGAAGGTCTGTTTTAATGGTAGGGGTGTGCCGTCAGGCACCCCGGCCCAATCACCGGCTTTCTTCCACCAACATCTCCTGACGCTTGCAACTCTTATTTGATACGGGAGTGTTCCAATGCAAAATTTTGAACCTACCGGGGCCGCTGCCGCCATGCCGGGCAGCGCTGTTCCCCAGATCAAGCGGCGGCTGGTCATCAGTGCCTGCCTGCTGATTCCGCTTTTTTACCTTGGCCTTGGCGCTGCTTTCGGGTTTCCACTGCCGCCGTTCCTGACCGGTGATAACGCCATGTGGTGCGGCATTGTGCAGCTGGTGCTCACCGTGCCAGTCTGCTGGCTGAACCGTTCCTATTTTATCAACGGCTGCAAGGGCATCCGCGCCCCCGGGCCGGATACGCTGGTGGCGCTCAGTTCCGGGGCGGCGCTGGTTTACGGCATAATCGCCATTTTTACACAGGATGCCCCGCAGGAGCTGTTCCTGCCCTCTGCTGCCGCTATTTTGATCTTTGCCGTAGCCTGCCAGCTGCTGGAAGTACGGTTTAAGGCACAAGCCATGGCCCCTCTGCACAGTCTGGCAGAGCGCATTCCCGAAACCGCCTGCGTGCTGCGCAGCCGCCAGCAGTACGCCGTGCCGCTGAATGAAGTCGCGGTGGGCGATATCTTCCTGATTCGTCCCGGCGATGTGATGCCGGTAGATGGCGTTGTCATTGAGGGCGAAACCACGGTGGATGAATCTGCCCTGACCGGTGCCGCCGCCCCCGTGGCCAAACACAAAGGCAGCACTGTTTCCGCCGCCACTGCCAACCAGGGCGGCGCCCTGATCTGCCGTGCCACCCGCATCGGGCCAGATTCCACCGCCGCCCAGCTGGTACATACCGTGCAGACCACTGCCGCTGCCAAGGTGTCGTTGAGTTCCCTGGCCGATAAGGTACGCAGCGTGTTTGTGCCCGCCGTTATCGGCATTTCCTGCGTGGTGCTCATCATCTGGCTGCTGCTGGGGCAGAGCTTTGCTTTTGCGCTGGCCCGCGCCATCAGCGTGCTGGCTGTCAGCAGCCCCTGTGTGCTGGCGCTGGCAGCTTCGGCTGCCATCATGTCCGGTGCCAGCGTGGGTGCCAAGCACGGCATCGTGTTCAAAACAGCCGCCAGCCTGCAGTCCATCGGTACCCTGCACACCGCCGTGCTGGATAAAGCCGGAACAATCACCAACGGCGAGCCGGAAGTGGTCACCATTGTGGGCACCCGCAGCGTGCCCGCCAAGTTCCTGCTTGGCATGGCTGCCGGGCTGGAAAGCCAGAGCCAGGACCCGCTGGCCCGCGCCGTGATGCGCAAAGCCGCTGCGGAGAACATCAAGCTGAGCGCCGTTAAGGACGTCACCATTCTGGACGGCCAGGGCCTGACCGGCAAAATGGCCGGCAAGGTGATGGCAGGCGGCAGCGCAGAGTTTATTGCCGCCCAGTGCGAGCTGACCCCCGATTTGCAGCAGGCTGGCGAGC
>OGQT01002986.1_pt1 | contig 11336 bp, 9 predicted proteins | sample 1553261 | NCBI WGS metagenome assembly OGQT01 (sample SAMEA2579992, study PRJEB22360) | human gut metagenome | biome: human gut; feature: human-associated habitat; material: faeces | place: Denmark | collected 2008/2010
CTTTTTCTCAACATACACTCTCTTGACCTTACTCATGTCATACCTCCATAGTAAAAGCGTTTTTCATGCAGGCGAAAATATTTTCCGCCCTTTTATCTCAATTATTTTATAATAGCATTTATCTTGATTTTTTTGTAGTGTTTTTGTATCAGTTTACAAATTTTTGTATAATACACCAATTATTCTGTTCTTTTCAATATAAATTTATTATTTTATTAAAGCTTTATAAAGAAATACAATATGTATCCTTCTGTAAACTTATCATACCTATCCTATCTTAGTTATGTAGCCTTCTTATCATCTTAAATATCACCGAATTCTGGTATATCATCGGCGAGTTCTGGCAGTAGAATATGATTCCGTCCGTCGGCGCATATATGTCTGTGGTGTTCTCACCTGTCATCGGGTTGATGATGTTGGCTATGATGTCACCTCTCACCACCTCATCCCCTGGCTGAACGAGTTTTTTGAAAAATCCTGCCGCATGCTCCGATCTGATGCTGAGAAGATCCTCCTCATCAAGTATCGTCGATATATAGCCGGCATGACAGTTATACCTTATCACGCCCATACGCGTAAGAAATCTGAGCACTGATGACACCGCCTGGCTTGCACTCTCTCCGTTGATGGTATCTGTTACGCCCGAATATACCGAGAATGCATCTGTTCCGCGCATCTGCCAGTTGTAATTCAACGTCGCCCTGTCATATGATCGTGGCTCCGCTGTGAGAACGTATGGCATACCAAACTGGTTTGCCAGACTGTTGCTCTGTCTTCCGGTCTCGATCATGCGGACGTGCGGGATGAACTCACCGTCCATATAAAAGCTTGCAAACTGTATTCCGTATGCATAACCGGTGACCTTCTCCATGACCGCAGCCGCAATACGGCTTGTCGCCGGTCCCTCTGGATTTCCCGGAAATGATCTGTTTATATCTGAATTATCTGTTATCCAGTATTTCTTACCGACATTGAATGAACTGTAGTTGAGTGATGGGATGAGCAGTATCTGCTTGCCTGACACTATGGCTCCCCTGGCCTCAAGCTCACTGAGCTTCTTTGCAAGGAGAGAACTTATGTAGAGCTGCTGAAATTCATTTCCCCGCATCGCACCAACTATACATGCAGTCTTCTCACCGCTTCCATATGAGAAGCCCTGTATCTCATATTCGCCTCTGTAGGCTGTATTCATCGAATATATGATCTCTTTATTCATGTGCACCTCCGAATATGCGGGCAACAAGCGAGCCCTCTTCTATGACCGGATATTCTCTGAGTGAGAACACGATTCCATTTCTCGGAGATCTGATTGTCTCCTCGACAGCTCCTGTTAGAACGTTCACTATCCTGCCTATTATCTCACCCTGCTGGATATATTCTGAGTGCTTTGCAACCGGAAGGAATATACCACTGCTCTCCGCATTGACAAATTCCACATCCTTATCCTTCGCAAATTTAGGCTTGTGCTGAACCTCCACATCTCCCTGCCATATTCCCATCTTCTTCATGAGTGAAAACAGACCATCCACTATCTGATTTGAATAATCATAGTCTATCTTGAGGGCAACTCCGGACTCCACGACCATACTCTTGACACCTATCTCATTCAGTGCGTGGGCAAGGCTTCCCTCCATGACTGTGGACGATGGATGGATCCACACCACATCGACGTTCATACATGCCGCATATGGAGCTACATCGGATGCCACATCGGAGTTCACTCTCACCTGTGGTATCTCTTTGATATATACACTGCTGGAATGTACATCAACACATATGTCTGCGCCCTCTATATCCTTCATGACCTTCGCCGCAGTATACTCCCCCACAGTTCCGTCCTTTGATCCGGGAAACAGTGTATTCATGTCGATGTCAAATACCGGCACATCCCTGTACTGGGCCTCAAGCCCCATCGGATTGACAAATGGATACACATCCACTATCCCTGTCAGTTTATCGAAATCCTTCTTGATCCTTCTTATAAGTTCATAACAAATGTACTGTCCGGCAACCTCATCACCGTGTATACCCGAAACAATACACAGTCTCTTTTCCTTTCCCGTTGGGAAATCAGGCGCAAGGTGATTCTTCTTCACCCTCATAACTTCTCCGATCAGCATATTTGCTGAAACAACTGTCTCTATCATATATTACCACCCATTATACCGTTATCGTCTGCTATATTCCGTACACCTGCGCGTCAATTCCGCACAAATATAAAGAGCAGGGTACCTGTGCGTATCCTGCTCTTCATTGTACCTATATTATTATACATTACCAGAGTCAGTTCTTCAACCCTGACTGTTCCATCAAAATGCCTCACCTCTATATTTGTCCATACATCTGCCACTCTGTATTCAATCTATCCAAAGCTGCTGTCTACCAGTGTTTTATGCTCTCTTTTTGTACTCTATCCTCAGCTTGTCCGCTATCAGTGCTATGAACTCTGAGTTTGTCGGTTTACCCTTTCCGGCATTTACCGTGTATCCGAACAGGTCATTTATAGTATCGATCTGGCCTCTGCTCCACGCCACCTCAATGGCATGTCTTATCGCTCTCTCAACACTTGACGATGTCGTCTTGTACTTTTTCGCGATCGTCGGGTAAAGCAGCTTAGTTATATAGTTGAGCATGTTCACATCATGCACTGCCATGATGATTCCCTCTCTGATATACTGATAACCTTTGATATTTGCCGGGATTCCTATATCTCTTATGATGTCTGTAACATCGCTCTCTATAGTGTTGTCTATCCTGTGGTTCAGATTCTTCTCTGTAAGACACGTAAGGTTGTCCGTAATCTTTGCACTGCTCTCCTGCTTCTTGATATACATCTGTCTGAGCCTTGCCACAAGCTGAACCGGATTATACGGTTTCAATATATAGTATGTGGCTCCCATCTCAAAAGCACATCTTATGAGTCTCTGTGATGATACCGATGTGAGTACGACAAATGTCGTATCCTTGTACTCAGGAAGTTCACTTATATGCTCCATGACACCCAGCCCGTCGATGCCTGTCAGACATATATCCAGAATCACTATATCAGGTTTATTTATCTTGATGGATTCTATCGCCTCATCCCCTGTACTGACCATATCCACTACTCTCATCTCGTCTCTTGATGCATATGTGGCGATCTGTTTTGCTATCTGTGTGCTGTCGCCATCAGCAATTACAATATTAAACCCTTTGTTTCCCATAATATCTCCCTTGTTATGTATAAGATTATTCAGTCATTAGCGCTACTCCTGTCTTCGGATAAAATAATATTAAAAATTATTTAGTTTGTCAAGTATTTTTGATATCGTTTTTAATATCATATATTCAAACATCATTTTCGGACACATTACCCGACATTTCGCATTTTGGAATCAAGCCTTATCTTATCTGCAATTAAAGCGACAAATTCCGAGTTGGTCGGCTTGCCTTTTCCCGCGCTCACGGTGTATCCAAACAGATCATTTATGGTCTCAACTCTTCCTCTATTCCAGGCGACCTCTATCGCATGTCTTATGGCTCGTTCAACCCTCGATGCTGTTGTTCCATACATCTCCGCTATGGTCGGATAAAGCTGCTTTGTAATGGAATTCAGTATGTCCATATCTCCCACCGCGATTATTATCGCGCTTCTTAGATACTGATATCCCTTTATATGCGCTGGCACGCCTATCTCGTGAATTATATTTGTGACAGTCGTCTCAAGAAGTTCATTGTCTGGTTCATCTTTTTTGAATAAAACCTCCGTATTGTTGCCGCGTCCCTTTGTCGCCTCATCTAACACTTCCTTTACTTTCTGCTCATCATATGGCTGTTCGAGGACCCTGAGTACAGCTTTCTCTCCGACCATGGAAAATAAAAATTCAAGATAATTCCTGTGTTTTCTCGATGAACAGATGACAAACTTCACATTCTTAAGATTCTTGTTTTTTATCGCACTGTCAACCATCTCTGGAATATCTGTCCCCGCCACTACTTCGTCTACTATCACGATATCAGGTTTGTTCTCCATTATCTGTTTTATTACATTTTCTCCCTTTTCACAGCATCCCGCATATTCATAGTCCTTGAGATTACTTATTATGTTCTTCAGCTGCTCACTTTCTCTTTTGTCATGTTTCACCATCAAAACTTTAACATGACCCATGTCGTACTCCTTTCGCCTTGCTGTTATTCACTTGTTTTATTATATATATTCAATCTTTCCTTGGGAATATGTAGAACTTCGCAAGTTACGACAGCATCTTGTCGGCAGTCAGCGTGATTCAACATCTCAGAACAAAAGAGATCCCTGCACCGTCATAAAAGTGCAGGGATCTGTATTTTTTATTTAATAGAATATCTTATCTGACAGCAAGTTACCGCAGAACACAGCAATCACTCTTTTTCACGGAGTTTCATGACGACCTCATACGCGGCAGGGTTGTGTTTTCTGAGACGTTCATCCATACGTGTGCGTCTTGCCTTATATCTTTCCACAAATTCCGGATGTTCCTTCTCAAGTCTCTCATAGAGCTGTTTTCTTCTTCTCTCTATGTGTTCAGCAATCTTATTTTCATCCTCTCCGGTCACTCTGACTATCTCTTCAATATGAGACTCCATGTGTTCAAGCCACTCATCCTCATCCTGGATATCCATCTGGCTCCAGAATCCCGACATGATCTGTTCCATATCCGCACCATTTTTCATGCTTCTTATGGACTCCTGTATATGCCGCTCTATCACATCCTCTGCGTCATCGCCAAATGCCCAGACAAGCTCCTGAACCATGGTGTCGGTCCGCTTTCTCCTTATATCATGATAGCTGTTATGTACTCCGACCAATGGGTACGGGCTTGATAAACCACAGTCCGCCAATGCCCTCTCTATAGTCTGTCTCACGCTGCCATTTTCTATCAGGTCACCGAGTCCCAGCTTTCTCAGCTGGACATTCAGCTGCCCGATATGCTCCGTTATGTATAGCTTAATACCCATATCTGCCAGGGTGTCATACATTATGCGAAGTGTCTTCGCCGCCGTGACATCCACACTTCCTATAGCAGATGCATCCACTATGACTGCTCTGGTCTCCTCGTCAACCGCATCCATTATATCTTTTTGAAATGTTGCTATATTTGCAAAGAACAGATTGCTGCTGAATCTGTATATGACCACATGCTGTATCGGATATGCGTGTTTGAATTTCTCAAGGGCAAGAAATTCTCCGTGTCCCGGTACCAGTCCCAGGAAATTTCTAGGTGGATCCGCTGCCTTTTTGATAACAGCCACAAATGAGAGTATCATTCCTATGAGAACGCCATTGATGGTCCCGAGCAGCAGAACTCCCAGAAATGCGCCACAAAATATATAGAATTCTACTTTGCTTACCTTCCACAATCTGGCCGCAAGATCAAATTCCATGGCACTGTAGAGTGCCGATATGACGATCGCCGTGAGCACAGGGACAGGAAGATATCCTATGAATCCTGTTCCGCACAATAGTATGACTATCATCACTACACCCGCGGTTATCCCTGTGAGCTGGGTTCGTCCTCCGTACTGTTCGTTCATGGTCGTCCTCGACACTGATCCGTTTATCGGACAACATCCCGTAAATGCTGCAGCAAGGTTTGCCGCGCCAAATGCCAGGAGCTCCTGATTGTCATCTATCTTATATCTATTCTTCTGCGCAAAATTGTTCTCTGCCAGAAGTGTCTCCGCCATGATAACCACCGCCACTGACAAACTCACCGTGAGAATATCTGGAAGCATTCTGCCGTCCACCTGTGGCACTATGAATGACGGAAGTCCTCTGCTCACCTCCGACAGACATACTATCCCGTACTCATCCATATCTATAAAGCAGGACATCACCGCCCCCGCTGCCATGACGCAGATTGCCATCGGGAACTTTGGAATCAGTTTTTTAGATACAATCAAGATTACAAGTGCTCCAATTCCCATTCCAAAGGACAACCAGTTTATCTTTGTGATTGCCTGAAAAATGTGTTCTGCAAGTTCTATGAATTCTCCAGTCCCCGCCGGGCTTCCCATCAGTTTCGGAATCTGCATCATAATAATTGTCACTGCAATACCACTGATAAATCCACCCATAACCGGTGCGGAGATAAAATTGACCAGTTTTCCTGCCTTCATAAAATAAAACGCCAGCAGCCACAATGCTACAAAAAAAGTCAGCACCGGAACTGCCGCCATGGCTTCTTTTGTGCCACTTTCGATTCCAAGTCCGACGATGGCAGATCCGACCAGCGCAGCCGGAGCTGCATCCACACCAAAAATAAACTGTGGTGACGTGGAAAATAATCCGAATAGAATGATCGGGAACACCGAACCATACAGTCCGTAAACTGCCGGAAGCCCTGCGATCTGCGCATATCCCATGGAAATCGGAATGGAAACTGCCATGATAATGATTCCCGCAAGGATATCCTTCGGAAAATTTTTCTTATCATAATGTTTTAATGTCTGGAATGGTTGCAATTTCATAGTTCAATCACACTTCTCTCTTTTTATTCAAACCTGACATGTTCCAGTTTTTTTCTTCCTTACTGTATCACAAATTTTTTAAAATCAAAAGATATTCCCTTGTAAAATCTTCCTATGAATGATACGATATTTTTATGCGCTTTTTCTTACTAATGTGATGAATCGCGAAGGAATTTTTAATGCAGCTGTTTTTATAAAACAATGCAGAAACGGAGGATTAGATTACTATGAGTGAATACAGAATGGGGACAAAATGTGTGCAGGCAGGTTACACACCTGGCAATGGAGAACCGAGACAGGTGCCGATCATCCAGTCTACCACTTTTAAATACAGTACCAGCGAGGATATGGGAAAACTTTTTGATTTAGAGGCAGATGGTTATTTTTACAGCCGCCTTCAGAATCCTACCAACGATATCGTCGCTGCAAAGATTGCAGCTATGGAAGGCGGTTCGGCTGCAATGCTGACTTCTTCCGGACAGGCAGCCAATTTTCTTGCCATGTTCAACATCTGCGAATGCGGCGATCACATCGTTGCTTCCTCCTCTATCTATGGCGGAACCTTCAACCTGCTTGCCGTTACCATGGCAAAGATGGGGATCACGACCACATTTGTTTCCCCGGATGCTTCCGAAGAAGAGTTAAATGCCGCATTTAAGCCAAATACAAAGCTGATGTTTGGTGAGACGATTGCCAATCCGGCACTTACGGTTTTGGACATTGAAAAATTTGCGAGAGCAGCACATGCACACGGGATACCGCTGATTGTAGATAATACATTCCCGACACCGATTAACTGCCGCCCAATTGAGTGGGGAGCTGATATTGTTACTCATTCGACGACAAAGTACATGGATGGCCACGGTGCAGCAGTAGGCGGTGCAATTGTGGATTCCGGCAAGTTTGACTGGATGGCTCATGCAGATAAATATCCCGGACTTTGCACACCGGATGAAAGCTATCATGGAATTACATATGCAAAGAAGTTTGGAAAAGAAGGGGCATTTATTACAAAATGTACCGCACAGTTGATGCGTGATCTTGGTTGTATTCAATCTCCGCAGCATGCCTTTTATTTGAATCTTGGCTTGGAGTCTCTTCACGTAAGAATGCCACGCCACGTGGAAAATGCGCAGGCGGTTGCAGAATTCTTGGAAAGTCATGAAAAGGTAGCGCATGTAAGTTACTCCGGTCTTAAAAATGACCCGTATTATGAATTAGGTCAGAAATATCTGCCAAATGGTGGATGCGGCGTTGTTTCTTTTGAATTAAAAGGTGGCCGTGCGGCGGCAGAAAGTTTTATGAAACGTTTGAAACTGGCAGCAATCGAAACCCATGTTGCAGATGCCAGAACGTGTTGCTTAAATCCGGCAACATCGACACACCGCCAGATGAATGATGAGCAGTTAAAAGAAGCAGGAGTTCCGGCAGAACTGATTCGTATCAGTCTGGGACTTGAAGATAAAGAGGATCTGATTGCAGATATTTCTGCGGCACTTGACGCAATTCAATAATCGTGTCACAATGACAGATAAAGAAATCTGATCAGACAGGAGGAAAAGAGTCATGACAAAGAAATCAGAAAGACAACCAATCAAAGCAGAAAATGTAGCGGGTGGCGCAGGCTATATCCTGAAGGAAGAACTGATCAAAGGTGAACAGCTCGGCGCGTACTGCAAGATGTTCAATGAAGTAACGTTAAAACCTGGATGTGAGATCGGATATCATGAGCATCATGGAGAGACTGAGACTTACTATCTGACAAAAGGGGCAGGCATTTACAATGATAATGGCAAAGAATATCCGGTAGAAGTTGGTGATGTGACTTTCTGCGCAGACGGAAATGGACATGGCATCAAGAATGCGGGGGAAGAAGATCTTGTGTTTGTGGCGCTTATTTTGAAAGAATAGTGTGAAGAGGGACGGATTTCGGCGCAATTGATATTGATCGTCACCTATGAAACTGTCACTGGCAGTTTCATACGGATGCATGGCAACTCCGAAGCTTGTACAAAAAAGGGGATGATGTTCGTGTGAACACGGACACCACCCCTATTTTTGTGCGCTCTTAGTCGCAACGATTCAATATCATTTGCGCCGGGATCCTGTGCTGCTCAAAATTTTTAGAAATAAGAGTTGGCGATTTAGTGAATGGTCTTCTTGTGGGGATAGGAAACATTATGCAAAGAAATCCTGTATTCCTTGAAGCAGTCTCTTATTATCTTCCGGAGCCATAATGCAGAACCGGAAGTATTCCCCGCCCAGTTCTTTGAAGCTGGAGCAGTCTCTCACCATCAGACCCTGCTTGATCAGAAATTCAAACACATCCGCAGAAGTAACTCCCTTTTTTTCAATCTTTACCAGTACAAAATTCGCATAAGCAGGATACACAGTCAGCACATTGATTTTGGAGATTTCAGTGCACATTTTGTCTCGTTCAGAGATGATCAGATCTCGTGTTTTCCGGATATACTCCTGATCCTGGAGCATCTTCTCACCAGCGTAAGCGCCGAGGCTGTTCAGACTCCATGGGTTCTGCATCAGCAGAAGATCCTGAAGAAACTGGCTGTTACTGGTTGCACCGTAGCCGAGGCGGAGACCAGGTGCGGCATAAAATTTGGATACGCCACGGAGAATCATCAGATTATCAAAACTGCTGATCAGAGACATGGAAGAAATTTCATTAATATCCGGTGCAAATTCAACGTAAGTCTCATCGATCATCAAGAAAGAGCCAGCCTCCCGGCAGCAGTCCAGAATGGTCTGGATCTCAGGCATTTTGAGAGCGGACGAAGTCGGATTGTTCGGGTTACATAATATCACCAGATCATAGCCTTTCCTGATTTCTTCGCAGAAGGCATGGATATCAAGATGGAACTGATCTGACTCTTTTAACAGGTAAGTATGGATGGAACTTCCCACCAGATCCAGTTCACGTCCATACTCGGAATAAGTTGGTCCAAGAACCAGTGTTTCCGTGTCTGGATCAGGAGAGAGATCAGCTCGGTAGAACCATTTCCGACGATTACATGTTCCGGTAAAATCTGGCAGTAATCGGCAATCACTTTCTTCAAAGTAGTGTAATTTCGGTCCGGATAACTACTGAGAAGATCCAGATGTGCAGCAAGATCTTTTTTCAGGTTTTTGGATAATCCAAGTGGGTTGACATTGGCTCCAAAGCAGACAATCTCGTCCACCGGTACATGATAAAATGCGGCGACAGCAGCGGTGTCACTTCCATGAAACTGCGGTTTTGCTTCCATAAATAGTATTCTCCTTTGTGTATAACAAAAATCTGTGAATTAAAAAAATCGGGTATTCCGCATTGCCTGATATGCAGAATAATGTTATAATTTATTATAATGTCTTTTTGAAAAAATGCAATGCAGAAGTAGGTGGCAAGCTTGAAGAATAAAATAAAAAAATTTTCCAAAGGAGATTTTCGAACTGTTCATCCGGAGATTGTACTGCCGGTAACGAATCTTGAGATGACGATCGGGGAAGGAGAGTCCTGCCAGGGAAGTTTCATTTTGAAGAACAGGAAAGAAGGAGATATCAGAGGACTTGTATATTCTTCTTCTTTTCGTATACATTTAGAAGAACAGGGATTTGAGGGCAACCCGGTGGAACTCCGTTTTACTTATGATGGAAGCGGACTTGCTCCCGGGCATGTTGAACAGGGAAAGTTTACGATTGTATGTAATGGTGGAGAGTATGATATTGCATTTACTGCAATTATTGAGAAACCATTTGTTATGACTCGATACGGAAAGGTTCAGAGCCTGGAAGATTTTAAGAAGCTTACATATCGTGATGCAGCTGAGGCAGTGAAGTTATTCCGGTCCAGAGATTTCTTTGAAATTCTCAAATATGAAGATACGAGGATCAAGGCGCTTTATAATAATATGCGTAAATGGGAACTGGATCAGCACGCCCTTGAAGAATTCCTGGTAGGGTGCAAGCAGAAAGAGAAGATTTTTCTTACATTGGAAGAAGAAAGCCGTGCTTTTATTTCTCTTGTAGAAGACAGAAAAGAGACTTTTACTGTGAAGAAAAATACCTGGGGATATCTGGAGATTGATGTAAGAACAGAAGGCGATTTCCTTTCTGTTGAGCACAGACATCTGACGACAGACGAATTTATAGGTAATGCCTATCGTCTGGAATATGGTATTTCTATGGATAAGCTTCACAGAGGAAGTAACTTTGGAAGGATTATTCTGGAAACTCCATATGAAACATTGAGTTATGAGGTCGTAGTGGAAAAGGATATTTGCAGAGATGAGGAACATCGTGCAAATGAAAAAGAATTTAATGGAATTCTGAAAGATTATCTGAAATATGAAGGTGACAAGATGTCACTGGAAGATTGGACAGAGGCTTCTATAAAGAAAATTTCACATCTTCGCGAGGTAGATGAACGTAATGAATTTTACCTTCTTGCCCAGGCACATATCTGCATTTTGGGTAATCGGATGGATGAGGCAAAATGGCTTTTAGAATCTTATAACTACAATCGTTTTGCAATCGGTAAGGATGTTGAATTGAGTTCCTATTACCTTTATCTGACGACAAAACTGAGTAATGATTCGATTGGGCAGAGAAGGGTCGCAGAAGAACTTTCACGTTCTTTTATGAAGCATCCGGACAGCTGGCGGATTCTTTGTATGCTGATTGAGGTTGATTCAGAATATAAAATCTACAGTGAAAGACTGAATGTGCTTGAGAAGCAGTTTATGGAGTATAAGTCTCACAGCTTATGGTTCTATCTTCAGGCATTCCGTTGTTTTAAAGAGAAGAGCTCATCTCTTAAAAAACTCGGACAGTTTGAAGTACAGGTTCTGCTTTTT
>OGQT01002991.1_pt1 | contig 11314 bp, 10 predicted proteins | sample 1553261 | NCBI WGS metagenome assembly OGQT01 (sample SAMEA2579992, study PRJEB22360) | human gut metagenome | biome: human gut; feature: human-associated habitat; material: faeces | place: Denmark | collected 2008/2010
AGATAACGTAAATCCGAAAATTATAATCAAAAAAAAGATTCTAAAAGACAAAGCATCTTTATCAAATTGGTAATTTCAATTAATATAAATACACAACAACGCCGGCCACATGCCAGAAAGTCTTTTTTAACATCTTCTTTCTTCTCTGTATTTATTTTTAATACCCATAAACTACTTAGTTTCAAACAATAAATGAGCTAATATATTTACTCGTTATCATTTTTTACTATTTTATTCGATTTTTCACTTTTTTGATAAATTTTTTCAATCATTTTTGCAATAAATTCCGGCCAAAATTTACGAAACATTATCAGATCTTCATTCCTTCTCTCACAATCTTCTAAAATCTTAGACGTAGTTGATTCTTCATGTATACGATGAAACATTGCTTTCTTGGGAATATACACAAATGCTCCTCTTTTTCTAGATAATTTTTCCCATGCCTGCCAATCAATATTACTCTTCATATTATTTTCAAACAATGGCTCTTCTATCATTTTTTTATTCAACGTAACAGCCGGACAGCATATTGCAGATCCAAGTGATAAAATTCTACGTCTCACCAAAATATTATTCCACATTGCTGGACACCTTAAAATAAACAATAGCATTCTTTTTATGACTAAGAGTTTATTTTTTAGTACTATTTTATTATTTCGCAATTCTCCATAATCAGTAAATAAAATAATAGGATTCTCAGCTTTTTTATACCCTGCCAGAATATATTTAAGATAATTTTTTTCATATATATCATCTTGATGAGCCAATGTAACCAAATCTGTATCAACACAACTAACAGCAAAATTCCAATCATCTGCAATACTAGTTTTTCCTGTATTAACATACATTGGAAGTTCATATTTCTTTGCTATTTCTTTTATGTAATCATTTGGAGTTCCTGTAGAAATTACTACACTACTTTTTTCACTTTGCTTCAGAACAGATTGTATACACTTTTCAAGATATGGACTTTCTTTATATGCACACACTACAAACGTGTGTGTAGGATTATTAGATTTACTCATTTACATTTTCTCCATCTAGTTTTTTTTCGAATTTACCAAGCTTTTTCTCTTCATCCTGTGAACGCAATGCAACTTCAGCTGATAAAATTGAAACTTTTTCTTCTAATTGTGATGTAATAATTGATAACGTAAATATTTTTTCTAATAGTAAACATATTACAAACAAAAACACTAAATTTGCCGGTGACTCAATCCCCAAAATCTTGCTTAGCCAATACGATATTTCTGGGAAAATTGCTAAAATAATAATCAATGCGCTAAAAATCAGCCAAAAAATAGCATCTTCCATTTTAACTTTCATTTTTCGTATTTTTCTTAATATCCAAATAACGGTAAGCAAAGATGCTATAATAAGAAAAATTCTCAAAGTTACTGTCATCATTTCACCTCCCTACCGCGAACCCATTGGAATATCAATATAGAAAACAACATTTTCAGCATATACCACACTGAATTCTTTAAGTTCAAATAACTTGTCCCAGCTATTCTTTCATACATTTCTACTTGGATTTCTTCAATCTTTATGCCACAATTCAGCAAATAAGCAATCGTATCTGGTTCTGGACTATAATGCATGTTATATCCAAAATTTTTTATCATTCGCTTATTAAACAAGCGCATTCCAGATGTAACATCTTCTATTTTCTTTCCTCCGGTTGTCAACTTTATTGCCCCGGAAATAATCCTACTTCCTAGCATTCTCATAGAATTAGGTTTCTTTTCCTCTTTAAATCTTGATCCAATAACTATATCAGCCTGTGCAGTTTCCATTTTTTCAAGCATATCTTTTATATATTTCGGTTCATGCTGACCATCACCATCAATCTGAACTGCATAATCATATCCATGATAATTTGCATATCTTATTCCCGCTCTTATTGCACCAGCTAGTCCCACATTAATAGGTAAATCCAAGAAATTATATTTCCTGTTTGCACATATCTTTCTTGTGTCATCGCTTGATCCATCATTTACTATCACATAATCATACTGCGAATAATTTTCAATCAAATTGTCTACTACTCTTTCTATATTAGAAGCCTCATTATATGCTGGAATAATAATCAATAATTTCAACAATTGTTTTCTCCTTTATTATAATTATTTTTCTCTTTTTATCTGTTTTTTTCTCCAACATTTTTATTGAATTCAGGTAATCTTCTTCCACCGTGCTGAGTGTTCGCGCTTTATATTTTTTATATTCATCCATTGCTTTATCAACAGCCTGCTTGTGCGATATACTTCCGTTTCCTTGTAAAAGCTGTTCACCACTCATTGTCAGAATCCTATCTAAATGTTCTGCCCAGTCTCTCATTGTCATAGCCTGTTCTCGTTCTGCCTGACGTTCTGCAAAATCAAGATATCCCGATACCAGCTGTCCCATTGCACGCAATTCTTTTTCAGATAAATAATTCTTGGCAACTACAGCTTCCTTTAAGGTTGGCTGATTGCCTTTAAAAGTAGTAAGTCCCATAAATTCTTTTTCTGCATCGGCTCTGGTATAAATTACTTCTGCTGCAGTTTGTCCATGAATTGCGTAATGAATTTTGTTTTGCACTTTTTTGAAAAATACAATGGATATTTCCGCTTTCGGATCATAATCTATGCTCGTTGCATAAATTTCCAGAACCTGACGATAAAATACTTTCTCGGATGCACGAATATCACGAATTCTATCCAACAATTCCTTGAAATATCCACCGCCACCTAGATTTTTCAAACGATCATCATCTAAAGCAAAACCTTTTCTCATGTATTCTTTTAAAATCCCAGTTGCCCAAATTCTGAACTGTGTTCCCTGTTTTGATTTTACACGATAGCCAACAGAAATAATAACATCAAGATTGTAATAGTCTACATTGTAAACTTTTCCATCAGAAGCAGTTGTTGCAAATTTTGCAACAACTGAATCCCGCTGTAATTCACCTTCTATAAATATATTTTTAATATGTCTGGAAATGGTTGATTTATCTCTCTGAAACAATTCTGCCATCTGATCAATGGACAACCAGACGGTATCACCATCAAAAGTAGTTTCAACTTTCGTCAGACCATCCTCTATCGTATAAATAATCATATCTGCTTTTTCTTTGTCCATAAATTAATTTTCCTCCAAAATCAGATACATTATCAATGTGAACAATTTAAAAAATAGAAATTCAACACAGCCACTATGACAAAATCATTATTCTGCATCTTTACCATTTATAATACGGTAGTAATCATCCATATCCACGCTGAGTTTTACCGTAGTATCTGGTTTTCGGTTGCTCAAGAGGCACACGGTCTCAACATGAACGCCCTGGCAGAACTGATCCACTGCACAGGCGTTGGTCATCTGATACCCTGCTTCATAAAATGCCGGAAGGTCTCTTACAAGGCTTGTAACCTTGCAGGAAATGTATACGATCTGGTCCACCCCATAAGCCAGAATCTTCGGAAGGGCTTTCGGGTGAACGCCGTCTCTTGGCGGATCCAGAATGATCATGTCCGGTTTCTCAGGCACTTCATCCAGCACTTTCAGCACATCTCCGGCTATAAAGCGGCAGTTGCTGATGCCATTTCGTGCTGCGTTTTCTCTGGCGGCTTTTACCGCGTCTTCCACGATCTCCACACCGATCACCTCGCTGGCAACAGACGCTGCAAGCTGTGCAATAGTTCCTGTTCCGCTGTAAAGATCAAACACTACCTTATCCCTGGTATCTCCTACATATTCCCGCACCTTGGAATACAGGATCTCTGCAGCCAGGGAATTTGGCTGGAAAAAGGAAAAGGTGCTGATCTTAAATTTCAGTCCAAGAAGTTCTTCATAGAAATAATCCTTTCCGTAAAGGATCTTCGTCTCGTCGCTCTGTACCACGTCGGATAAAGAATCATTTAAAATGTGCATGATCCCCACAATCTTCCCTTCCAGCGGAAGTGCAAGAAGCTGATCTTTCAGAGGCTCCAGATCATATTCTTCCTGGGTGGTGGTTACCACATGGACCAGGATCTCACCACTTGTGACGCCTCTTCGAAGAAGAAGATGTCGAAGATATCCCACATGCTGCAGCTTTTTATAGAAGCTGGCATTACGCTCCAGGAAAAACTCCCGCACACAGACCAGGATCTTCGTCATATCCGGATGCACCAGCTTACAGTCATCCGTGTTCAGGATATCGTAAGTGCTGCCCTTCTTATGAAGCCCAAGGGACAGCGGCCCATCCTTATACTCATCCCCAAAGGAAAACTCCATCTTATTGCGGTACCCGAACTCAATGGGACTGCCGTAGATCCCATCCCAGTGATATAAATGCTCTGCAGCCTCAGCTTCTTTTGTCCCATCACCATTCTTCCCGATCTTAGCCAGGCTCTCTCTTACTGCCCCATCCAGAAGTTCCCTCACCTGACGCTCCTTCATCTCCTTCTGTGCCTCATAGCTCATGGTCTGGTACATGCAGCCGCCACAAGCCGGAAACTCCTGACAGGCAGGTTCTCTTGTCTCCAACGGAGATTTCTCCAGGACCTCCAGAAGACGTCCTTCCGCCCGGCCGGAACGTTTCTTATTGATCATAAACCGGACTTTCTGTCCCGGGATTCCGTTTTTTACAATTACTTTCTGGTCATCAACCCAAACAAAACCTTTGTTTGGAAATTCCACTTTTTCTATAATACCTTCGTAAATTTCACCTTTTTTCATAAATCCTCTTTCTGTTTTATAACCAGCAGACAATAATTCGAACATTCAGGATCCTCTTTACTGTCTGCTCATGAAACGCCAGCGTTTCACGGTCCGTCTTCAAAAATCAAGCCCCGGTATCGCGCCGGGGCTTCAATTATCCGCTTCTCATATTCATACATAACAGACAGCCATTCTGATCTGCTCAAAACAGCCTCTGCAGTGAAAGTTCTTACTCTTCCTCATCCTCGAAATAATCATCGAAGTCATCATCAAAATCTTCTTCAAAATCTTCCAGATAATCCGGAGCGAAGAAACGGTATACTGCAAACGCAATACCGGCAACAGCTGCAACAGCACCGATGATCGCCAGTACCCAAAGGACTGTGTTCTTATCTTTCTCTTCTTCTTTTTTCTTCAGTGTTGCGAGCAGTTCTTCAAGTTTTGTTGTATTTAAATTCATAACACTGCACCATCCTTTCTTTCTGTTCGGCTGTACTTTCTGTCAGTAAATCTGCAGCGCAGCGTTTTTTGAGGTCGCTGCACCCGAGCCTTTTTTTAATGTTCTTATTATACCACCATATGTCTGGTTTTACCAGAACTTACACAAATTTTCGCAGAAACATTCTGTAAAAAAATCGCCGTATTTCCGGCATTTCCGGAAAGATACGGCGGTTTTCTCTTATTCTTTATGGGTTCCTCGGATCACTTTGATCCCGCGTTCTTCTATCAGACCGCAGATCTGTGTTATCCGCGGACATTCCTTTTTTTCCTCATTCAGACGGCATACCCCGACATGGATGACGCTGATCTTTTCACTGACCAGCCGATCTGCCTTTTCCAAAATCCCCTCATCTTCAGCAGGTTCTTTTGCATTGGTTTCTTTGCATCCGTTGCATGTCATCACAGCTGCCAGAATCGTATCTTCCGGATAGCCGGAAAAAAAATCTCTTCTTTCCCGAAATGCAGACAGACATCCTGCCCTGGTACACACATCATTGGAATTAAGGCATGTCAAAATCCCGATCTTTTTCATCTTTTTCCCTCTATGCATCCCGCCTCACAGCCAGAATCATAAAAACAAAATATGCATCTTTCCGCGGCTGTCGTAAACGATCTCCGCTTCTACTTTATAGATCCTGCGGATCAGCTCCGGGGTCAGGACTTCTTCCGGCGTTCCGTAACCTTCCAGAACTCCGTCCTTCAGTACATAGATCTTATCACAGTATGCTGCTGCAATATTCAGATCGTGAATAGCGGAGATCACGGTTACATTAAGTTTTTTCACCAGCTCCATCAGCATGATCTGGTGGGTAATGTCCAGATGATTGGTAGGCTCATCCAGAATCAGTGCAGAGGTCTGCTGGGCAAGTGCTCTTGCCAGGATCACCCTCTGCTGCTCTCCTCCGGAAAGAGTGGAAAAGGTACGGTCTGCAAACGCCTCCATCTGTACGGTTTTCAGCGCTTCATCCACGATCTGGTAATCTTTTGCATTGTCCCGTTCCAGAGTCTTTTTATGAGGCGCACGCCCCATAAGAACCACCTCGCGGACCGTAAAATCAAAATTATAATAATTGTGCTGTGCCACCACGGCCATTTTTTTCGCAGAGCTTCGAACACTCATGGAATGAAGCTCCTCGCCGTCCAGATACACGGCTCCTGCGTCTGGTTTCAGAATACGGTAAATGCATTTCAGCAAAGTGGATTTTCCGCTTCCGTTTGGTCCGATGATTCCTACCAGTTCCTTATCCTTGGATTCCATGGAGATTCCCTTCAGGATCTGTCTGGCGTGAAAGCCAACCTGAATATTTTCTGTGGTGATCTTCATTACCGGGCACCTCCGAATCCATAGGATTTCCGCACAAGCAGATAAATAAAGCAGGGAGCACCGATAATGGATACCAGCACACCGATGGGCATCTCGGAATTTTTAAGGATCACACGACATGCCACATCGCACCAGATCAGAAACGATGCACCAAGAAGCGCACTTAAGGGGAGCAGTTTTCTGTGATCTGTTCCAAAAAGGATCCGGACCACATGAGGGATCACCAGTCCCACAAATCCGATCACACCGGCACAGTACACGGCAAATCCGATCATAACAGAAGCAACGATCAGATAAAAAGTCCGCAGTCTGTGCAGATCTGTTCCAAGGGTAATGGATACGTCATCTCCCAGAAGCATCAGATTCAGGTTCCGGTACTGCGTCCAGAAAACAGCCACGCACACCAGCGTGACCGGAAGCATTACCCCCACTCTGGTCCAGCTTGCTCCGGCAAGACTTCCCATGCTCCACTTCATAACTTCTGTTGCCGCATTTTTGTCATTGGTAATATAAATGACAAAATTGGAAAAAGCAGAACAGACTGCGCTGACCGCCATTCCCGCAAGGATCAGTTTTGCGGAAGTTGCCTTTCCACCCATGTTTGCAATGGCGATCACCGCAAAAGAAGTGATCATCGCGCCAATGAAAGCTGTGATTCCCACAGAGTTTCCACCAAGAAAGCTTCCGATTCCAAGCATGATGGCCAGTGTGGCACCCAGAGATGCACCAGATGAGATACCCAGCACATACGGGTCTGCCAGTGGGTTCTGCACGATAGCCTGCATCACCACGCCGCACACGGAAAGAGCCATTCCAACTGCCAGAGCCAGAAGGACTCTAGGCAGCCGGATCAGCCACACAACATCATGAACTGCGCCTTCCGCATAGGCGGACAGACTTTTTATATGAAACAATTTATAAGCGATAACGCTGTATACATCCTTCAGTGACAGATCCGCATTTCCAAAAGTGATGGCTGCAAGTATGGAAAAAATAAGGAATCCTGCAAGTCCGATGAGAACTGCCACATACATGGATGTTCTGAGCACCTTATCTTTTTTTCTCTGTGAAGCTGTTTCTTTCACTGCATTTTCTCCGATCAGTCAAGATTTACGTCCGGATATAATCCCTTTGCAAAAGTTTCGATTCCGTCCTGGGTACGTGTTGCACTTGCATACATCTCACTGAGCATGATCGGGTAAACACGTCCGTTCTTTACTGCGTCAAGGCTCTTCAGGGACTCATCATCCTGGATCACTGCAAGCTGGCTGTTCTTAACAGTTTCCGGATCATCTCCTGCATATGGCATGTAAACCACAAAGATCACGTCAGGGTTGGCTGCGATGATATCCTCTTTTCCAACGGTGGAAGCATCCGGGTTTGCAAGAGTTGCGCCTAACTGTGTTACCATATCTCCGCCAAGGCTCTTTACGCCATAGTTTGTGATGTCATCTCCAAGAGGCTCCAATACCATTACGCTTGGTTTGTCTTTTACATCTGCAGTTGCAGTAAGAGTTTTGTCGATCACTGCTTTTGCATCATCAACGATAGCCTGTGCTTTGTCCTGTACATCGAAGATCTTTCCGATATTTAAGATATCTGTGAATTCATTTTCCAGTGTTCTGTCGCCGTCCGGACGAGTATTGGTGTTGTAGTAGGTGTTGCAGCCTTTGTCGATCCAGTCTGTTACATTTCCCAGATTCTTATCAGAGAAAAGAGAGCTCCAGGATAAGATCATGTCCGGCTCCAGCATTGTTACAGTTTCAAGGGATGGGGTAAATTCGTCAAGATAATTTGTTTTTGAGAATGCTTCTTTGAGATCTTCCGGAACTTCATTATCAAGACCTGCGGTAGCTACCAGGTGGTCTTCCAGACCAAGTGCGAGCATAGTCTCAATGCTTCCCTGATATACAGCAAGGACTTTTTCCGGTGCTTTTTCATAAGTGGTTTCGATTTCGTTTCCATCGTAATCATAGGTTGTGATGGTCAGAGGATATTCTGTCTTGGTTGCCTCTGCGGAAGAATCTTCGATGTCTGCAGACTCTGTACTGTCTTCTGCTGCCGGCTGGTTGTCTTCCTTGATGGTCTCGGAGTCTGCTCTCTCTGCGGCATAAACAGCCGGAGCTGCTGATACGGTCATTGCCGCTGCCATTACCATTGCCATGATTCTTGTGGATACATACTTGTTTTTCATTTCATTTCCTCTCTTTTCGCCTGTTTTATCTCCTGTTGCCTATGGGTAACCGAAAAGATGGGGCTTCATAAAATCTGCACGGAACACTTTGTACGGAAGCTCCGACTTACATACTGTCAAGCAGGTTTCCTGACTTACAGACTCAGAAAAAACTCCGCAAAATAAAAACTGATACACCATTCATCTTTTAGCCGATCATGAATGATGTATCAGAATTTTCTCCAGAATCTCTCTGACATCGGGATTTCGCCTTCTCACATGAGTTTCTGCAATGGCATGTGAAATCCCTTCTTCTGTATACAGTGGCCGCAACCGCTCAGGCTTTTTACCCGATTCCCTCCTCACAGTATCCGGCAGCATATGTGCCGGTGATACTGTTCACTTCACAGCAATTCAATTACGCTGATACTGATTCTAACATACCGGTTTTCCAATTACAACCTTGAGGCCGGATTTTTACAGTTTTTTGCAGAAATAGTCTGCCCGGAGAGATCCCTCTCAGATCTTCTTCAGCTTGGCAAAACCGGCGAACATTTTTTTCACGCCGACTTTGTCAAAGTCTACCGTCACTTCGTAGTCTCTGCCGCCGTCTGCGATATTTTTTACGATACCGACTCCGAATTTCACATGACGGACCGTGTCTCCCTCACCATAGTCCAGGCTGTCCGCCTTCTTCACTGTGAAATCTTTTTTCTGCAGGGTGCTCTTTGCCTGGAAATTCATTTTCATCTGGGCATAGGCGCTTTTCGGAGATACGATATCATCTACTCTGGGCTTTTTCTCCTGAATGGTATGTCCAAGATCTACCAGCTCCCGTGGAACCTCCCTTACAAAACGTGACACACGGTTATACTGAGTCTCCCCACGGATCATCCGCTGTTTTGCACAGGTTAAAGTCAGTTCCTTCATGGCACGGGTGATTCCCACATAACAGAGCCTTCGCTCCTCCTCGATATCCGACGGATCACCGGACCAGATGGAAGCATATCCCGGAAAAACACCGTCCTCCATTCCCACGATAAATACATTGGGGAATTCCAGTCCCTTGGCACTGTGAAGGGTCATCAGCAACACATAATCCTGATCCGGATCAACAGAATCGATATCTGCCACCAGTGCGATCTCCTCCAGAAATGCAGAAAGTGTTGCCGGCTGTCCGGCCTCCTCCATGGCTTCCTGGAAGGATTCTGTCTTGGAGATCAGCTCATCGATATTTTCGATCCTCGCCTGAGCCTCCTCCGTTTTCTCTGCCTCCAGTTCCTTCACATAACCGGTAAGTTCAATGACCTCTTCCAGGGTTTCACGGACTGTATAGGCCTCTGCCTTACTTTTCAGTCCCTGGATAAAGGATACAAAATCATTGATCTTTCCTGCTGCCCTGCCAATGGACGGTACTTCCTCCACCACGCGGAGCGCATCGTAAAAGCTCAGGTTCATCATATCCGCATAGTCCTGGACACGGCCGATGCTGGTGAGTCCGATTCCTCTTTTTGGCACATTTAAGATCCTGCGCACAGCCAGATCATCACTGGCATTGTCAATGGTCTTCAGATAGCTTAACAGATCCTTGATCTCTTTGCGGGCATAAAAGTTCACGCCGCCGACAATCTTATAAGGAACATTTGCCAGGAGAAATTTCTCCTCAAAGAGACGAGACTGGGCATTGGTCCGATAAAGTACTGCACAGTCCTTGTACTGGAATTTCCCGTTGCGGCGCCCCTGGATGATCTCTCCTGCAACATACTCCGCTTCCTCAAATCCGTTGTTGAACTGACGGAAATGTACTTTATCGCCCTCTTCGTTCTCTGTCCAGAGGCGTTTTTCCTTACGCTCTGTGTTGTTGACGATCACCTCATTGGCTGCATTGAGGATGTTCTGGGTAGAACGGTAATTCTGTTCCAGGCGCACCACCTTAGCCTCTGGAAAAACCTTCTCAAATCCTAAGATATTCCCGATATTTGCTCCACGAAAACGATAGATGGACTGATCATCATCACCAACCACACAGAGATTCTTGTATTTCTCAGCAAGAAGACTTACAAATTTAAACTGGGCAGTATTGGTATCCTGATACTCATCCACCATAATATATTTGAAACGTTCCTGATAATAGTCCAGGATATCTGGATTATGCTGAAAAAGCTCCACAGTCTTCACGATCAGGTCATCAAAATCCAGCGCATTGTTTCCCCGGAGGATAGACTGATATTCCTTATACATACCGGCAATCTTCCGTGCATCCGGATCGCCGCCTGCATTCAGCTCCATCTCTTCCGGTGTGATCAGTTCATCCTTGGCATGGGAAATCTCAGCAAGAACAGCGCGTTCCTTGTAGATCTTGGTATTGATATCAAACTTCCGGAAGATTTCCTTCATGACTGTTTTCTGGTCGTCGGCATCATAAATGGTAAAATTACTGCCAAAGCCCAGCACCTCAATATGTCTGCGCAGGATCCTCACGCAGGCGGAATGGAAGGTGGAGACCCATACGCTCTCCGCACCCATTCCCGCAATTTTATTCACACGTTCCCGCATCTCACTGGCGGCCTTGTTAGTAAAGGTGATCGCCAGGATATTCCATGGGTTTACACCCTTTTCTTCCATTAAAT
>OGQT01003002.1_pt1 | contig 11269 bp, 10 predicted proteins | sample 1553261 | NCBI WGS metagenome assembly OGQT01 (sample SAMEA2579992, study PRJEB22360) | human gut metagenome | biome: human gut; feature: human-associated habitat; material: faeces | place: Denmark | collected 2008/2010
GCAACCATCTACCCTTGCGCCGAGTGCGCATCCTCGCGGAGCGTTTTTATCGTATAGAAACGAAGTTTCCTATACGATAAAAAAGTCCCATGCACACCTTACGATGTACATGGGACGCTTCAGCGCGGTTCCACCCATTTTGCAGATCTGCAACAGCAGTCTGCCGCTCTTTTGATGATAACGGAATCACCGTGTCCGATTAAGGACCGCTCCGAGATGGTTTTCATACGAGACCTCTGTCAAAACGCTTCCAGCACAGCTCTGCAATGCAGATACCGGCGTTTCTCTCTGATACAGATTCCGGGATTACTCTTCTCTTCCACGCGTTGTCTTTTTATCAAATGCTGCCCTTATCTTAATCGATCTGTTTCGATTTGTAAAGAGCCTTTGATCATTTATTTTTGCCGCAGCACTTTTTGTACTTCTTGCCGCTGCCGCAGGGACAGGGATCATTGGGATAAATCTTTGCTTCCTTTACGATGGTGGTAGAACTCTTCTGCTCTTTGTAGAGTTTCTTTCTGGTCTCTTCATCGAAGATGTCGTTCCACTCTTCCAGCTCGTACAGCCAGTCTGCGTCTGCAGCTACCATGTTCTTATAAAGCAGTGCCTTATCAAAGCCGAGGTTTACAACGGTATCCTCCTCCATCTCCTCGATCGGGTTGGGAGCCTTTAAGCTGTCGTTGATGCCGTCCAGGAAACCGGTCATGGTCATAATATCCACGCCGAATTTCTCAGCCAGCTCTTTAACCGTGCCTCTTACCAGCTCGTCCGGGTTCTTTAACAGTTCTGCGTAAATATCCTTTTCTTTTGTAAAATAAATTGCCCAGAACTGCTGCAGCTTAGCCTTGTCAGCCTGCTGGTCGTATGCCATATCTCTCCACTGCTGTAATAATGCCATATTTCTTCACCTCAATTAAATTTCTGACGGGATTGCTCCCTTTGCATTTCGCACGCCTATTTTTGCACGGGCATCCATACTTTGCATTATTATAGCCCAGACCCCCGATTTGTGCAAGCAAAAAATCTGTGAACACTTTGCCGCTTAACAGGTCTGCGTTTCTTTTTTTGCAGGCTGATGGTCGTATTCAAAACCGCAGTGGGATAAAAATGCTTTTGCGATTACAGTTGCGCCGATCAGGTTCGGATGCACTCTGTCCCATGCAATATAGGAAGAATGACGATACTCAAAATACCGGTTGAAAACCTCCTGCAGATCAACCAGACAGCAGCCGTGCTTTGCAGCCAGCTTTTTGCAGATCGCACCGTATTCGTCCATTCTCTTGCGCATCCAGTCCTGCGGATTAGGCTCCATATAATAAGGCGTCAAAATAAAGATGCCCTTTACTTTTCCTTTTACCGACAGAATCATTTTTTCCAGATTTGCTTCGTATTCTTCGGGCATCACCTGTCCGTCCGGAATCGCCGGGCTGTCAAACTGTCTCCATACGTCGTTGATGCCGATGCAGATCGAAACCCAATCCGGATTTAAGGCAACAACGTCCGAATCAAAACGCTGCAGCAGATCTCTGCTCGTGTTGCCGGAAACACCGGAATTGGTCACACGCAGATACACTTCCGGATACCAGGTGCTCAGCATGTTTTCGATGATACGCACATAGCTCTGACCTACATTATCAAACAGACCTTCCCCCACAGGCTGTGCACTTCCCATATCTGTTACCGAATCCCCAGCAAATACAATTCTGTCCATTGGTTCAAATATCATCTTTTGTTCCCTCCTGCGCTTGCAAAGCGCTCCTCTTTGATGTATGCTATCAAGCATATTGTAGCATTATCATCGGCAATGTAAAGTACTGAATCGAATTTGTTTCAGCCGTCCTGCGACGGCAGAATGGAGACTCTTATGAAGAAGAAAAAAACGGCAAAGCAAATCGCTGCCATCGTTTGTATCGTCCTTTTAGCAGCGCTCTATCTCATCACGCTCCTCAGCGCAATTTTTGCGTTTCCCGGTTGGCAGCGGCTCTTTTCCGGCTGTCTGATCTGCACGGTTGCAGTCCCGATCCTGCTCTGGATTTTCATCTGGCTTTACGGGCAGTTTGAACAGAAGCACACGATCGCATCCTTCGATATCGGACAGACCGACGCAGGCCGCACGCAGAACGAGGACGAGGCAAATGCTGCGCAGAACTAAAACGCAAAAAGTGCTGTTGCACCGGCAACTATTTCCCGGGCAGCAGCACTTTTTCAGCTTTCGTACACACTTTTTTACGTATCTACAGCATCTTTCTCTTTTTCAGCACTTTCATCGTAATCACGCATGCAACTAAAATCAGCACGCAGATAATCCCGAAACCGTAAGGCGTATGGGCCAGCGGCATCCATTTTTCGGAAACGTTCATTCCGTAAATGCCGGAAATGATCGTCGGGATCGCCATGACGATCGTGATCGACGCAAGGTATTTCATCGCACTGTTTAAGCGATTATCCATCAGGGAGGAAAGCAGCTCTCTCGTTCCCTGGATAATGTCCCGGTAGATCCGCGTCATTTCGATCGCCTGCTGGTTTTCGACCACAACATCGTCCAAAAGATCCTGATCCTCCGGGTATTTCTTGATGCGGCTATAGCGCATCAGACGATCCAGTACGACCTTGTTGGCACGCAGCGACGTATCAAAGTATACGAGGTTGGATTCCAGCTCATGTAAGTCGATCAGCTCCATTTCCTCCGTATCGTCCCCGATATGCGCCTCGATCTCCTTCCGCTTGCGGTCGATAATACGCAGATAGGACTGATACAGCATGCAGGAACGCAAAAAAATCTGGTAGATAAAGCGCATCTGTTTTTTAGTGCTGAACTCCTTGACCGTATTTTCCAGAAAATTTTTCAGAACCGGCGTTGCTTCCGCACATACAGTCAGCAGCACATCGTTCACCAAGATCAGACCGAGCGGTATGGTCGTATACGCTTCCCGCTGATGACGGTATTCCACAGACGGAACGTCGAATAAAATCAGGGAATATTCGTTGCTGACGTCCACACGGGAGCTTTCCTCATCATCCAGTGCGGCGCGGACATCCGCAAGGTCAATCTGAAATTCCTGTGCAATCTGCACGCATTCTTCCAGGGTCGGCGCAACCAGATTCACCCAGCAGCCGCCATCCGCCCGATTGACCTCCATCAGCAGATTTCCCTGAGTTATATATCGTTTCACCATGTTACTCTACTCCAAACGTCCGAAGCATCTGCTTTGCCTGCTCCTGATTTTCAAATACAAAGGCATTGATCCCGGCTCTGCGGGCTGCTTCCACATTTTCCAAAATGTCGTCCATAAAGACGCATTCCTCCGGTTTTAAATGATATCGGCTTAAAATCAGCGAATAAATTTCCGGCATCGGCTTAATTAGCTTATCCTGACACGAAAGGATGCCGCCATCCACATACGGCAGAAAATCCAGCTCGCTCCAGCACTCACGCAGCACCTTTCTGGAAAAATTCGACAGCACCAGGAACTGATAGCCCTTCGCCTTTAACTCTTCAATCCACGGAATCGCATAATCATATCGCTTCATGATGCCGCGGACGTTTGCCAGCGTTTTGTGAAGGTCTTCTTCCAGCTCCGGATCGTTTGCAATAAACCGGTTCAAAATTTCCTCTTCGGAAAGGACGCCGCGGTCATATTCTTTCCAGATGTCACTTTTGACCGTCGCCTTTGCCAGACGCTCCACCATTTCTTCCGAATATCCCTTGCTTTTATAAAAATCGTACCAGGTAAAACCGGATAATACGTTTCCGATATCGCTGATAATTGTTCTGATCATATCCGATCGCCTCCCTCATTTTCTTCTGCTGTTTCTGACAGCATCCGCAAAAGCTCCTGCGCCGCCAGACTGCTGCTGCCCTTTTCCTCCGTCACGCCGAAAAACTCCCGCTGCGGCAGCTGCTCTTCCAATTTTAACTCTATCAGCTCTCTGCTGTCCAGCTCCTTTTTGGCAAAATCGCGCACAACGCTTCCGACACCGAGGTTTCTCAAGGCAAACTGCACGATGATATCGCTTGTTGCAAGCTCGAACTCCGGGTGGACGAACACCTTTCTCTGCTCCAAAAAACGCTGGACATAACGTCTTGTGCTTGTATCCTGATCCAGCATGATAAGCGGTACTTTTTCCAGGACGGAAAGCGGTTGTTTCTGACGGGTATATTCCAGAAAGTTTCGTCCTGCCACAAAAATATCTTCAATTTTACGCACCGGCATCAGGCGGACACCCTCCTGCTTTTCCAGCGGACCGGATACAACTCCGAAATCGATTTTTTTCTCTTTTAAAAGTCCCATCGTCGCAGGCGTCGGACCATTCGTGATCTGAAACCGCACCCCCGGATATTTTTCATGGAACCGTTCCAGATACGGTAACAGAAAAAAACGCAGCGTCATATCGGACGCCCCGATCGTAATTTCACCGCATTCCAGGTTCTGCATCTGCAACAGCCGCTTTTCCCCGGCAAGAAATGCGCTATACCCTTTTTCCACATATTCGTACAGGATTTTTCCTTCCGCCGTCAGGCTGATTCCACGCGCACTGCGCACAAACAGGCTGCTGCCGAGGGCCTTTTCCAGCTGCCGGATGCTCTGGCTGAGACAAGGAAAGCGCTGCCGCCGCCTTTGTCACTGAGCTGCAGCGTGCCACATAATAAAAAACACGATAATATTCCAGATTTGCTGTCATCAAAAAAAATCCCCTATCACAGAGTCGATGGCTGCCGCCCGAAAATGAGGCAATGAGCCATGACTCTATTATAAGGGATTTTAGAATTTCTGTCATCCAGGAAGTTCACTTGTCGCTTTCGCGCTTGCAGGCAAGACTGCCTGTGAAAAATCATCCAGGGTTCTTGGAAACTGTCTTATGCCAGCGGGCTGTTTCTGTAGATGATGTCATCTCTGCCAGGACCGTTGGATACCATTGTAATCGGATAGCCGATCTGGTTTTCGATGAACTCAATGTACTTGCGGCAGTTTTCCGGCAGCTCTTCATAGGTCCGGATGCCACGGATATCGCATTTCCAGCCGGGCAGAACCTCGTATACAGGCTTCGCTTTTTCCAGCTTACAGGTAACCGGGAACTCCTTTGTCACCTGACCGTCGATTTCATAGCCGACGCAAACCGGGATTTCATCCAGATAACCCAGAACGTCCAGAACGGTCAGCGCAACGTCGGTCGCGCCCTGCAGTCTGCATCCGTAGTGGGAAGCAACGCAGTCGTACCAGCCCATTCTTCTCGGACGACCGGTTGTCGCGCCGAATTCGCCGCCGTCGCCGCCTCTTCTTCTCAGCTCATCCGCTTCGTCACCGAAGATTTCAGAAACAAATGCGCCTGCACCGACTGCGGAGGAATATGCCTTGGTAACAGCGACAATCTTTTTGATTTCATAAGGCGGAATGCCTGCGCCGATTGCGCCGTATGCTGCCAGTGTGGAAGAAGACGTTACCATCGGGTAAATGCCGTGGTCAGGATCTTTCATCGTACCCAGCTGACCTTCCAGCAGGATGTTTTTGCCTTCTTTGACCGCCTGATATAAGAACTCGGACACGTTGCCCACATAAGGAGCTACCATGTCGCGGTATTCATGCAGGGTATTTAACAGTTCTTTGGGATCGAGCGGTTCCTGATGATACAAATTCACGAACAGGACATTTTTGAGTGCGCAGACCTTCTGCAGCTTTTCTTCCAGCACCTCGTCGTCAAACAGCTCGCTGACCTGGAAACCGATCTTTGCAAACTTGTCGGAATAAAACGGCGCAATGCCGGACTTGGTGGAGCCATAGGATTTGCCTGCCAGACGTGCTTCTTCATAGGTATCCTGTAAAATATGATAGGGCATTACCACCTGTGCTCTGTCGGAAATCATCAGATGCGGTGCCGGTACGCCCCGCTCTACCAGCTGGTTGACCTCGTTAAATACTTTTGGAATATCCAGTGCAACACCGTTGCCGATAATGTTGGTAATATGGCTGTAGAACACGCCAGACGGCAGTGTATGAAGCGCAAATTTGCCGTAATCGTTGACAATCGTATGTCCGGCATTTGCACCGCCCTGAAAACGGATGACAATATCCGCTTCCTTCGCAAGCATATCTGTAATCTTGCCTTTTCCTTCATCGCCCCAGTTTGCACCTACTACTGCTTTAACCATTTTTCCTCTCATTCTGCCGTAAAAAGCGGCATCCCTTTATGTGCGCTGTTCCATCAGCGCATATGTCATCTTACTGATTTAGTATAGCAGATTTTTTATATAAGTAAAATCAATAAATTTTATATTTCTCATAAGTATAACTTATACGTTAATTTCCGCCTTCATACCAAGGTCTGCTTCATTTTCTTTTAACACCGGACGGATCACGTCGTTCAAGAAGCGCTCTACCTGATGTGCGCTGCAGCCGACATATTTGGAGGGCTCAAGGGATGCTTCCAGGGCAGCCTCGTCGAGATGGAACATTTCGTCCTGTGCGATCAGCGCCATCAGCTGGTTGTCTGCACCCTCTTCCTTTACTCTGCGTCCTGCTTCCATGGAAAGCTCGCGGATTCTCTCATGCAGCTCCTGTCTGTCACCGCCTGCCTTTACTGCGTCCATCATGATATTTTCGGTCGCCATAAACGGCAGCTCGCTGCGCAGGCGCTTCTCAATTACTTTCGGATATACAACCAGACCGTCTACGACGTTCATGCAAAGATCCAGAATGCCGTCAATCGCAAGGAAGCCTTCCGCAATGGAAATTCTCTTGTTCGCGGAATCGTCCAGCGTGCGCTCAAACCACTGAGAAGCAGATGTGATCGCAGGATTTAACGCGTCCACCATCACGTATCTGGACAGGGATGCAATTCTTTCGCTGCGCATCGGGTTTCTCTTATATGCCATCGCGGAGGAGCCGATCTGATTTTTTTCGAAGGGTTCTTCCACTTCTTTCAGATGCTGTAACAGACGGATATCGTTGGACATCTTGTGTGCACTGGCTGCAATGCCGGCCAACACATTCATCACTCTGGTATCAACTTTACGGGAATAGGTCTGTCCGGATACCGGATAGCAACCCGGGAAGCCTAATTTTTCAGCGATCATGGGATCGAGGCGGTCCACCTTTTCCTGATCTCCCGCAAACAATTCCAGGAAAGATGCCTGTGTACCGGTCGTACCCTTGGAACCAAGCAGACGCAGGGAATCCTTTACATAGTCCAGATCGCACAGATCCATGTAAAACTCCTGCAGCCACAGAGAGGCGCGTTTACCGACTGTCGTAGGCTGCGCGGGCTGGAAATGGGTAAATGCCAGTGTCGGCAGGTCCTTCTGCTTGTCTGCAAAATCTGCCAGCTCGCGGATGACATTTAACAGCTTTTTGCGAACCAGCTCGAGGGCCTTTGCCATAATAATAATATCGGTATTATCCCCTACATAGCAGGAGGTTGCTCCCAGATGGATAATGCCCTTCGCCTTCGGGCACTGTACACCGTAGGCATACACATGGCTCATAACGTCATGGCGCACTTCCTTCTCGCGCGCTTTTGCCACGTCGTAGTTGATATCGGTCGCATGGCTTTTCAGCTCATCGATCTGCTCCTGTGTGATCGGAAGTCCGAGTTCCTTTTCTGTCTCTGCCAACGCAATCCAGAGTCTTCTCCAGGTCTGGAACTTCATATCCTGAGAAAAAATGAACTGCATCTCACGGCTTGCATACCGTTCCGATAACGGGCTTGTATATCTGTCTGTGCTCATCAAAAACAACCATCCTCTCCTGTGTATTGGGTTATTGAAAACAATTTCGACACCGAAAGTATACCGTAAAACAACAGGCGGTGCAACTGTTTTATGCATACTGCAGCTTTTCGCACCGACACGCGTGGTGACGCTTTTTTGATCCACACATATGCGGCACTGCAGGGGGCAGTTCTGTCACCTTGTTCCTGCGCGTATACTTTCAGTAAGGATTCCCGGGACGTTTTTTGCCATGTATAAAAATCATCTGTTGAAGGGCGCTCTTTTGCTGACTGCCGCCGGAGTTTTCAGCCGCATCATCGGCTTTTTTTACCGGATTTTCCTCTCCCGCACCTTCGGTGCGGAGCAAATGGGCATCTATGAGCTGATCAGTCCGGTGCTCGCTCTTTCCTTTGCGCTGTGTACCTCTGCCATCCAGAGTTCGATCTCCAAATTTACCGCTGCAGAACCGGAAGCAGCAATCTACGCCAAACGCAGGATATTGCTTACCGGTCTGTCCGTCTCGTTCGTCCTTTCGTGCCTCTGCACGCTCTTTGTCTGGCGGGAGGCTGATTTTATTTCCGACTTTTTATTAAAAGAAACTCGCTGCGCGCCGCTTTTAAAAATCGCCGCGCTCTCCTTTCCCGCCGCCTGTATCCATTCATGTATCAACGGCTATTATTACGGCATCCGAAAATCCTTCCTCCCGGCGTTCTGTCAGGTTTTTGAGCAGTGCTTCCGCGTCGGCAGTGTCCTGCTTTTTTGGCAGTATGCGGCGGTCTGCGGACTCTCATGCACGATTCAGCTCGCTGCAGTCGGACTTGTCATCGGGGAATGCGCTTCCATGGTGGTTTCCGTTTTTGCCGCAAAAATCCATTTTTCCAAAAAACTCCCCGAAAGCCTTCCGTTAAAGCTTTCTCGGCCGGAGCTATTTTCCAGACTGTTTTCCTTTGCTGCACCCCTGTGCGCCACGCGGGTCTGCCTGCATCTGCTCGGAACAATCGAATCCTCCCGCATCCCGGTCAGCCTGCAGCTGTTTGGCTATTCCTCCCATCAGGCGCTTTCTGCTTATGGCGTATACACCGGCATGGCAATGACCTGCATCCTGTTTCCCGGCGCGCTGACCAATTCGATTGCTGTCCTGCTCATGCCGACCATCTCCTGCGCGGACGCTTCGAATAACCAAAGCGCCATCTACAGTGCCATTTTCCAGTGCACCTGCTTCTGTCTTTTCATCGGCGTCGGCTGTACTGCTGTCTTTTCTCTGTGCGGAAACTTCATCGGCTCTACGCTGTTTGGAAACGTACTTGCCGGGCAGTTGATTCGGATGTTTTGTTTTCTCTGCCCGTTTCTGTACCTGAATACGACGCTGCTTTCGATTTTAAACGGGCTTGGAAAAACAGGCTGTACTTTTCTGTTCCAAATCCTGTCCCTCGCCGTGCGTCTGTTCTTCGTTTTTTTCATCCTGCCGCTTTCCGGCATTCCCGGACTGTTCCAGGGCATGCTCTTGGGGCAGGTGCTCCTGACGATACTCTGCGCAGCAGCGCTGTTTTTTGTTTTGTCGCGGCGGCATAAGTGAATTGACTGTTTTTCGCGCGTCAGTAACCAGTTTTCCGCGCCAATGCCCAGTTTCCCGCGCCATTCGCAATACAATAGAATGCCTGCAAAAAAGCTGCATGGAAACTGGGACGAAATCATAAAATTGGCTTGCGCCTGCGTTTTTCCTATACTATAATGAAAAACGTTTCCGTTCTGCATAAATATGCAGCCGGAAAGAGAATGGTGCTTCATCGGCACCGCCTGCGAAGGAGAAAAGTCATGAGTTTCGATTATATCAGAAAACTTCCTACTCCCGATGAAATCCGGGAGCAGTATCCGGTTCCGGATTCTCTGGTTCCAATCAAGCAGAAGCGTGACGCTGAGATCCGCGACGTCCTCACCGGTAAAAGCGACAAGCTGTTAGTCATCATCGGTCCCTGCTCTGCAGATAACGAGGATGCGGTCTGCGATTATATCCACCGTCTTGCAAAAGTCAACGACAAGGTATCCGACCGCCTGATCCTGATTCCGAGAATTTACACCAATAAGCCCCGTACCACCGGTGACGGCTACAAGGGGATTGTTCATCAGCCCGACCCCGAAAAAAAAGAGGATTTCCTACACGGTCTGATCGCGATGCGCCATATGCACATCCGCGCGCTGTCCGAAACCGGTCTCAGCGCTGCCGATGAAATGCTCTATCCTGAAAACTGGGGCTATGTATCCGATATTCTGTCCTATGTGGCAATCGGCGCCCGCAGCGTAGAGGATCAGCAGCACCGTCTGACGGTTAGCGGCTTTGATCTTCCGTCTGGCATGAAGAACCCCACCAGCGGTGACTTCTCCGTTATGCTGAACTCCGTTTATGCCGCACAGCATCCGCACAGATTCATCTATCGCGGCTATGAAGTGCAGACAAACGGCAACGACCTCGCCCACACCGTTCTGCGCGGCGCGACGAGCAAGCACGGACGCAACATTCCCAACTATCATTACGAGGATCTGCAGATCCTGCTCGGTCTTTATAACGAGCGTGATTTAAAAAACCCCGCCTGCATTATCGATTCCAACCATTCCAACTCCAATAAGCAGTTCAAAGAGCAAATTCGTATTGTCAGCGAAATTCTTCACAGCAGAAGATACAATGATGATGTGAAGAAGATGGTCAAGGGAGTTATGATCGAGAGTTACATTGAAGAAGGAAATCAGAAGATCTGCGATCATATGACTTACGGAAAATCTATTACAGATCCATGTCTGGGATGGGAAGATACAGAGAAGCTGATTTACAAAATTGCAGAAGAGTGTTAAATTTATAAGAGCCAGGACAGATACCACACACGGTAACTGTTCTGGCTCTTATATTAGAAGTGGGAGTCAATCCCACATCTGATATAGATAAACGATGGATTATCTGCGGTTATATTTTTCCTCGCAGTACTGGCATCTGTATACCTGATTCTCTTCATCAGTCAGTACAAATACATGATCAAGTCCCTGCTCGATTGATGTGATACATCTTGGGTTCTTGCAGTGAATAACATTTGTCAGTTTCTATCAGCATCTACAAATCATACATTTATGATCTTGTGGGCTATCGGAGTCTTGTTTTTCATCATTATGGAATTTATGACTTTTGGACTTACACATATTTGGTATGCATTTGGATGCATTTTTGCTGGAATTGCCGCATATAATGATGTTTCTATCTTTTTACAGTTAGTGATCTTCATTGTGAGCAGCACAGTCTTAGTTCTTTTAACCAGACCGATCGCAGAAAAACATGTCAATGCAAAAACAGAACAAACCAATATCGATCGATTGATCGGACAAACAGCGATCGTAAAAGAAACGATCAATAACAAAAAAGAGCAGGGAGTCGTCCGAATTAATGGGATGGATTGGACTGCCAGAGCAGAAGAAATTGACGAAGTTATTTTAAAAGGAAAACCAGTTGAAATTTTAGACATTCAGGGGATCAAGTTGATCGTCAGAAAGAAAAAGTAGGAAAAGGAGAAGAATATGGTA
>OGQT01003010.1_pt1 | contig 11244 bp, 7 predicted proteins | sample 1553261 | NCBI WGS metagenome assembly OGQT01 (sample SAMEA2579992, study PRJEB22360) | human gut metagenome | biome: human gut; feature: human-associated habitat; material: faeces | place: Denmark | collected 2008/2010
TACTGATGTCGATGGCGCCGTTGCCGGTCGAGCAGCCGCCGGGACGGTAGGGTCCGCGGTAGCTGTCGAGCATCAGGTTCCACACCATGGCGCCGCGCCCCCAGTTCTTCACTACGTCGAAGATGAGCGCCTTGGCGTCGGTGTTCACGGCGTTGATGCCCACACCGGGCCATGACCATGTGCCGGCGGTCCACTCGGTGAAAATCAGCTCTTTGTCGGGATTGGCGTTGTGCACGTTGGTCATCTCCGAGGCGTTGCCGCCATAGTTGTGGTATGCGGCACCGGCGATGTACTTGCTGGCGTCGGCGTCGGCATAGATCTTTGTGGGATATGACTGCTGGTCCGCAAGGTTGTCGTAATTGTAGTTGTGGTCGAATACATAGATTTTTGTCGCCAGACCGGCCTCACGGAATTTGGGGCCGAGAGCTTGTTTGATGAAGTCGCGGGCCTCGTTCCACCCCATGAACATCGATGCCGAATTACCGCGGTTGAGGGGTTCGTTCTGCGGGGTTACGCCATAAATCTGTATACCGTTGTTCCGGAACGCCTGGATCCATTTAACGAAATAGGTGGCATAATCCTGATAATATTCAGTGCGCAGATTACCGCTTGTCCAGTTACCGTTGGTCTTCATCCAGCGGGGAGCCGTCCAGGGGGCCGACATCACTTTCACATCTGGATTTATGGCCAGAATCTCCTTCATCACGGGGATGATGTACTGAGTCTCCTCTGAGGTGAGGGCGAAGTTTTCGATGCCCGGAGTGTCGCAGCAGGTGTATTCGCTCAGCGAGAAGTCACTGCACCCGATGGGCACACGCACATACGAACAGCCGTAGCCGTGCTGACGCGAGAATATCTGCGTGAGCAACGCCTTGCGGGCGGCGGGGTTCATCTTCAGCAGATTGTAGGCGGCCGAGCCGGTGATGGCGAAACCGAACCCGTCGATTTCCTGACGCTGATCCGTGGGGTTGAGGGTGATGGTGCCGTCTACGTTGCCCGAACCGCTGTCGAAACTGATGGCCGAGGGAGTCATGCGGTTGCTGCCATCCTCAGACACGAGGTATGACTGAACGGGCGCCTGCGAGTCATCGGCCTCGATCTTTATTGTGGGGTTGGGGAAACTCACCGCCTGCGCCGATGCGGCGAGTGCCACTGCACCCAGCGCGAGAAATGATATGATCGGTTTCATATTCTGCTGTGATTTGTGTTGGTTTGATGATTATTGTATTGCTATTTTTTCAACTCGGGTGCCTGTGCGGCGGATGTAAATGCCATGCGACGGCGTGTAGACTCTCACGCCCTGCAGGTTATAGTATTCGACAGGGGCGTCTGTGTCACCTGCGACCTCATCGACACCGGTGGGTGTGGCGTCGGCGGTTCCGTTGGGCGTGAGGGTTATCCTGACACGACCTGTCCGGTCGGCCGTACTGCCGTTGAAGAGGATGTTGTCGGCACCGTGGGCCACGGCATAATTCTTTCCCAGGGCAAGAGGAGTAGACACGGCCATGCCGAAACTTGTGGCGCCGTCGGCGGTCGTCACCTTGAACGGACCGCTGAAATCGGAAGTCGAGAGGGTGTATATGCCATTGGCATACTCGAAGGCATAGCGCTGCGAGGCGGTCCAGTTGTTGAAGTCGCCCACCAGGAAAAGCGTAGGCATGCCGTCGACCTGCACCGTGCGGGCGGCAACGTCGAATGTAATGGTGACTTCAGCGCCGACACCCTCTGCAAGTGACATGTTCGCGCCATTGCCTGAAAGCACGCATGAGTAGGTTCTGCCGTAGACAAGCGGCGAGGTGCAGCCGAACTGTGAGTTCCAGTCGGGGGTCACGATCTTGAATTCACCCGACAGCCTGGGCAACGTGAGGGTGTATATGCCGTTTGCCTCCGTGAAACGGTAGTCGCCGTTGTCGCTGGCCCAGCCGTTTATGTCACCGGCCAGATAAAGACCCTTGGATGTATCGACTGTAGCCCGTGAGCTGACTGTAAGTTTCATGGTGGCATGATTGAATGTAATCAGGGCGTCGGTCACCGGCGAGGCCACCGACATGTCGTTGCCTGACCCAGGAATACAGTCATATTCGGTCTCGACATTCATGTTGGCTGCGCCGCCGTACTGCACGGCCCATTCGGGCGCGGTGCCACCTGCGATGCGGAATTTGCCCGACAGCTCGGGAACCGAGAGCGTATAGACATCGCCGGTGCGCGTGAAACGGTATGCGGCCTCGGTGTTGTGCCAGCTGTTCAGTTCACCGGCAAGATACAGGTCGGGCATCACGGTGAGCGTAGGCACGGCACCGCGCAGGTCGACAGTCAGCGTGGCACCGGCGATGGTGGTGTATTCGGCCGGACGCACGAAGTTGTTGCCGTACCCCTCGATACAGGGCATGGGGCTGTCGAACATGAAATCAGCCGTTGCCGCGCCAAGCTGTGTCTCCCATCCGGCGGTCACGACCTTGAATTCAGTCGGCAGGGCGTCGACATGCAGGGTGTAGATACCATCGGCATGCTCGAATTTGAAATCGGGATGGTCGCTCCACCATGTGCCGTTGATATTGTGGGCCAGATAGAGATCAGAGTCTACCGTGACCGCATTGAGGGCTTTCACCTCAAGCGACAGCGATGCGAGATTAAAGGTCAGCAGGACACTCCCGGAGGCCGAACCGGCCAGTTTCATATTCGTGTCAGAACCGTCCCGGAGTGTGTAAGTATTTCCCGGAGTGACTTCGGTCGGGCCCCCATATTTCAGCAGCCAGTCGCCGTTGGTGTCGTTGGCGCCCCCGGCGATGCGGAATTCCCCGGTGAGACCGGTCGCCACAAATGTGAAGACACCGTTGTTCTCGTTGAAACGATAGTCTGGCCGGGTGTTGCTCCAGTTGGTAACCTCACCCACCAGATAGATATCAGGCACGACGGTGAGCTTCGGCGCCGAGGCGTCGGTGATGTCGAAACGTAGCGTCGCGCCCGCTACAGTCATTGTTTTCGGAAACTTGATATTGTCGGCAGAGCTGGTGCTGTTCACACATCCGATTGAGGTGTTGAAAGCCACGCGCTGGGTCGAGCCGTACTGGCTTTTCCAGCCCGATTCGGCGATTTTGAAACCGTTGCCGAAATCATCACTGTTGAAACTGTCGATGTGCAAGGTATGCACGCCATTGCTTTCGGTAAATTTGAACTCCTGCTTGAAACTCCAGTCATTGCCTTTGCCAACAAGGTAGAAGTCGGCGCCCGTCGCGACCGTCCGACACAGGCACAATACGATAATTAAGGATAAATACTTTCTCATGGTTCATGTTCGGTTCATGTTGCAAATATAGGTACATTCCGGGGCAATGCAAGATACAGGTAAACTTACAAGTAAGTAATAAACAACACAATATGCTGATATTCAACAGCCGGAAGGTGCATACAGGTAAATTACAGCCCGTCTGCCAGGCGATGTCATTCCATCCTGTAAATATGCCATGCCGTATCACCCACAAGGTGCCCGGCGCCCATACCGTTCCATGCCAAGTGACAGTCCGATTTACCTGCCAAACAACATATCCGCAACTAATCAGCTAATTATCTGCATTATACACAGAGTATGCCTTTACCTCACGCGACAAGCTATTGCCGATGAACCGATTTTTGCTTAAATTTGTGTAGTCATTATCCTTTTGTTGCACTGCCATGGCGCCCCGACTACGGCAATGGCATTACCCTCCATGAAAAAATTCCTCTGCAAAGGCATTGTATCTGTAACATTGGCATGTGCGGCCGTTCCGACTGCAACCCATGCCCAGGAACTGCGGCAGACCATACTTATTAACGATGGCTGGACGTTTGCATTTGCAGACGACACTGCGCATGTGGCTGTAGCGTTGCCGCACACCTGGAATGCAGACGCCTACTCTGCCCGCAACTACCCCATCGGCATCAAGGAGGTGGTGAAATTCGGTGACTTCCCCGTAGTATGGACCAACACCCGCTACCGCATGATATACCTCAACATGGGTCACGGCGACCTCGAGTTTACCGACGCCACGCAGAACATGCTGTTTGTCAACGCGCTGCGCTGGGTAGTAAGCCGTTCGCCCAAAGGCGACCCGTTCACCCGATAACATAAGCAACCGTTCAAAATTACTGACAACAATAATCTAATCCTTAAATATCCCGTTATGAAAAAGCTTTCATTGGCATTTACAGCCGCATTGTCGGCCGCAGGAATCTGCACCGCGGCCACAGTGACTCCGGCCATCGCCCCCGATCCGGCCATAGAGGCCGAGGTGGAACGTATCGTATCAGGCATGTCGCTCGATGACAAAATCGGGCAGATGTGCGAGATCGAGATCGGCACCATCACAAAAGACGAGAACGGCTCGCCCGTGCTCGACCCGCAGAAAGTAGAGACCGCATTCAGCCGGTACCGCGTCGGCTCTGTACTCAACACCGCCCAGGGACACGCCCAGGATCGCGAAACCTGGTACCGCCTGATCAGCGGCATCCAGGACGCCTCGATGAAATACATCGGCATCCCCGACATCTACGGCGTGGACCAGAACCACGGCACAACCTACACCACCGGTGGTACCCTGTTCCCCCAGGAGATAAACATGGCCGCCTCGTTCAACCGCGACCTGGTGCGCGAGGGAGCCGCCGTGTGCGCCTACGAGTCACGCGCCGCCTCGATTCCCTGGGTCTACAACCCGGTGATGGACCTTGGCCGCAACCCCGTGTGGAGCCGTATCTGGGAGAGTTTCGGCGAAGACCCCTACATCAACGGCGAGATGGCCGTGGCCATGGTGAAAGGCTATCAGGGTGATGACCCCAACCACATCGGCCTGAAGGGTGTGGCATCATGTCTGAAACACTACATGGCATACGGCAACCCCGTGACCGGCAAAGACCGCACCCCCTCGTCAATCAACCCAGTCGACCTGCGCGAGAAATATTTCCAGCCCTTCAAGATGGCCATCCGCGCCGGCGCCCTGTCGGTGATGGTGAACTCGGGCATCAACAACGGCCTACCCTTCCACGCCAACCACGAGATGCTCACCGTATGGCTCAAGGAGGACCTGAACTGGGACGGCATGATCGTGACCGACTGGGCCGACATCCACAACCTCTGGAAACGCGACAAGATTGCCGCCGACTATAAGGAGGCCATCATGCTTGCCATCAACGCCGGCATAGACATGTCTATGACCCCCTATGACACAGAGTTCTGCCCCCTGCTCAAAGAGCTTGTAAACGAAGGCAAGGTGTCGCAGGAACGCATCGACGACGCCGCACGTCGCATCATACGCCTGAAACTGCGTCTGGGCCTGTTCAAGACTCCGGCCACCAAGCCGAAGGATTACCCGCTGTTCGGCAGCCGCGAGTATGCCGACAAGGCGCTTGAACTGGCCGTACAGAGCGAAATCCTGCTCAAGAACGAAAACGCCGTGCTCCCCATCGCCGAAGGGAAACGCATCCTTGTCACCGGCCCCAACGCCAACTCGATGCGCTCGCTCAACGGCGGATGGTCATACACCTGGCAGGGCACCGACGAAGGCCGTTTCCACGACCGGTACAACACTATCTACGAGGCCCTCTGCAACCGCTACGGCAAACAGAACGTGATTCTTGAACAGGGCATGGACTATGTGCCCGACTACGGCAAATGGGAGGCCGAGCGAAACGTGCGCATCGAGGCTGCTGTCAAGGCCGCCGCGGACGCCGACGTAATCGTGGCCTGCATCGGCGAGAACTCGTACTGCGAGACCCCGGGCAACACCAACGACCTGCACCTCTCGGCCAACCAGACACAGCTTGTGAAGGAACTTGCCAAGACCGGCAAGCCCATCGTGCTGGTACTCAACGAGGGACGTCCGCGCATTATCCGCGAGATCGAGCCGCTGGCAGCAGGCGTGATCGATGTACTGCTCCCGGGTAACTACGGCGGCGACGCCCTGGCACAGCTCATCGCCGGCGACCGCAATTTCAGCGCCAAGCTCCCCTACACCTACCCCAAATGGATCAACGCCCTGGCCACCTACGACCACAAACCCTGCGAAACCGTAGAGACCATGAGCGGCGCCTATAACTATGCCGCCGACATCGACGTGCAGTGGCCCTTCGGCTACGGCATGAGCTACACCACCTTCGAATACAGCGACCTCACCGTCGACAAGACCGCCTTCACCCCCGCCGACAACCTCACCGTCAGCGTGACCGTGAAAAACACCGGCGCTGTCGAGGGCATGGAACCGGTGATACTCTACAGCAGCGACCTCGTGGCCTCAATCACCCCCGACGTGCTGAGGGTGCGCGGTTTCGAGAAAGTCAGCCTCAAACCCGGCGAAAGCCGCAAGGTGACATTCACCATCCCGGCCTCGGACCTCGCCTTTGTGAACTACCAGGGCAAATGGACCGTCGAGAAAGGTGACTTCGACTTCACCGTCGACAAGCTGAAAGTGCGCACCGCCTGCACCGAGACCAAAGTCTGGGAAACCCCGAACATCCTCTGAACTCTGCAACACATACCTGCGTAATTACGGCATTTCATTGTAGGGTCGCCACATATGGCGGTCGCAAACATCGGGCAATCAGACAATTGCCCATTCATTGTAGGGTCGCTACATGTAGCGACCCTACAATGAAATGCCGGATTACAGATTCTGACCACATTCTCACACACCTCATTTATATTTTACAGGCATACTGTATATCCACCAATCCAAAACACTTATCACATCATGCGTTTTTCAAGAATCATTGCCGTGGCCGCCGTGGCCATCACCGCCGCTCTGGCAGGCTCGGCCAAAGACTTCCTGAAAGTCAACGGCCCCGACATCGTCGACTCAAAGGGCGAGAAGTTCTATATCAAGGGTACCAATCTGGGCAACTGGCTCAACCCCGAGGGGTATATGTTCGGTTTCCAGCGCACATCGTCGGCCCACATGATCGACGAGGCCCTGCGCGAGCTTGTCGGCCCCACCGAGGCACGCCATTTCTGGCAGAATTTCAAGGACAACTACATCACCGAGGCTGATTTCAGATTCATCGCCGAAAAGGGCGCCAACACTATCCGCGTACCTTTTAACTACCGCATGTTCACCAACGAGGATTATATGGGCCTCAACGACGCCGGCGAGGGTTTCCGCCGCCTCGACGACTGCGTGCGCTGGGCTCGGAAGAACGGCGTGCGCCTCATCCTCGACATGCACGACTGCCCGGGCGGACAGACCGGCGACAACATCGACGACAGCTACGGCTACCCCTGGCTTATGACCGACACCATAGCCCAGCAGCAGTTCGTTGACATCTGGCGCCGGATAGCCGAACATTATGCCGACGAGGATGTGATTCTCGGCTACGAGCTGGCCAACGAGCCGGTGGCCACATACTGGGAGGGCGAGGAGCGCGACCGCCTCAATGCCGCGCTTGAACCGCTCTACAAACGCGCCACCGCCGCTATACGCGAGGTCGACCCGAACCATATCATCCTGCTCGGCGGCCCGCAGTGGAACAGCTACTTCGGCAACTTCACCGACTGGACTTTCGACGACAACATCATGTACACCTGCCACCGTTACGGCGGGGCCGCCACAACCGAGGCGATAGCAAGCTACATCGAGTTCCGCGACAAGACCAACCGCCCCATGTATATGGGCGAGCTGGGTCACAACACCGACGAGTGGATGAGCGATTTCGTCGACGCCATGCGCGCCAACAACATCGGCTACACCTTCTGGCCCTACAAGAAAATCGGCGACAGCGCCATGACCGGCGTGGCCGAACCCGAGGGGTGGAAAGAGGAGCTTGTCGCGTTCGTCGAGGCACCCCGCGGCTCATACGGCGAGATTCGCGACGCCCGCAAGCTCTGCTCGCAGGAGCGCGGCGTGGAACTCCTCAACCGGTATGTAGAGAACGCCAAGGCACCCAACATGCTGGTGCACGACAGCTACATCCGCGCCATCCAGCTCGACAAGTAAATTATCCCCTATCCCACCCGAGAGCGCATCATAGTTTCCAGGCATTCATTATGGAGTCGCTACATGTAGCGACCGCCACCGAACGGCATCAGTAAGCAACTGAAATTCAATTGGCAAGCGATCGATACATGTAGCGACTCTATAATGAATGCCTGAGAATTATGGGTCAAAACAGTCCATAACATTACTGAATTTTCAGTGGGAGTTATGGACTATGTATAAAATGAATCCTGAAAAATATGCGAGGTGTTTTATCGGACGATAATCTTGCAGGTTTCGGATGTGTGGCCATTATCAGTGAGAGTGATAAGATAAATGCCGGACGGGAGATTGTCAGTTGGTACTGAAACTTGTGTTTCATCAGCTTCTATCTTAAAGCTCATAATAGTAGAACCATTAAGAGCATTAACTCGGATAGTGCGCTCACTTGTGGATGCTGGTATTTCCACAACTACAGGCGTCCCCTTGGAAGCCGGATTTGGCCGTGCGGTAATATGATTTTCTTCTTTGACTACCTTTACGACACCGCCCGTAGCCTTGTCAATGCGATAGAATCTCACGGTCTGCACATAGCGGCCTTGTTCATCATACCAATTGTAATTGACCTGTGCAAGAATGCTGTTGTCGGATTTGAAAAACACAACGCTGGGTTTACCCTCGGCGTTGTCGGGCATCGGGAAAGTGTAAAGCACCTGATTATTGTCGTTCACGACCTCCAAACCCGTATAATGGACTCCAAATGTAGTGCGTTTATAGTCCGTTTCGCCATCGCCGTCACGGTCAGTATCAGTAATGCCGAAAAGATATTCTTCAGCGGAGGGTGAGCTGTCTGAAATGAAATTGCTCTCTCCACCTTCAGCTACTTCCGCTTTGAAACGAACGTATTCGAAAGCCTCATCATCGTTGAAGAAAGTCTGAGAGAATGGCAGATATACACCTCCGTTCCAGTCATTCAGTTTTGCAACATCATTGCAACGAGGGGTGCAGAAGTTACTGATTGGGACTTCCTCCCAAGAGCGAGTACTCCATTCGCCATTGTATTTTTGAGTCTGTATAGTGTAACGGTAGGAAAAACCCCACATACCCGATGGCTCAAGGTAAGCCTCAATTGTTCTGAGGTATTCCTCAAATTCGTACCATTGGTTGCCCTTTTGAAAGGGAATGTTTATAACGATAGAATTGTCTTCAACCCTGCTGCCATTTTGAAGAATGGCGAGAGACACTGACGGATCAGTATATCTTAACGTCTCGAAGATGTAATTGATGAAAGCGTTTTTGCGGGCTTCTATATCAGTGGCGGAAGGTATGCCGTCCGCTTCATCTATTACAAATCGGGATTCCTTAATCACACGGGATTTTTCCTGAGTCCCGGTAGAGGCTCTTTCCTTCAAGACGAAATAGGGCCGGAGAATGGGAAAATTGAATGATTTGAGAGGTTTCAGCTCAAAATCAAAGATTTCAGCCGAATACATTGTGCTGCCGTCGGAATATCCGTACTCATCCTCGGAGAAATAGATGGCGGCTTCGCCGTTCTTCATGTACTGACCTGGGATGAAACGGGTGTCGGCACCGTTCATCTCCTTTACCAAAGTTTGCGCAGATGCGGCAAATGTGCCGACAAGAGCAGCAGCGATTGTGATAATGCGGGTTATTCTCATTACTGAATTGTTTGTCACCACTGACTCTGTGGAGAGATTTGTTATAAAAAGAAAACGTGAGCCAACTATGCCACGTCTTGATTTGAAGGTCGTAGGAAACCATTAGCACAGATGTAACAATAGCAGCCCACGCTGTATGCGTGAGAACCACTATGCTAATCCTTGTGCTATTTGTCGAATTTCCTACGTTCTCAAACCACAAGATTACGCATAACGCTTCTTTTTTCAAAATGTCGTGACGGGAGTTATCCCAGTCGCCTACAAAGTTACAACATTTTGCGACTCATGTCAATAGGTTGGTGAAAAATAAGTTTGGTTCAGCCATAGATATAAGATGAAGCGTTCAAAGCCATAAGCACATTCCCTATGTAATCATGGACTTTGGCAAATTCACTTTCCGGCAGATAGATGCCGATACACAAATAAGGTCATTCGATTGCGGCGATGCCGATTTGAATGACTTTTTATTTTCCGATGCCGTCAACTACTACAAGTCTATGATGGCGTTGACCTATCTGCTTGAAGACAACGAGGCGGACAAGACAGTAGCATATTACAGCCTGCTCAACGACAAGATTGTGTTCGATCCTGACGAGAAGAAACTATGGAACCGACTTAACCGCCGTGTAGCCAATTCAAAACGGCGCAAGGAATATCCGGCTGTCAAAATCGGCCGTCTTGCCATATCCAAAGATTACGCGGGCCAACATATAGGTAGTGCGATTCTATTGCAGGTGAAACACGTTTTCGCCACAATGCATCGGAGTGCTTGTCGTTTCATCACGGTTGACGCATACGCAGCCGCCGTGCCATTCTATGAGAAATGCGGATTTATGTTCCTTTCCGAGAAAGACAAACATTCTCCCACAAAGGCTATGTATTTCGACTTTATCAATTTCCCGGAGTAATAACGGCATATTTATGCATCACTACCCCCCTGTACGCTCTCGGTACATGGACGGGCGAAATGGATATGGGCGTGATTTTTTTGTCAATCGGCGGGAATGTCTTAACTTTGTAAAAATTATCATTATCACCCCGCGCAGTAATGGACAACAAGGGATTCACAGCCGCCATGGCACAACAGATGGGTTGCGACACCGAGCAGGTGGCGCGCCTGGTGAGCGGATTCGCCTCGATATTAAAGCGCGAATGTGCCGACCTGAACCGCATAGCCATCCCCGGTTTCGGTGCTTTCGAAGGGGTGAAAAGAGATGAGGAGGTGCGCCGCGACCTCGTCACCGGCGCCGAAGTGCTGTATCCCCCCTGCATCGAGACAGAGTTCACGGCAGGTGTCATGCTTAAAAAGACATTAAGAGAAAACCGCTGATGAACCGCACGATAGCCCTCCCCGCTCTGGTGGCCGAACTGGCCCGCACCAACAACTGTGCCGATGAAACCGCATCGGAATTCCTGCATGCGCTGGCCCGCGTGGTGTCTAAAGGTCTGGCCGAAGATGGCGCGGTGACCGTAAGCGGCATCGGCATATTCAAGATCATAGACAAGCCGGGTGGGCCGGAAGTGGATTTCCTTCCCGACGCCGAGCTTGCCGCCGAAGCTCAGCATTTCCACGGCTGTATCAGAGGCGAGCGGGCCACCTTCCGGCCAGGTGCCGTGCACGCTGAAAT
>OGQT01003012.1_pt1 | contig 11240 bp, 9 predicted proteins | sample 1553261 | NCBI WGS metagenome assembly OGQT01 (sample SAMEA2579992, study PRJEB22360) | human gut metagenome | biome: human gut; feature: human-associated habitat; material: faeces | place: Denmark | collected 2008/2010
CGACCAAGGACGGCGACCAGGACGTGCACGAGCTGTTCCTGGGCAACTACTTCGCCCAGACCAAGGCCCTGGCCTTCGGCAAGACCGCCGACGAAGTGCGCGCTGAGGGCACCCCGGAAGAGATCGTCCCGGCCCGCGTGTTCACCGGCAACCGTCCGACCACCTCCATCTTCGGCGTGGCTCTGACCCCGTTCGCGCTCGGCGAGCTCATCGCCCTGTACGAGCACATCACCTTCGTCGAGGGCACCGTGTGGGGTCTGGACTCCTACGACCAGTGGGGCGTCGAGCTCGGCAAGCAGCTTGCCAAGCAGATCACCCCGGCCATCTCCAAGGATGACGACGCCCTGGCCGCCCAGGATCCGTCCACCCAGTCCCTGATCAAGTTCTACCGCGCCAACCGTGAGTTCTGATTCCGCTGCGTTGCATCAGAACTCACGGTTGCGCGCGCCACACGGTGTTGTCTGGTGAACGGTCTGGCGACCGTTCATGCCGCGAGTTCTGATCTTCCATCGAAACGTGGCGTCTAGCGCGTACGTGGCATACCCCATCCGTGTCTTACGGATGGGGTATTTTTGATTATTGCTGTGCCGAAAGGCGGGACGCCGCATAATCCCGCTTTTCTGTGGGTCCAGCCGGAACGGTCGCAGGTAACTCCGGCCGTGCTTTATCGCAATATTTCCGGCGGATCGGCAACCCTTCGCAGGCAGACCTGCGGAGCGGAAGAACAGGCCGAGACGGCAATCGCAAGAACGCCGTACGAAGCCCTTACCTGTGCGCCGATATGCGGCGGCGACTCGAGGAAATACAATGGTTAACGCTATTGAGGCATTTGACGCCAAGCACATGAAGCCGGCCGAGGAAATCCCGGCTTTCCGTCCCGGTGACACCGTCGAAGTCAACGTGAAGATCAAGGAAGGCAACAACTCCCGTATCCAGGCCTTCACCGGCGTGGTGATCGCTCGTCAGGGCGGCGGCGTTCGTGAGACCTTCGTGGTCCGCAAGATCAGCTTCGGCACCGGTGTCGAGCGCCGCTTCCCGCTGCACTCCCCGGCCATCGATTCCATCAAGGTGGTCCGCAAGGGCCGCGTGCGTCGCGCCAAGCTGTACTACCTGCGCAACCTGCGCGGTAAGGCCGCTCGTATCGTCGAGCGCCGCGACAACTCCGAGAAGTGAGTTCGAATCGCAAATAAAGCGTGGAATCGGCTCTTCGGCAACCCGTCGAGGAGCCGATTTTCTATATTGGGCCGCTATGATAGGGGCCAGTGCGTGAAACCGGACGGTAAGGAATCCCATGAAGCATGCCAGAAGAAGAGTCGAAAGCGAGGAAAGCTTCGGCTTACGAGACACCCTGATCTGGTGCGGCATACCCATCGTCATCGTGCTGCTGGTGCGCATGTTCCTGTTCGGCTTCTACGTGATTCCGTCCGGCTCCATGCTGAACACCATCGAACCGGGCGACCGGGTCATCACCAGCAAACTCACCCCCAAAGTCTTCAAGCTCCAGCGCGGCGACGTGGTGGTCTTTAAGGACCCCGACCATTGGCTGCAGCAGGAGAACAGCGGCCGATTCGGCGGCGACTACCTCATCAAACGACTTATCGGCCTGCCCGGTGACACCGTGGCCTGCGAGGGGCCCGGCAAGCCGGTCACGGTCAACGGTGTGGCCATCGACGAAACTTCGTACATCCGCTCCGGCGTGGACCCCAGCTCCTTCGCGTTCAGTGAAAAAGTGACTGCGGGACATGTGTTCGTCATGGGCGACAATCGCGCCAATTCCGCCGATTCCCGCTACCATCAGGACGATTCCTCGCACGGCCTCGTGCCGGTTTCCGACGTGGTCGGCGTCGGTCTGGTCAAGTATTGGCCGCTGAACCACATCAGCACGCTGGACGCGCATCACGACGTGTTCAAGGACGTGCCGGAAGGATCTGCCGACTGATGTCCGTTTCCGTAGTGCCCACGCTGGATATGGAACGGGCGATCGCGGCCTCCGGTTTCGATGTGATCGTCGGTTTCGACGAGGTCGGCCGCGGTTCGCTCGCCGGTCCCGTCATGGTCGGTGCCGCTGCGATTCGCGCGTGCGATCTGTCCGGTTCGTCGCCGCTGCAAGTGCCCGACGGCGTGGCCGATTCCAAAATGCTGACGGAACACCGCCGCGAAGCCATATTCGAAGAGCTTAAATCGTGGTGCGCGTCCTGGGCGGTCGGCTCGGCCAGCAATACGGAAATCGACGATTGGGGCATCTCCTATGCGCTTGGCATCGCCGCATTGCGCGCACTCGGCCAAGCGGAAGAGAAACTCGGCATCGACGGCGATGGCATGCTTGACGGCAAGCCGGTGAAGGTCGGTGCGATCCTCGACGGACCGAACGACTACATCACCAAAGCGCTGAACACCTTCGACGCGCCTGACGTGCCGGTTCCTGCGGAAGTCTCTACCAAAGTGAAGGGCGACAGGTACTGCGCCACCGTGGCCACCGCAGCCGTCATCGCCAAAGTCACGCGAGACCGGCTCATGGTCGAACTGGGAGCGCAACCCCAATATGAACCCTATGAATGGGCCCGCAACAAGGGTTACGGTTCGGCCGCACACCGTGACGCCATCGCTGAATTCGGGCCCAGCGACCTGCACCGCCTCTCCTGGCATCTCGTCTGACATACGGCATCTCATCCGCAGTCCGCGATTACGCTAATCCTTGCGGATGATGCATGCCGGAAGGAAACCTGTAAGTTCATCCCGCCGTCTGATGGCCGGGACCAATCCGTTTCCGTACCGTAGGAAACATGGAACACATACTTCACGCGACCGATCTGGTCATGGATTATTCGACCCAACAGGCGACACCGAACGCCACACACATGCTGGCGCTCAATCACGTGGATTTCGGCATCCAGGCAGGCGAAAGCATCGCGGTCATGGGACCGTCCGGTTCCGGCAAATCGACGTTACTGCACGCACTCGCCGGCATCATCACCCCGACAGCCGGCAATGTGATGTTTCGCGGTGCCAACCTGGCGCGGTTGAGCGACGCTGACCGCACCAAACTGCGCCGCAGCGCCTTCGGCTTCGTCTTCCAATCCGGACAACTGCTGCCGGAACTGCCGGCCATCGAAAACATCGCCCTGCCCATGATGCTGGGTGGCGCGGATTACCGACAGGCCACCGACGCCGCCATGTTGTGGTTGGAACGATTGGGATTGCGGCAGCTCGCCCAGCAGCGCCCCGGCGAAATGAGCGGCGGACAGATGCAACGCGTCGCCATCGCCCGCGCACTTGCCGTACGCCCTGCCGTCATCTTCGCCGATGAACCGACAGGAGCGCTCGACCAACAGACCGGCCACGAGATCATGGGTATCCTTATGCAGGCCGCGCGTTCGACCGGTGCTGCCGTCATCGTCGTCACACATGATCCGAACGTCGCCGCGTTCTGCAACCACACGGTTACCATGCGCGATGGCAGACTCTATTTACCGAAGCCAGCGCAACCCGGGCCATCCACACAATCCGCACAGCCTGCACGTACGCCGTCAACCAACGGAGGCGCGCGATGAACACCTTCCAATTATGGCGATTGTTCCACCGCCCCGGCACACGCGGTTCAACCAGCCACACTTCCGTGCTGGCAATCACGGCCTTCGCCTCCGCAACCGCCATCTTCCTCACCGTGCTCGGAGGCCTGCATGGCTTCATCTGGCGGGCCTCCGCCGACCACACGTTCGGTTGCATGATCAATTCCAACAGGTGCGCGCCCGGTACATACGAAACATGGTCCAAAACCCTGGCGCACGCCGACAAGCTCGTCGCCACGGTCGGCGACGGCCATTGGACGGCCGACCAGGCCACAGCCGTCATGAACACCTATTCCGACGGCTATGTGCTGCTCGCCGCATTCGCCAGTCTGCTACTCATCGTGCCGTTCGTGGCGCTCGCCGGCTCGGCGGCCCGTCTCGCGGCCTCCCGCAGGGACGCACGTCTCGCTGCACTGCGACTTGCGGGCGCCACCACCGCGCAGGTCACGAAACTCACCGCGCTCGATGCGGGTGGCCAGGCTCTGCTTGGCGCGCTGGTCGGCATGGCCGGCTACTTCGCGCTGATACCGGCGATCATGCTGCTCGACTTCCAAAACCAGCATTTCACCTTCGAACAGTTGTGGGTGGGACTGCCTGCTCTGGCGGCCGTGACCGTCGGAGTCACGCTGCTTGCCTTGGTCTCCGCGCTGGTCGCCCTACGCCGCGTGGCCATCACCCCGCTTGGCGTGACGCAACGTACCGGACAACCCATGCCGTCCGCATGGCGCGCACTGATTTTCCTTGCCGTGTTGGCCGTAGGCTACCTGCTGCTCAACAGCATCTCCGCATTCGCGCACTTGGGTCAGATGGTGGTCTACGCCATCATCTTCGGCGTCTTCTTCCTCGGTTTCGCCATGGTGAACGTCGTCGGTACCTGGGTGGTGGCGATGCGCGCCAGATCGCGTGCGAAACACCCGAAGGACGCGGCCACTATGATTGCCATGCGCCGTATCCTCGACAATCCCAAGCGTGCTTGGCGTAACGTGTCCGGTGTGGCGCTCGCTGTGTTCATCGCGGGGATGACGTCGGTGTGCGGATTGCTTGCCACTGGAATCGGAGGCAACCACGACCCGTTCGACCCATCTATGCTGTACATGCGCGATATAGCGATGGGTGGTTTCCTGACGCTCGCCTTTGCCGCGGTGCTCGCCGCCGTCAGTTCCGGCGTGATGCAGACGGGCAACGTCTACGACCAGGCCGACGAGTACCGCATGCTTGCGTTGGAAGGCACGGATGAGGCGACGCTCGACAAGGCACGCATGATGGAAGTGATCACCCCGCTCAACACGGTGATGGCCGTTTCGTTGGGGTGCTCGGTGTTGTTGCTGTTTCCGATTCTGGCAACGTCGTTGCTCAATCCGGCTTCGTTGCTTACGTTGGCCGCGGGAATCGGCTTGTGTTATGCGCTGATGGTGCTCGGAGGGTGTGCCGCGAATCATGCGGCGCACGGGCTCGGTTATGCCGGCTACCGTATGGACGATTGATGGCCTCGCCGCGGCGGTCGTGGATACCGCGGCGAGGACTGGCGAGGTCAGCCGAGGAGCACCGCGATGATTGCGATGAAAATCGGCGACGACAACGTCGAGAACAGAATGCCGTCGCGTGCGAACGACAGACCCACGTTGTATCGCGCCGCGTAATTGTAGACGTTCTGGCCAGTCGGCAGAGCGGCGAGCACCACGCACGCGTACAGCGTGGCGCCACGGAAGCCCATCACGAAATACGACAGCAGGAACGCGATGATCGGCATCACGATGTTCTTCAGCACGGCCACCGTGAACACCGCCGGAATATTCGACTTGTCCTGCAGCGGCTTCGTACCGTGCAAGGACATGCCGAACGCCATCAGAATCATCGGCACCGCGGAATTGCCGATCATGTTGATCGGGTCGTAAATGCAGCTCGGAATCACGAAAAAGCCGACTTCCGCGGAAATCGCGGACACGGCGATGCCCAGCAGCGAGCCGATGAGCAGCGGCTGATGCAACGGCTGTTTCAGGATCTCCTTCGCGGAGACCTTGCCTTTGGTGGTCACGTCGAGCACGGTCAGGCCGATCGGCGTGAACACCGCCTGCTGCATGACCAGAATCGGCGCGACAAGCGCTGGATTGCCCAGAATGTACGTGGCTATCGGCAGGCCGATGTTGTTCGAGTTCAGATACAGCGAATTCAGTGCGCCGATGGTGGCGTCCGCGGCTTTCATATGGAAGAACAGCCGGTTGAGAATCAGGAAGACCACACCCACCAGCACGGCCGAGAAGAACGCCACGACGATGGAGGAGTGGAAGATCTCGAAGATCTTCTCCTTGGACAGGATGGCGAACATCAGGCACGGGCTCGACACGAAGAAGCTGAACCTGTTGAGCACCATCTGCGCGGTCGGCCCGCCGATGCGCATGCGCGCGGCCACATAGCCGGTGGCGATGACGATGCCGATGACGCAGAAACCTTCCATCGCGCTCAATAGACCCGGCATTGCACTCTCCTTTTCGCTGCGGCCGTTGCCTCGGACCGCTACCTAGTGTGTCACCAAGCGCACGACAGCATGGCCGACCGTCTCAAAAGCACGCCCGAAATGCGATTGTCACCGGCTTTTGCCGGATAATGGACGGCATGAACGAACTTACGATTGGATTTTCCGCTTCCGCCACCAAGCAGGAACAGCTCAACGAGCTGATGGAACAGATCATGGGCGCCTACTCCGTCAGCGATGACGAAGGCCCGTTGACGGACGCCGTCGAGGTGTTCCTGAAAAAACAGCCGCATCTGACAGTGCGCAGGCACGGCGATACTCTGGTCGCGTCCACCGATTTCGGCCGCGAGCGCCGCGTGATTCTTGCCGGCCATCTCGACACGGTGCCGGTGATCGACAATTTCCCGCCGAAATGGCTTCAGCCGGGCGATCCGCTGATTCGCGAGGACGCGGCGGCCGGTCATGAGCATGAGCGTGTGATCTGGGGTCGTGGCGCCACCGATATGAAGGGTTCCGACGCGGTCATGCTGTATCTGGCGGCCACGCTGACGGATGCGAAATACGATTTGACGTACGTGTTTTACGACCATGAGGAAGTCGCGGCCGAGAAGAACGGCCTGCGCAAGGTGGTCGAGTCGCATCCGGATTGGATTACCGGCGATTTCGCGATCATCGGCGAGCCGACCGATTGCGGCATCGAGGGCGGCTGCAACGGCACGATGCGATTCGACGTGATCACGCACGGCGTTGCCGCGCATTCGGCCCGCGCCTGGATGGGCAAGAACGCGATCCACGCGGCGGCCGAGATTCTGAACCGTTTGAACGCACATGAGAACCGCGCCATCGAAGTGGATGGCCTGACCTATCAGGAGGGCCTGAACGCCACGCTGATTTCCGGCGGCAAGGGTACCAATGTGATTCCCGACGAGTGCCGTGTGCACGTCAACTACCGGTTCGCGCCGGACAAGTCGCTCGCCGAGGCGAAGGCGCTGATGATCGGCGCGGATGCGGGCGCGGAGCTCGGCAACGGCGAGCATCAGGCCACCGGTGGCGTGTTCGAAGGCTTCGGCATCGAGATGAAGGACGAATCGCCGAGCGCACGTCCGGGCCTCAATTCGCCGCTTGCCCAATCGCTGGTATCGCTTGTCAAGGAACGTACCGGTCGTGACCCGCTTGCCAAGCTGGGTTGGACGGATGTGGCGCGTTTCGCGATTCTGGGCATTCCGGCCGTGAATCTCGGCGCGGGTAGCCCGCTGCTGGCTCACAAGCAGGACGAGCAGCTGCCGGAGACCGATCTGCTGCTCATGGCCGACCTGCTGGAGGACTGGCTGCGTTGAATCGCCGTTGAGTCGTTGCTGAGCTGCCGTTGAATCGCCGGTAATTCGCTGCCGCGGGCTTGCCGCAGAACCACTATTGGTCCACCGTTGAACCGCTGCTGAACCACTATGCCGGCGCACGTTCATTCACGGCGTGTCAACGCGAATCATTGGAAAACGGAGCGTGCAGGGGGAATAAATTTCCCGTCCTGTCACGCTCCATTGTTTTTTGTGTCATACTTATAGACGGTGGTTCTGCAAGACCGCCGACGCATCCGATGGCGTTGATCCCCTCGCGTGAATGTTCTGTGAGTCGCGAGCGCAGGTGTCCGCCGTCGCATGATGAAGACTTTTGACGGAAGTTGCTTCCTACGGGCGCCATGATGCGCGGCCACGGTGAGAGCGTGGTGTGAGAACCGTTGGGGCTTGAGTGAAGGCGATGCGATTGCAGCGCGTTGCCGAGGAGCGTTGTGCCTACTACCAATGAGGGCCTCGATCAGGTCGAGGCTGTTGTGTCATCCGATAATTCAACCAATAATGCGGCAAGCAGTGCGGGTTCTGTGTCTGCCGATCCGGCTCCGCGCCGCCGTCGTGGAGGTCGCCGCGTGGTGCGTGGCGTAGGTGCCGCGGGCGCGTCTTTGGAGCTGAAGGTCGAGGAGCATGCCAAAGCCCCCTTGTTTGAGGAACCGAAGCTTGAGCCTGTCCAGCCTGCGCGTGATTCCGCCGATTTCAATGATGCCGATGACGCCGAGCCGTCGCGTCCGCGTCGTCGTCGCGTGACCCGTTACGATGACGACGATGAGATGCGTGACGAACGTCCGCGCCGTCGCCGTCGTTCCTCTGTGGACGTGCAGGACGAGGATGATCGCCCGTCGCGTCGCCGTCGCCGTATCAGCGACGAGCCGCGTGATGACCGTGACGATCGTGACGATTACGGCAATCGTGGCAATCGTGACGAATCATCCGAAGACCGTGCGCTCGACGCCGTCAGCGCGCTGCCGGAAGGCCATGAGACGCGTCACAACCCGCGTCCGATGACGTCGCTGCTGTTCCAGGAGCCGATTCTGCCGGCCGCCCCCGCGGGCCGCGGATCGTCCGACGATGACGATGCCGACGATACGGGCCGCAGAGGTTCGGACGATGCCCGTGACAGCCGTGATGGCCGCGACGATGACCGTCCGACCCGTCGCCGCCGCCGTCGCAGCCACGACACGGCCGATGCGGACCGCACGGACGTTTCGAATGACGGTCGCGGCCGTGATGACGGCAATGACCGCAACAACGACGCCGAAGACGATGATCATGGCGATTCCCGTCGTTCCCGTCGTTCCCGTCGTCTGAACGCGCAGGAACGTCGTGCCGCTGCCGAAGTGGAGCAGATCGAGGAGGACCTGGTCCTCGATGGCATCACGTATGCGCCGATCGATGACGAGTCCCGCAATGGAAACGATGATGATGACGAGCAGCCGACGCGTACTCGTCGCCGCCGTCGCGGACGCGGCAACCATGAGGAAGCCGACGAGCAGCAGACCTCCGAACGCGAATCCCGTCGCCGTCATGAGGATGACGATGAGGAAGAGGGCACAGTGACCCGTCGCCGTCGCCGCCGCCGTGGAGGGTCGAAGGCCGAGGAATCGGACGAGACGATGTCCCGTCGCTCCCGCAAGCAGCAGTACATCGACGAAATCACCGACGTCGAAGGATCCACCCGTCTGGAAGCCAAGAAGCAGCGCCGCCGCGACAACCGTCGTGAACGCAGCCGTCAGAACCAGCTCATGGAGCAGGACTTCCTGGCCCGTCGTGAACACGTCGAGCGTCTGATGGTGGTGCGCGAACGTGAGCGCCACACCCAGATTTCCGTGATCGAAGACAATGTGCTCGTCGAGCATTACGTGTCCGACATCCAGGAAGTGGCCACCGTCGGCAACATCTATCTTGGCCGCGTGCAGAACGTGCTGCCGAGCATGGAGGCCGCGTTCGTGGACATCGGACAGGCCCGCAACGGCGTGCTGTACGCCGGCGAGGTGAACTGGGATTCCGCACGTCTGGAAGGCCAGCCGCGTCGTATCGAACTGGCGTTCAAGTCGGGCGATCCGGTGCTGGTGCAGGTAACCAAGGATCCGATCGGCCACAAGGGCGCAAGGCTTACCTCGCAGGTCACCTTGGCCGGCCGTTTCCTCGTGCTGGTGCCGTCCGGCGGCATGACCGGCGTGAGCCGCAAGCTGAGCGAGCGTGAGCGCGCCCGCCTGAAGAACATCGTGTCGAAGATCGCGCCGAAGGATATGGGCGTGATCATCCGAACCGCGGCCGAAGGCGCTTCCGAAGAGGCCATCACCAAGGATCTCGAGAACCTGGTGCGCCAGTGGGAACGCATCACCGCCAAGCGCGACGAGTTCCTGCACGGCAAGCGTCCGAAGCTGCTGCAAGGCGAGCCGGACGTGGCCATCCGCGTGGTGCGCGACATCTTCAACGACGACTTCTCCAAGATGATCGTTGAAGGCGACCGCGTGTACGAGCGTATCGAGGAATACCTCGACACGATGGCCCCCGACCTGAAAGACAAGCTCGAGAAGTGGGATCCGGCCGAACATGACGGCAAGGACGTGTTCGACAAGTGGCAGATCGACTCCCAGTTGCGTAAGGGCATGGAACGTCAGGTCTACCTGCCGTCCGGCGGTTCGATCGTCATCGACCGCACCGAGGCCATGACCACCATCGACGTGAACACGGGCCGTTTCATCGGCCGCGGCAAGAGCCTCGAGGAAACGGTGACCCGTTGCAACCTCGAAGCGGCCGAAGAGATCGCGCGACAGCTTCGTCTGCGCGACATCGGCGGCATGGTGATGATCGACTTCGTCGACATGGTCATGCCGGCCAACAGGGATTTGGTGCTCCGCCGACTGGTGGAGTGCCTGGCGCGCGACCGCACCAAGCATCAGGTGGCCGAAGTCACCTCGCTGGGACTGGTGCAGATGACGCGCAAGCGCATCGGCCAGGGTCTGGTGGAGGCGTTCTCCGAGGAATGCCCGACCTGCAAGGGCCGCGGCTTCATCCTCCATGACGAACCGACCGTTTCGGCGGATTACGACGATCCGTACGCCCTGAAGGGCGGTGATCCGTTCGTCAAGACCAACAAGCATGGCCATGGCACGGACGTGCAGGTGCCGAAGGGCTCCTCGCCGGACGTGAAGGCCAAACTCGCGCAGATCGCGGCGGCAGCCGTGGCCGCCAACAATGCGGACCTGGGCGAGGAAGAACAAGAAGAATAAAGGAAAATCCCGGTATGTCAACTTGACACGCCGGGAGCAGACTTGCGGTTGTACGCGGGTATGTGTAAATTAGATTGCTGGTGTCTGGCCGCGAGGCTCGAACGTGCCGGGCAGTAAGCTTTCCAAGTTAATAAAGGAACGGATATGTACGCTATTGTGAAGGCCGGCGGCCATCAGGAAAAGGTCGAGGTCGGTGACGTCATCCTCGTCAACCGTCTCAACGCCAAGAAGGGCGACACCGTGGAGTTTCCGGCTGCCCTCGTGGTGGACGGCTCCAAGGTCATCCTCGGTGCCAAGGATCTCGCCAAGCTCACCGTCAAGGCTGAGGTTGTCAACGATGAGGCCAAGGGTCCGAAGATCAGCATCATGAAGTACAAGAACAAGACCGGCGTTGCTCGTCGCAAGGGCCATCGCCAGCAGCTGACTCTCGTCAAGATCACGGCTATCGCCTGATTCGCGTAGGGTTAGAGTCAAGGACCGAAAGGAACAGACATGGCACATAAGAAGGGCGCGTCCAGCTCGCGCAACGGTCGCGATTCAAACGCGCAATACCTCGGTGTGAAGAAGTTCGGCGGCGAAGCCGTCGTGGCCGGCAACATCATCGTTCGCCAGC